>WNFQ01002368.1_pt1 | contig 13644 bp, 12 predicted proteins | sample 5400171 | NCBI WGS metagenome assembly WNFQ01 (sample SAMN13153356, study PRJNA577476) | soil metagenome | isolation source: 20 cm soil under Madrone tree | place: USA:California | collected 2016-06-14
TTATAGGCGCGACCATCGGCTTGTTCCGCATCACCGATCGCCGATCGGCCCAAACAGTGAGCCGCGAACTCGCCACCGAGGCCAGCATTCGTTCGGTGCAGCTGAATTTCCGTCATTTCCTGCAGGAGCAGAAGGCGGCATTGACCGAAGGCGATGCCGCGCAATACGCGCTTGCAAAACTTCGATTGCCCCAGGCGCATACGCTGGCCCACGGCGCCAACGTCACCGTTGCGGTGATCGACTCCGGCGTAGACATCAAACATCCGGAGCTCGCCAACGCGATTGCAGACTCATTCGATGCGCTTGGCAGCAAGGAAGGTCCACACGTCCACGGCACCGGCATCGCCGGCGCGATCGTGTCACACGCGCGGCTGATGGGCAGCGCCCCGGCAGCACGGATTTTGGCGATCCGGGCTTTCGCGGTGGCCCCGAATGGCGGAGAGAGCACGTCGTTCGTGATCCTGAAGGCACTCGATTACGCGGCGGCGCATGGCGCACAGATCGTCAATATGAGCTTCGCCGGTCCGAACGATGCGTTGATCGAGCGCGGGATCTCCGCCGCAGCCGCGAAGGGCATCGTGATGGTCGCCGCCGCTGGCAACGCCGGAGCGAAATCGCCGCCGCTATATCCTGCCGCCAACCGGAATGTAATTGCGGTCAGCGCCACCGATGCCCGGGACAGATTGTTTGCCGCATCGAACCGCGGCGGCCATATCGCGGTGTCCGCTCCCGGCGTCGATATTTTCCTGCCCGCGCCGGACGAAAAATATCAGATGTCGTCCGGCACCTCGTTTTCCGCAGCCTATATCAGCGGCCTGGCGGCGCTGTTGCTGGAACGCAATCCTGCCTTGAAGCCGGACGAGGTCCGCGCGATCCTGATGAAAACCGCCCGCGATCTCGGCGCCCCCGGACGCGATGACTTGTTCGGCGCCGGCGAAGCCGACGCCTTTGCGGCGGTTTCGGCGGTGGCCCCCGCGCCGGCGACACCCGTAGCCACGGTTTCGGACAAACCTGCTGGAGAAGTTGTTCCGGACCGGCAGGACGCCCCCGCGACCCGCGCTCTGAATCAACCCCCTGCCGCCATGGCGTCCGACAAGTCGGCCGTCGGCGCAGCCGATCGGCCCGCCGCGCAGTAGTTTTCGTCCAAAATCTCCCGCCAAAAAAGTTAAAAAAACCCGAAGTCCGTTTGAACGTCCGGCGACCCTCCCGCGACTTAATATCTGTGGGAGCGGTTATCCCTCCCCGTCGAGGCTGTATTCGGCGCGAGCGCCCATCCACCCCAAGCGCGCCCATATGGCTTGACCCGTCCGGTTGTCCCCCCGGACGGGTCTTTCGTTTTTGGGGATATTTCCGCCGCTCCGCTTGACGAAATCGGCTTTCGGCAGCCGCGGTCGCGTAGTTGCAGCCCCTGCAACGGCGCCATGCCGGTATGCGGCTTGACTGTGGATTGGAAGGAAAACCCCGCAGTTCTACGGCTTTCTGTCGATTTCGGGGCAGCCCCAGCGCCACCGGCTGGACAACGTTAGGTTTTCCACAAAATATATGCGTCACGTTTGATTGATTCGCGCTCGTTGCGTCCGCGTCCGTCTTTCTCCTTGCGGGCTGGTTCATGACACCTCAAACCGACGTGGCACGCGGTCGCGACACCGCCGCGCGCTGGTGTGCCCTTGCCGAGCAGCGGCTGGCGTACCTCACCGAATTGTTCGAGACCGGTCGCTGGCGCCGCTTTCACAGCGAACTTGCATTTCTCGAGAACATCCAGGAGGCCAAGACTGCGGTTGGAATCTGGCGCGATCTGTCGCTGCGCGAGGCCTCGGGGGACAACTCGGAGCGGGCCTTCGCTTGGCTCGGTCGCACCGGCGCGCCCTTGCCGCGCGGCGAGACTTGGCACGATCCGGGGCATCGGAGGCAGCCGCGGGCGGCGGTCGCGGATAAACCCCCGACATCGATTGTTTCGATCTCCCCCGAAACCGATAGCCATTGTTCGAACGAAGTGGCTTCCCCGCCAGCGACGAAAAACGCTTCGGAGCTGAGATCCGATATGACAGCGATAGCTGATCGCTACCCACTGCTGCGCAACGCGCTGTAGGTCACGGCGGACGTCATCCTGATGTGTGCGGCGCCGATCTTTCCCGCACCGCTTGCCTTGTCAGCCTCACCATCTCCAGCAGCATGGCTTCGCCGGCGTCGACCAACTCTTCCAGCGTGACCCGTCGCGTCGTCCCTTTGCGTTGCGAGGCGCCGTCTCGCTTCAGCGATGGCACATGCACGAATGCAGCGAGGCGGGGGCCGGTGTCGGCCGACGTCGCCTCGATCGCGCGCCAGCTCAGATAATTGCAGAGATAGCTGCCGGCATCGCGCGAGGTCCGTGCGTCAACGCCGGTGCCATCGGCCGCGCGCAGCAGTTTTGCGACGTGAGGGCCGAACATCATGGCGTCGGCGCCGCCGGCGATCGAGCCCTTGCGCAAGCGCGAATGGTCGGCATCGGGCCACAGCGTGGTGACCGCATTGCGGGCGCGAGTCTCGACCCGCACATAGGGCGTACGGGAAGCAAGACCGAACATCAGCAGCGCATGCGGCCGCCTCGACGCCAGCAGATCGGGCAATTCACGATCGACGGCGGTGTAGGTTACCGGAAAGATGTGGCCCGACAGTTCGACGTCGCGGAGCGCCGGGCGGCGCAGCCGCACCAGCCGAGCCACCAGCGGCTGCGTCGGGTTGAAGGGCGCACCGGGAAACGGGCCGAAGCCGGTGACGAGGATGCGGAGTTTCTCGCTCATCTCACCTCAGCATCTCCGCGATCTGCTCTGCCGCCAGCGCCGGCGTGACGCGGCCCTCGGCCACCTCGGCTTCGACCTTCTTCACTTTGGCACGAACCGAAGGATCGGCGCGCAGCCGCGCCATCATCCGCTGCTCCAGCATCGACCACATCCACTTCACCTGCTGCTGCCGGCGCCGTGCGGCGAACTCGCCTGAGGCATTCATTGCGGTGCCGTGATCGAGAATCTTTTGCCAGAGCGCGTCGATGCCGGTGCCGGTGAGCGCCGAATAGGTCAGCACCGGCGGCTGCCAGTGCTCCGAGCGCGGGGTGAGGATGTGCAGCGCGCCGCGATATTCCGCCGCCGCGAGATTGGCGCGTTCGATGTTGTCGCCGTCGGCCTTGTTGATCGCGATCATGTCGGCGAGTTCGACCAGGCCCTTCTTGATGCCCTGCAACTCGTCGCCCGCGCCCGGCAGCATCAGCGCCAGGAAAGAATCGGTCATGTCGCACACCGCGGTCTCGGATTGGCCGATGCCGACGGTTTCCACCAGCACCACGTCAAAACCCGCGGCCTCGCACAGCAGCATTGCCTCGCGGGTTTTCGCGGCGACGCCGCCGAGCGTGCCGGACGCCGGCGAGGGCCGGATATAGGCGCTGTCCGAAGCAGCGAGCCGCGCCATCCGCGTCTTGTCGCCGAGGATCGAGCCGCCGGTGCGCGCGGAGGAGGGGTCCACCGCGAGCACCGCGACCTTGTGGCCGCGCTCGATCAGGAACATCCCGAGCACATCGATGGTGGTGGATTTGCCGACGCCGGGCGAGCCGGTGATGCCGACCCGGACCGCCTTGCCGGTGTCCGGCAGCAGCGCCTGCACCATGTCGCGCGCGGCCGCCTGATGATCGCCACGCCGGCTTTCGATCAGCGTGATCGCCCGCGCCAGCGCCGCGCGGCTGCCGCCGCGGAGGTCCTTTGTCAGGGCGATGATGTCAGGGGGGGTGTTCGGTAGCGTCATGCCTTGCTTTACAACGCCGGCACGTGGCAGGCGAGGGGCAGTGCGGTCGCCGATTTTGCAAAAATGAGACTGTCATTGCTGTGACGGTTAGCCTCGCTTGTGCTCCTCGCAATCACGGCTTACTTCGCGCTCCCCGGTGACCACGCTTGTTTGACACCGTCGCCCGCGCTTCTTATCGCAGACTTGACGCCAGCGATTGGGGCGTCAGAACCACACGACTCGCCGTACGCAACAATCCGCGTTCGTCTCGCGCGCTGCCGCGTCCACCGCAACCGCATCCCGCGCTCTACGTCCGTGACGATCGCGAAAGGGACCGAATCGCCATAGTGCTGATTTTACCCCGCCGTCAAGCGAAATTTCTGGAAATCAGAAAATGGAACGGGGCTGCCGGTGGCATTGGTCGAAGGAAGCCGAAACCATGTCTTTACTCAAAAACGGCGTCCAGCAGCAGCCGCTTGACATCGACAGCGGCCATGCGGTCGCGCTTGAGCAAACGAGGCTGATCCGTCATCACTAACGGACCGTCCTCGGCCTTGTCGGTGAACCGGCCGTGTGAGCCGCGGACAAGTGATGCATCGAGCGGGATCACGTCCATCAACGTACGAAATCCCAGCTTGCGCAGAAGCAAGCGTTTGCCAATTGTGGCCTTCGGCAGCGTGATGGACGGATCGAGGAATAGCTCGACAGGGTCGTAACCGGGCTTGCGGTGGATCTCGACGGTCCGCGCGAAATCGGGCGCCCGGCTTTCATCCTTCCAATAGTAGTAGGTAAACCACGAACGGGCGTCTGCCATCGCGATCAACTCGCCTGAGCGGACATGATCGAGGCCGATCGCGCCTCGTTCGGCCCCGCCATAGACATGCTCAACCCCGGGCAATCCTTCGACCAGACTTCTCACTTTCGGCAACAATTCCCGATCGGAGACGTAGATATGTGCGATTTGGTGGTCTGAAAGTGCGAACGCGCGCGATGCCATCGGATCGAGCAGTTCACCGCCGTCTTCCTCCCGGACAACCAGTAGGCCTGCGTCACGCAATGCTCTGTTGATGTGGACGGGCCGATCGACTGGCATAATGCCATATTCGGAGAGGACAACGACCGATCGGCCAGATGCGCGCGCGACGTCGGCAAGATCGCCAGCAACACTGTCGATATCGATCAGTGATTGCCGGACGGAGGCATGAGTCTCGTCGGGTCCGAAGCGCTGCAAATCGTAGTCGAGGTGGGGGAGATAAGCGAGCGTGAGCGTTGGATTATGCTCGGCCATGACCAGCTTGGTGGCTTCGGCAATCCAGCGTGTCGAGGCAATGGTCGTTGCAGGTCCCCAGAACTGAAATAGAGGGAATGCGCCCAGCCGTTCGGTCAAGCGCTCACGCAAGTCCGCTGGCACCGTATAGCAATCCGGAAGCTTGCGACCGTCCGCCTTGTAGATCGGCCGCGGCGTGGCGCCTACGTCGTGACTCGACGCCATGTTGTACCACCAGAACATGTTGGCGCATGTGAAGTCGGGATCGCGTTTCTTGCCGGCTTCCCAGATCTTCTCGCCGCCGACAAGCCGATTGGATTGACTCCACAGCAAGACCTCCATCTGATCGCGGAACAGCCAGCCATTTCCGACAACGCCGTGGTCCTGCGGCAACGTACCCGTCATGAACGTGGCCTGAGCGCTGCAAGTGACGGCGGGGGTCACCGTGTCCAGCGTTGCCATGCGGCCTTCGCGTGCAAGCACTGAAAGCCGCGGAGTCAGAGGCCCCAAATGCCGTGGCGTCAATCCGACCACGATCATTGCCAGCACCTGTTTCAACGTATTTTCCTCTCTCGTCGCAGGGCGGCATTGCCGGCCAGGGGCAACGCCGCAGCACGAAACGGCTTGCCAAACTGGCAAGCAAAGTGGCACGCTGTCCAGTGAAATTGAAGTGCGCGTTGCGATCGGCGGCGCTCGAATGCTGATCGTTTCGCAGGTGTTCGCCGGCCCATACAGAGCAGAAGAACAAGGGCGCCGCGCGAGGGAGAATGCGATGCTTGATACGCCCTCTCAAAGAATCGAGGATGTTCGGCGGCAATCGTTCAGCGTCACCTACGAATACCCGGTGGTCTTTACGCGTGATGCTTTTGCCCTTGGCAACCGTAGCCTGGTCGACGTGTTGTCACAGCGGGAACCTCACAAGCGCCATAGGTGCCTGGTCTTTGTCGATCAGGGCGTCCTGAGTTCGCTTCCCGACCTCGCGTCGCAGATCGAGAACTACGCCGCGGCGCATGCAGGAAGCATGGAACTGGTCAATCCGCCGGTGCCGGTCGAGGGAGGCGAAGCTTGCAAGAACGATCCGAATACCATTGCCCGTCTGCTTGAATTGCTTTCACAGCACGCGATTGACCGGCATTCCTTTACGCTTGCGATCGGAGGAGGTGCGGTGCTCGATGCAGTCGGCCATGCCTCCGCTATCTTTCATCGCGGCGTCCGCCACATTCGTTTTCCGAGCACGGTTTTGGCCCAGGATGACAGTGGCGTCGGCGTCAAGAATGCCGTCAACCATTTCGGCCTGAAGAATCTCATTGGCACTTTTGCGCCGCCTTGGGCGATCATCAACGACAGCTCCTTTATCGATGCGTTGCCGCCCCGCGAGAAGCGAGCAGGCATGGCCGAGGCCGTGAAGGTTGCCTTGATCCGCGACGGAAAGTTTTTCAACTGGCTCGAGGCCCATGCGGACGAGCTTGCACGGTTTTCCCGACCTCATCTGGATCATCTCATCAAGGGAAGCGCCGAACTGCACATGCGCCAAATCCGGCTCGGTGGCGATCCGTTCGAGATGGGGTCGGCGAGACCGCTCGATTTTGGTCATTGGTCGGCGCACAAGCTCGAACAACTCACGCGCAATGAAGTGAATCATGGTGAAGCCGTGGCCATCGGCGTTGCGCTTGACACGCGTTATTCGTTCCTGTCCGGGCATCTGGCCGCCGGCGAGGACGAGCGTGTGGCAGCTCTTCTGGAGCGGCTCGGCTTTGCCTTGTGGCACGACAAGCTTCGGCAATGCGATTCGCGAGACCGGCCGCTGGTGCTGAAAGGTCTTGCCGACTTTCAGGAACATTTGGGCGGAGAATTGGCGGTCACGCTGCTTGCGGGAATTGGCCGCGGCGTGGAAGTCCACGAAATGGATGAGAAAATCGTCGGCCAGTCTATTGACTGGCTCGAACGGCGGAAGTGACGGAGAATGAAACTCGACCAGCTTCCGGGCGACGTTCACTTGACTTATTGCACGAACATTCATGCCGGCGAAAGCTGGCGTGACATTCGGGCAAGCCTGGACGAGCATGTTCCGGCCATCAAGTCGAGTGTCGCTGCGAACCAGCCGATGGGAATAGGATTACGGCTTTCCGGCCAAGCCGCGGCCACTGCGAGGGAGCCTGACGCGCTGGCTTCGTTTAGCGATCAACTATCGAAGCTCGGCGCCTACGTCTTTACCATCAACGCGTTCCCGTTTGGGCCGTTTCACGGTGTCCGCGTCAAGGAGCACGTCTATTTGCCCGATTGGCGCGACCGGGAGCGGGTCGCATTCACGGCCAACAGCGCAGCCGTGCTGGCTGCCATTCTGCCGGATGGAGTCGATGGCAGCATTTCGACCGTGCCCGGCGCCTTCAAACCGAACGGCCGATCAAGCGAGGCTATTGCCGCCATGGCTGGCAACCTGATGATGGCGGTCGCAGATCTCGTCGACGTTGAACGCCGCACCGGCAAGCATATCGCGCTCGCTCTCGAGCCGGAGCCCTGCTGTTTTCTTGAAACGACCGCCGAGAGTATTGCGTTTTTCAAGGACACGCTTCTCAAGCCTGAAACGCTTGACAAACTTGGCGCCGTCACAGCTGTGTCCCTGCAAGAGGCCGAAGTTCTGTTGCGCCGCCATCTCGGCATTTGTTACGACGTTTGCCATGGCGCGGTCGAATATGAAGACATCGTGGCCGAGCTTGATCGCCTGCTGGCAGCAGGAATCGCGACCCCGAAAATCCAGTTGTCGGCGGCGATGCGGGTGCCGGCGATGAGGAAGGACCTCGTCGCCGCCGTGATGAAATACAACGACGGCGTCTATCTGCACCAGTCCATCGTCCGTCGCGATGACAATCTCGCCCGCCATGTCGACCTGCCGGACGCCGTGGCTGCGTTCGGAGAAGGGCAGGCTGACGGAGAGTGGCGTATCCATTGTCATGTTCCGGTGTTTCTAGCCGATCTCGGCGAAATCAGTTCTACGCGCAGCGATCTTGTGAAGACACTCGCCGCCTTGCGTCAGAAAAGCAGGTCGTCGCATCTGGAGGTCGAAACGTATACGTGGGACGTTCTGCCCGACCAACTCAGGACCGGGTCGAAATCGGCTGACATCGCTCGTGAAATCGCGTTCTGCCGGCAGGAACTTGTGGGATGACTGTCGTAGCCGTCCGAGCACCCAGCGCCCAGACCCTGCTGAGGCTGGGCCGGGTGTCCAATCTGCCGACCGTGTGGACCAACGTCATCGCGGGAGCCACGATAGCCAACGCCGCCGCAACCATCGCCGACCTCGCGGTCGTTGGCCTTGTCATGACGGCGTTCTATGTGGGCGGCATGTATCTCAACGATTTCTTCGACAGGGAAATTGACGCGCGGGAGCGCCCGGGTCGTCCGATCCATGCCGGGGATATCGGCGCGTGCACTGTGTCGGCAATCGGATTTGCGCTGCTTGCAATCGGCGTGGCCCTGCTGGCGCCGTTCGGCCTTTTGACCGCGATTTGGGGCTTGGCGTTGGCTGCTGCGATCGTGCTTTACGATGCCTGGCACAAAGGCAACATTTTTGCGCCGCTGATTATGGGTCTCTGCCGCGCCTTGGTCTATCTGGCGACCGGTGCAGCTGTCAGCGGGGAAATTCGTTCGACATTGATTATGGGGGCGACGGCTCTTGCCGCTCACGTCATCGGACTGACCTACGCCGCCAAGCAGGAGAACCTCAATCAAGTCGGAAAATTGTGGCCGCTTTTCATTTTGGCCGGCCCTTTGCTGTTCGCGTTATCAGGCATTTCAGGATGGCCTGTCGTCATTGGAGCTTTTGTCCTATGCGCGGTTGACATCGCTGCCCTGCGGCTATTGGCCAAGCGTGCTACACCGGATGCGGTGCCGCGCGCCGTCTCGATGCTGATTGCGGCGATCTGCCTGGTCGATGCCCTGGCTGTGGCGCTGTACGGGGGAGGGATAGTGCTCGCTTGCCTTTGCGCGAGCGGTTATGTCCTGACACGGCTTTTCCAGGCGGTTATTCCAGGAACGTGATGCAAGCCCTGACGAGTTCATCCGGTCAAAATGGAAGCGGTCGCGCCGGAATGATCGTTTGCGACGGCTTCATTGCCTTGGCGGACGACTGGATCTCACGGGCGGCGAACGAGAATGCTCTGACCTGGTTTCGCGAGACCATCGAGCATATCAAGCGTGCGCCGCGGGGCGATCCGCTTGCCATGGCGATCGGTCTTGCGCCGCGCCGTCTTGGCAGGGCGGATTTGGCACTGACACCAGACGACAGGGCGCGTGCAACGGCATTGCGGCCGGGTCTCGATCCCAGCGAATGGAGCGTCGATCAAGCGGCACGGATTGCTTTTGCGACCGCAAGCTATGCGGGCGACGATGCTGCCTTTGCCGGCTGGTTTGACGGCTTCTGTGCCACGGCCGGGCTCAATGAATTGATCGCACTTTGCCGGGGATTGCCGGTATATCCCGCCGCCGAAATGCTGGAGCCGAGGGCGCGCGAAGGCATTCGTTCCGGCATCAAGCCTGTCTTCGAGGCGGTCGCCCATCGCAATCCGTATCCGGTCGAATGGTTCAGCGAAGACGCCTGGAACCAGATGGTGGTGAAGGCCTTCTTCATCGGCTCACATCTGTGGCCGATCCAGGACCTGGACCGGCGCGGTAACCCCCGACTGGCGCGCATGCTCGTTGATCTCGCCGAAGAGAGATGGGCGGCGGGACGGCCGGTGAGCGGAGAAGTATGGCGATGCGTGGCGCCTCATGCGGACGCTGCGGGAGTCGCGGCGTTGATCCACGCGTTCGAGACAGGTGGTGACAAGGAGCGCCGCTCGGTTGCACTTGCGTTACAGCGAGCGCAACCGGGACGTGCCGGTCTCTCGTTTGAGCAGCGGGGCTTGGGTGGGCAAGTGGTGGAAATCCAATCACGCCTGGTGACCGAAAAGATCGAATGGAAAGCGCTCGCATGAGCGAATGGTCGCGGCCATTCCTTTCGCGAATGCTGCTGCGTACTCTGTCAGTACTGCTGACTATTTGTCTGCTCATGCAGTTCTTCATCGCGGGAATGGCTGCGATGACTAATCCGTAATGGTGGACCTATCACAGCGCCTGGGTCGGCATCTTTCAGTGGCTGTTCATCCCACTTCCGATCCTCGCTTGGTTGGGCGGCGCTCCTCGTGGGCAACGCGTGCTGTTCTCCTGCATTCCGCTGCTGCAAATTGCGTTGCAATATGCGTTAGCGCACCGCGCAATCGAAGGCCGCCTTGCGATTGGCCTCGGCCTGCATGCGCTTGATGGCGCGCTCTTGTTGCTGATCGCGGCCGCGCTCGCAGTCGGCTTGTTCGACTGACGCAATCCATGCGATCAAACAATCCGATCAAACAGGCGCGGTCAGGCGACCCTGGCAGCCTTCTTGACGCGCCCGATTGATTTACTGTTGCAGCTTCGAGAGAACGCGCTACCATCCTTGTCGGCCGGATACGAAATCAAAGAATTTTGCCGGCCCAGGAAACGAACAGGAGTCAACCATCATGAGAACGTTGACGCTCGCCGCCTTTTTGGCGGCGGCATGCTTGGGCATGCCCGTTGCGTCTGCGCAACAAGTGCCGGCAACACCGGCCGATGTTGCTCAGCCCGGGGGAAAGATACCGGGCGCCCCAAAACTGGCGCTCGTCAAGGTTGCCGACGGCTTTCACGATCCGGTCGGCGTCACCGCCGCGAATGACGGTTCTGGCCGTATCTTCGTCGTGGAGCGCGCGGGTCGGGTCAAGGTGGTCGACAAGGGCGGCAAGGTATTGCCCGAGCCGCTTATCGATCTGACCAATTTCAACCCGCTCGGTTCCGATGTGCAGACCGGATTTGTCGAGCAGGGACTCTGGTCAGTCGCGTTCCACCCCAAGTTCAAGGATAACGGCTACGTCTACGTTCACTATGCGTCGCTTCCTTTCAACGGCGCCTCGATTATCGCGAGAGTCACCGTTGACCCCAAGAGTCCCAATCAGGTGACCAAGGAGCAGTTCACGAAGACCGTGAAGGTGCTCATGAACATTCCGCAGCCCTACTACAATCACTACGGCGGCATGATTGCTTTCGGTCCCGATGGCAAGCTCTATATCGGCAAGGGCGATGCAGGCTGGGAAGGTGATCCACTCAATGCGGGGCAGAACCTGAACGTTCTCTGGGGCAAGCTGCTGCGGATCGATGTCGATACCGACGACGACACGCCCTATTCAGTTCCAAAGGACAATCCGTTCGCCAAGGCCGACAAGCCACAGTTGATGTCGCTGTTTGGAATCACCGAACAGGGCTTCACCGTGAACAAGATCGGTTCGCGGCCGGAAATCTGGGCCTATGGCCTGCGCAATCCCTACATGTTCCACTTCGATCAGAAGTCCGGCGACCTCTTCATCGCGGATGTTGGCCAGAACCACTGGGAGGAGATCAACTACCAGCCAGCATCGTCGAAGGGCGGTGAGAACTACGGCTGGAAATTCAACGAGGGCTCCTACTGCCACCCGGCGATGTCCGCCGATCAGAAGTGCCCGATCGTCGGCGTTCTGCCCATTGCCGAATATCCTCACGACGAGGCGTTCGAGAACGGGACCAAGTCCAACGTCGGCGGGTGCTCCTCACAGGGGCTCGGCGTTGCCAACTACGGCGGCCTGAACAAGACCTACATGGTTGGCGATTGGTGCTCGGGCCGGCTGTTCGGCGTGGCCTGGGATGACAGCGCCAAGAAGTGGCAGATGCAGGAGTTCATGCAGACGCAGCTCCAGTTCACCGCGGGCAATGTCGATGCGGATGGGACTGTGCTGGCGGTGAACTGCTACTGCTTCTACACCGACGACAAGGGAGCCGACCGCAATCCGCCCGGCGCTCTCTGGCGTGTTTTGCCCGCGGACAAGGTGCCCGCCGGCGCCGAACTCGCCAAGGCCAAGTAGGACCAGGAGTACGGAAGAAAGGATCATCGCCCGCCTTGTCGCGGGCGATGATTGTTTTGGAACAAGCGAGATTGAACCGATGACGTCTGATCGCCTGCGTCAATGCAGCGTAAGTTTCCTGTCAGCCGTGATCGTCAATGCGATGGCTGTCTCGTTCGTCGCGGCCGGGGACGTCGCCGACTTCAAGAGTCCGTGGGACAATTCGCCGATGACATTCGAACTCCAGCCCGGCGAGGTCGAAACGCCCGCCGTCAAGAAGTTCAAGGAAACGGGAGACAACGACTATCATGGCAATGCCGACGCGATTGCCGACGGCAAGAAGCTTTACGTGTCGAACTGCGTCGTCTGCCATGGCGCCGATGGAACCGGGAAGATGGGCCCCACGCTGATCGGCAAGGATGTCGTCTACAAACAGGTGCTGACGGACCCTGGAATGTTTTCTATCATCTATGGCGGAGCCAGCGGCGCGATGCAGTCGTTCCATCGCCGCGGCATGAAGCAGGATGAAATGCTCAGGATCGTTGCCTATGTGAGGACACTGGACAAATGACGGGATCTTCTCCTCTTGGACCGTTCGCCTGCGATGCAGGCACATTGCAGGAATTGATGGCCGGCAAGACGCTCGCATGTCCCTGCTGCGATGGCCCGTTGACCGCCGAGAAGCTTGCGCGCCTGTTGAACGACGTGCAGCGCCTTGCTGCGGCCGCGAGCGAGCAGCCGGATCATGCTTCGAACGGCACGGCCGGAGGCCGGCACGGGGGGATCATCATTGATCCCCACGCCCACATGATTTCGCGGACGACCGACGACTACGAAGCCATGGCCAGGGCCGGCGTGGTCGCGGTCATTGAGCCGGCCTTCTGGCTCGGGCAACCCCGCACAAATGTCGGAAGCTACGTCGACTACTTTGCCATGATATCAGGCTTCGAGCGCTTCCGCGCCGGACAATTCGGCATCCGGCACTACTGCACGATCGGCCTGAATCCGAAAGAAGCCAACAACGAGGCGGTGGCGGAAGCCGTAATCGACGCCCTGCCCCGCTTTCTTGTCAAGGAAGGCGTCGTGGCGATGGGAGAGCTTGGCTACGACGAACAGACATCCCTCGAAGACAAGGCGCTGCGAAAGCAAATCGAGTTGGCGAAGGAATACTTTCTTCCCATCATGATTCACACACCGCACCGCGACAAGCACGCCGGGACGCTGCGAACGATGGACGTATTGAAGGAGCACAAATTCGACCCCGCGCGCTGTGTGATCGACCACAACAATGAGGAGACGATTCGCGACGTTCTCGACCGCGGCTATTGGTGTGCGTTTTCAATCTACCCGCAGACCAAGATGGGCAGCGAACGCATGGCCGCCCTTGTCGAAAAATTTGGCCCCGAACGGTTGATTGTCGATTCGGCGTGCGACTGGGGTGTTTCCGACCCCCTTGCTGTACCCAAGACGGCGCGGCTGATGGCGCAACGCGGCGTGAGCACGGATGCGATTCATCAGGTCGTCTACAGCAACGCGCTGGCCGTCTATGGGTTGAACGGCGAGATGGATGAACAGCATTGGCTGGCGCCGGCCGCTATCGACCAGAGGACCCTGTACGAGGGTAATTCGGTGCTGCGCGGTGGCCAGGCACCGCGTATCGAGCAGCCTGGTCGTCCGGCGGACGATTTACGGATTCTCTAACAA
>WNFQ01021559.1_pt1 | contig 13642 bp, 16 predicted proteins | sample 5400171 | NCBI WGS metagenome assembly WNFQ01 (sample SAMN13153356, study PRJNA577476) | soil metagenome | isolation source: 20 cm soil under Madrone tree | place: USA:California | collected 2016-06-14
CACGGGAAAAAAGTTCTGCGTAGCGGAAGTGCCAAACGCAGATGGGAAATTGCTGCAAGCGATCGTGGACGGGCTCAAGTCCAGATTCAATGGTCCGATTTTCCTTGCGGGTGAAAAAGATGGAAATGTCGCGTTAATCACATCCGTCCCGAAAGAGCTGACCGCGAAGTTTCAAGCGAACAAATTGATTCAGCAGATCGCGCCCATGGTGGACGGCAAGGGCGGCGGGCGGCCGGAGAACGCGCAAGGGGCAGGCAAAGATGTAAGCAAGATTGAAATAGCGCTCGCGAAAGCGATGGAGCTCCTGCGTTAATCGCGCAGCGAAATTACGACGCACTTACACTCGGCGTCCGTGCGTGCGCTTGCGAGCAGCGTTGGATTTGGGCGTTGGTGGACATGCGATAAAAATTCGCCGTTCGTTTAGCCGGCAAGGGTCCCAAACAAAATCCTCATTCGCCATCACGACGATGAACTGTCGGCGCTGCTGACCTCAGGCGGGCTGCAGTGCTGTTTAGTTGCCGCCCGCGAAGGAGTCATTGTATCCGTTGCGGTTGGCCACGGCTTCCACCGGCTCTGTGTCGTGCAGACGGCCGTAGTCCACGGTCAGGCGACCCTCGCCCAGCTCGGTATAGATTTCGACGAAGCGTTCGCCGAAGCGTATGTCGCGCCAGGTGTAATCCTTTTGTGTTTGCACGGCGGCCGCAATGACTGGATCGATTCCGACCACCGAGATAATAAAGAGGACCCGGCTGGATTCGAGCGACTCGGGAGTTGCGCCAAACAGCGGACTCGTTTCATCGATCGTATGTCGCAAAGTTAAGGCCGCCGGGAAAACTGTGAGTCGATCGAAATGTAATTTCAAAACGTAAAAGTGCCTGAAATCGCCGCCTTCGAGCAAGGGTTCGTCGCGTGAAAACATGACCCGAAACTTCGCCTCGACCATGCTGTGCTGATTTTCATTTCCTATGCGCACCATTAACGTCGGCTTCCCGTTTAACGACGCAATGACCATGGAATTGCTGAACATGACGCGCGCGATCGGGCGCGAAAAGCGGACAAAGATCAGCCCAGTCATGACTGCGAGCAAAAAAATGCCACTCATGATTTCAACTGTAGCAACGATGTGCCCATAGAGCGTTTGCGGATACATATGGCCGTAGCCCACGGTGGCCAGCGTTTGCACGCTGAAAAAGAAGCAGTCAAAAAACCAATGCCCTCCAGTGCTGCCGGCGATACTGCCTTGCTGGAAACTGTAGAGCGCGGCGAAAAGAATGTTTAGCCCGACGTAGAGACTGGCGACAAACGCGGCAAACTGCGGCCAGCGCAAACCGAGCAGCCAGCGATAGACATCGCGCCATCTCCATGCGTCGGTATTGACTTTGACGAACTCGACCTGGCCGGCGCGAACGGAAACGGGAGTAGGTTTCCTCTTCATGTCCATCTAATCTGAGGTGATTGGCACTTGGTCAAGAAATCCATCGATGGCTTCGAGAATTCTTTGATCGACATTTTCCTGGGTTTCGCCTGTCGCTCGGAGGACGCGCTTCGAGATGAGCAAAGAATGGTCGCCGCCTTCGACGACGTGCAAAAAGTTTGGCGCCTTCATTTCGGTGCGCACCCGCTCAAGGAGATCCAGCGGACAAAGTGAATCGCGCGTGCCTTGTACAAACAGGATTGGCGCGGTCAAAGCGCGTAAGACTTCATCACGAAGTTTCGTCCGATCGCCCATTGCGCAGAGCGGGTATCCGAGACAAACAAGCCCGTCCACTTTTTCTTCGAGCGACACATGACATCCGATGCGCCCGCCCATGCTTTTGCCGATCAGGATTGTCGATCTGGACCGATGCCTTTCTCGCGCTTTGCTCAGTGCTTCTCGGTGCGCAGCGATCAGCCGCGGCAAAGGATCGGGTCGCTTTCGTCCTTCTCGCATGTAGTCATAATCGAAAGTCTCGACGTCTCCTATCTCGTCTAGGCGATCTTTCCAATTTTGCATCCAGGGATGAGACGAGGGCGCGCCTGCTCCTGGAGCGAACAAGATCAAAGGTTTCATGTGTTTTTACCGCTAACGCCGGTTACGGACTGAACTAAACTGCGCTCAGCGACGACGGCTACGGCTTTCGTCTGATCCCGATAAATATTGGGAGACGCCGACCCTGCCTCGGCTTCTTTCCCGGCTTCGCCGCGTTTCAGACGTACGGCAAGCACGGACGTCCTACAACGCTTCTAGTGGCCGCAGCTAGGAAAAAAGTCTTGGCAAGACGTTAGCAACAAAGTCCACCAAGCCGTGGCCGATCATGTTGGCCACTAGATCGCGACGCCACAAATAGAATCCAGTCAAGATTGCGCCTGCCGCGAGCGCGATGAAAATATTGGCGGCGCCTCCTGACCAATGGCCAAGCGAAAAAATAATCAGCGGAATTGTGACGGACCAGAAGTGTCCGAGACCAACCATCCGCAAACGTTCGATGGCGTAACCGCGGTAGAATAATTCTTCCACCACTCCGGCCCGGAAGACGATGAGTGTAATTAACCAGAGCGGAAGTTTCTCGAACGCAGCAGAGCCCGGACCGTGCCCGTAGCCAGTGAGATAAGCCAGCGCGCCAACGAACGCTGCCGATACGACCGCGATTACAAGCCCCCATAAGACCGATATCCACCAGCGCGCTGTGCCAAGACCGATCGAGCGCAGCGGCAAACGTTCGCCGCGCCGTATGATAACCACGAGAGCGGCTGCGTTCACCCAGATCAATATTTCTTTTAGAATTGCCCAGGCAAACGTGATTTCGTGCACAAAGAACACCAGCGCATAGCGAATCACGAACATCGCGAACAGCGAGAGGAAGAGACCGACCCACGTAGCGAGCGAAATTTTCGTGCCGACCGCAGCCTCGTCGGTCGCGAGAAAGGATTGCGCTCCGATATTGTCTGTTTCCATAGATTTCTATTGAGATGCCGCAACGAGACAATTTGGATTCAAGAAATCAAAGACGCCTTTCCCGCGGCGTCGGATTACCGTTAGCCAATCGCCTGTCTCTCTACTGGACGGTCACAAGCGTGCCGATCGGGATTTCGGAAAAGAATTTGCGAGCCGCTTCGGAGGGGAGTCGAATGCAACCATGCGATGCCGGATAATTCGGCACTATCCCGGCGTGCATTCCGAAATCGAGGCAACTCAGGCGCATGAAATACGGCATGTCCACTTTGTAGATGGTGGAACGATGGTTTCGCTCCTTATTGGTAATTACAAATTGACCGGTCTTTGTGGAGTAGCCTTGGCGACCGGTCGAACACTGCGTGCGGTATATCGGCACGCCGTTTTTAACGAGAGCTACCCGTTGCAAAGCAAGAGAAATTTCGATGCGCAATTGGTCCGGCGACGGCCCGCCGCCGAGAAGAATTTGCGTGGAACGCCAGTGACCCGTCTCCGCGGCAATATCTAACGCAGACATTTTGTCGCGCTTTGTCAGCCTGTTCCGGTTCGCTCCGGCGTCGAGAAGAGCGCGCAGGTAATCTTCCTGACCGAGGCCTGCCGTTAGCATCAACACAGTCAGATTCTTGTCCTCTTCGACATAGCTGCGGAGGGATTTTGACGGCAGTAGCGCGAGAAAATCTTTATCGCAGCGGGAAGGCAAAGCCGTGTTAGCATCGGCTCCGCAAGCCAGGAGTGTGGCAAAAAGAGGCGCGTCGTTTTTTGCGATGGCATAGGCGAGCAGTGGCACATCTTTGCCTTCAGGAGTCGGAGGCTTGGAATGTTTGCCGAGCAACAACCGGATTTGATCCTTGTTTCCGGCAATCAGGCCTGCTTCAAGCGCGCGCTGGGCGCTGCTTCGCCATTGCGGCATCAGGGGCAAGCGTTCCGTAACGGCTCTGACGATTTCTGGATTGCCGCCATCGAGCGCCATTCCCAATACGTCGCGGCCGTCCTTGCAGCGAGCTTCCGCGTGAAAGTTCGCTGAGCGTGCCAGAAGCGCGCGGAACATCTCGAGATTGCCGTGCATTGCTGTTGCCATGAGGGGGGTAAAACCTTTTTTATCGGCAAGATCGACGAGCGCGCCAGCATCGATCAGTCGCCTGGCTGTCTTCCAATCCTGCTGCGAGGTTGCGATCAACAGCGGCGTCCGCCGTTGCGCGTCGCGCCCGTTTGGATCGACCTTTTCGATCAGGCACAAGTCGATGAGTGACCCGCGGCCAATCGTGACAGCGCGAACCAGTTCGCTTGGTGAAATGGAGATCCGCGCAGGGGGCTCGGGTGCAATCGCAGTCGCCCAGAGAAGTATCAAAAATATGACGCCAGCCTGAAAGACGATTCGCCTCTTGAACACACGCATATGCAAGGCTTGGCCGGAAATTATATAAGCTCTGTCCAGCAATGTAGTAGAGGCGCGATGGAACTGCGAGTGCACCTTTGCGTAAGCCGGGATTGGACGTATCCGGTTGAACATTGCATGTTCCATACTGTCCAAATTCCAACCCATGCGTTTGTCCATTTTGACCCTGTGCGTTGCACTCAGTACATCGTTTTCGGCGCAACCTGAGGCCGTCCCGACTTCTACTGTCCCCGCAGCGGCGGCGGAAGCGGGCAAGGATGTCGTTCATCAATTAAACAACGCGTTCGCGAAGGTCTTTGAAATCGTGGCGCCAAGCGTCGTCATTATTGAGATTTCGAAGAAAAACGAGGGCGGCGAGAGTTCGCCATTCGACGATCTGTTCTTCCAAGGGCCGCCCGATGAAAAAAATCAGCGGCGCAACCCAAACGGGCTCCGGCCGGTCCAAAGTGAAGGCTCCGGTTTCATTGTTCGACCAGATGGTTACATCCTCACGAACTTTCACGTTGTCGAGGGCGCGGACAAAATCGACGTGAAATTGAGAGATGGCCGCGACTTTCCGGCCAAGGTCGTGGGCACCGATGAAAAGACCGATGTCGCCGTCATTAAAATCGATACGAAAGATCTGCCGGTCGTTCAGCTTGGCGACAGCGATGCCGTCCGGGTAGGCCAATTTGCGTTCGCGATCGGTGCGCCGTTCAAGCTCGATTACACTTTCACTTACGGTGTCGTGAGCGGCAAAGGCCGGAACAAATTGCTCCAAACCGGCGGCTACTCCATTTCCGACTACTTGCAGACCGATGCGTCGATCAATCCTGGCAACAGCGGTGGTCCGCTTTGCGACATCGACGGCAAGGTGATTGGCATGAACACGCTAATCAACGGCATGAATCGCGGGCTCGGGTTCGCCATTCCAATTAACATGGCAAAAGAGATTGGCGCCCAGCTTATTGCCGGTCACAAGATCGTGCGGCCGTGGCTCGGCATTCGCATCGAAACTCTCGGCGACGATTCGTCAATCCTCGATTTGCTCAAAGGTGCCCAGAAAGGCGTGGTGGTGCGCACTGTTGAGGCTGATGCGCCCGCTTACAAAAGCGAGTTGCGGCCCTTCGATGTGATTACGCACGTCGATGGAGCCCCGGTCGAAACCGACTCGCAGCTTCAGCATGAAATCTTGAAAAAGAAGGTCGGCCAAAGTGTCGAGCTGACTGTTTGGCGCAAAGGGCAGACGATAAAAGTGCCGGTTAAGACCGGTGAATTGCCTAACGAAATCGCGCGAGCGTCAAACGAACCGATCCAACCCGCTCCGCCGAAACCGGAGGATGTCGGCAAGTTTGGATTACAGGTACAGGAATTGACGAAGGAGGTTGCTGAACGCCTTCATCTCGCTGTTCAGCGAGGGGTCATCGTCACAGAGGTGGAGGACAACAGCCTTGCCGCGCAACAGGACATTCAGCGCGAGGATGTCATCACTGAAGTGGACAGCAAACCGGTCACGAACGTGCAATCATTCCGCGAGGCGCTCACTAAAGCCGATCCGAGACGCGGCGTCCTTCTTTATCTCGACCGCAAAGGCAGTAAGACCTTCGCCGTATTAAAGGCGGGCAACAGTTAGACGCGATCAGCTCTTGCGGCTGCCGATGATCACCAAGACAACTCCGCCCACCAGACAAATTCCGCTGGCGATGGGCGGAAAAGCTATTCCGTGACTCTCCTTGTGAGTAATTTCAAGCGGTCCCAGTTGCGCGTCTTTCTTCTCGGTCGTCCAGCCCAAGCCACCATAAGCGAAGCCGATGATGCCGATGACGATGAGAACGATGCCGACGATCGCAGCCGGTTTCATTGGCGTGAATTCACAGCGGCCGGCGACCTTGGATCAAATTGATAATCAGCACCACAATCGCAATCACGAGCAGGATGTGAATGAATCCGCCCAACGTATAAGAGCTAACCAATCCAAGCAGCCAGAGCACCAGCAAGATCACGAATATTGTCCAGAGCATAAGATTCCTTTCGGTTGAGGTTTACCTTTCTTCGCGCGAGGCGGTTCCGTTGCGCTTATCGGGTTAAAAATTTTAACAGCCTGCGGGGCGACCAATGCTCTGCAGTCACCGGCTTGTAGCGGGCGAAACAATGCTAAAGCTCGTCAGGGGATGACTCAAATAGCCGTGGCTACAACTTGCCCAACACTCCGCGCAAATTCCAGCCGTTTGCTTCAAGCATGTTGCGCGCGGAATCGTAATCGCAACCTGCCAACTGGGCGACCACTCGCACGGCGCGATCGCGCAACTTTCCGCTGGATGTATGAAGATCGATCATTAGATTGCCACGCACTTTGCCGAGCGCGACCATCGCGCCCGTGCTGATAATATTGAGTGCGACTTTTGTCGCGGTACCTGCTTTCAACCTTGTCGACCCGGTGAGAACTTCCGGTCCCACCGCAAGGTGGACGACAAGATCGACAATCACATTCCCTAGCGCATCGGAGTCGACCTCATACTCTGCGCGCGGAAAGGCGTTCTGCCACTGGCTGTGATGCCAATGACCACATCGCCATTCTTAATTCCCCTCTCATCCATGGCCAACGCACCGGCGCTTTCCTCGTCTTCTGCCCCCTCGACACTGCGATAAAGGGCAGTCGCACCACCGGCGATCACGCCCTGCACAAGATCAGGCGACGCGCCAAAGGTTGGTGGGATTTCGCTCGCATCGAGAACGCCAATGCGCCCGCTGCTGCCGGCGCCGACATAAAACATGCGGCCGCCGTTTCGCAACGATTCGGTTACAATTTCAACCGCGCGGGATAGATCGGCGATCGCTCCCCGCAACGCGCCTTCAACGAATTTTTCTTCCTCGACAAAGAGTTCAACCAGGGCACGTCGACTCAGCTTTTCCAGATTTTCCGAGCGTGGGTTGCGTTGTTCGGTAATTGCGTCAGCCAAATTTTCGATCTCGTTGCGAGAAAGCTTCGAGTGAAAAGTGACGTGATCGCCAAGCTCCGCCGCGAGCCAAGCGGCGCCAAACTCGGGCGGCCGCTCTGCAGTTGCGACGCGAGCATCGGGCAGATTCTTTTTCAGTCTGCGTCGAAATGCATGCGTATAGATCGAATCGCGGTGAAAAAGTCCACCCATCAGCACGACTTTTGGCGCGAGCAGACGCAGGCGGGATGCGACCGCTTCGGTGTATTCTCCGAGAACACGCGCACCTTCTTCGATGATCTCCATCACACGCGCATCGCCGCCCGCGGCGGCTTCAAATACGACCGGCGCCAGGAGCGCAATCTCCATCTTATCTGCCGTCTGCGCCCAGCGGACGAGTTCGTCAAGATTGTTCAAGCAAAGTGCGCGCAGAATTTTTGCGGTGAATTGCACTTCGCCGCGATGCAGATCGTATTCGCTCAAAATAAAACGCAACGCCTGAATAACGAGAAAATAGCCGCCGCCCGCGTCTCCAAGAATGTGTCCCCAGCCGCCCGCCTTCTCCATCTTATCGCCACGTCGCCCAGTGACAGACGAGCCGCTCCCGGCGTTGACGACAATCCCCTCGCCGCGCCCGAGCGCCGCAGCCAGACCAGAATCGCGATCATTTCCCGCGATGATTTTCGCGGATGGCCAAATTTCAGCGCAAATATGGGCGAGCGCAGGTTGATCTTCCACGGCGCAGCCGGCGAGAAAGACTCCAGCGCGATCAATTTGTTTTGGTAGCTCCGAAAAAATGGTGCGCAAACGGCCAGGCGTCACAAGCCGAAAATTTGACGGCGGCAATTTGCCCTGATTCAGGATGCGCAGGTCGGCGCCATTGCGTTCAACCAGCACCCAGGCGGTTTTTGTTCCGCCTCCTTCAACGCCCAGGATTTTCTCGCCGGGGTTCACGATTCGTTATACTTAGCTGGTTCTGCGCGAATTTGAAAGCTCGGCTGAAAACGCGCATGGGTGAATCGGCGCGTTCTGTTTCTGGGAAGCACCGCAGCCCGGCGTCCCTGCTGTTATTGCCGATCGTCCGCGCGCTTATATCGTGCGGCATGCCCTCGGACGAAAAGCAAGCCGCGAAGCGTGCCGCACAACTGCGGGACGAGATTCGAAAGCACGACCGCCTCTATTACGAGAAAGCCGCGCCGATAATCAGCGACCGCGAATACGACCGCTTGTACAAGGAGCTGGTCGATCTGGAGGCGCAATTCCCCGATCTCGGTACCCCCGATTCGCCGACTCAGCGTGTGGGCGGCAAGCCACTGAAAGCTTTCGCTCAAATCGAGCATCGAGTGCCGATGCTTAGTCTCGACAATACTTATTCCGAGGACGAAGTCGCACGTTTCTACGCGCGCATCACGCGGCTGCTACCTGACGAGAAAATCCCGGTTGTAATCGAGCCGAAAGTAGACGGCGTCGCCGTGTCACTGCTTTATGAGAACGGGTGGCTACGCCATGCCGCGACACGCGGAGACGGATCAGTGGGCGACGACATCACGCAAAACACCAAAACCATTCGTTCCATCCCAGAACGGCTGCGCAGCGCGGCGCCAGGGATTTTCGAGGTGCGCGGTGAAGTTTACATGGATAAACGCGGCTTCGAAAAATTAAACGAAGAACGGCGTAAGACAGGCCTGCCGTTGTTTGCGAATCCGAGAAATGCCGCCGCCGGATCGCTAAAGCATTTGGACCCAGGCATCGTCGCGAAGCGTCCCCTCGGCATCGTCTTTTACGGCACCGGCGCGGTGGGAGATATCGATCTGGAGAAGCATTCCGCGTTGTTTCCGCTGCTCAGGAAACTCGGCCTGCCTCACAGCGAGCGGTGGTGGCTGGCTGATTCGGTTGAGGGAATCTTGAACGCGATCCACGAACTCGACGGCCTGCGGCACGATTTTCCTTACCAGACCGATGGCGCAGTGGTGAAAGTGGACGCGTTCGAACAACGCGAGCGGCTCGGCTTTACGGCCAAGTCGCCACGCTGGGCGATTGCCTACAAATACGAAGCGGAACGCGTGGAGACACGTTTACGCGACATTCTCGTCCAAGTTGGTCGGACTGGAATTTTGACACCAGTTGCTGTGCTCGATCCGGTGGTCGTTAGCGGGAGCACCGTTGGCCGCGCGACATTGCACAACGAGGACGAAATCAAGCGGAAAGACATCCGCATCGGCGATACGGTCGTGATTGAGAAAGCTGGCGAGGTGATTCCGGCAGTTGTCGAGGTTGTGAAATCGAAACGGCCGCGGCACGCCGTGCCATTCGATTTTTTTAAGCACATACACGGCAAGTGTCCTGTGTGCGGTGGCCCAATCCGGCGCGATCCGCAGTTCGTGGCCTGGCGCTGCGAAAATGTACAATGTCCGGCGCAGACAACCCGGCGCGTGGAATTTTTCGCGGCGCGCGGCGCGCTCGACATCGAAAGTGTAGGCGGAATTGTGGCGGACAAACTCGTCGAGCACGGGCTTGCACGCGAGCCGCTCGATCTGTTCGAGCTAAAAACCGAACACCTCGCCAAATTGAATCTTGGAACGGACGAAGCGCCTCGCATGTTCGGCGAGAAAAATGCGGCCAAAGCGATCCACGCAATCGAGCGCGCGCGAACCCTACCACTTTCACGCTGGCTTTTTGCTCTCGAAAAACGACTGCAACGCAGCTTGCTCGTTTTCACGACAGCATCGAGAGCGTGGCTGATTCACAACTGCTCCGCGACGTTTTGGATTACCACGAAAAGCGCGAACACAAATCCGGCAGCTGCCGGACGAAAGAAATCGCGGATCGACTCATTAAAGCCGGTTTCGCGAAGCGATCGAAAAGCAAAGACAAGAATGGAATCGTCACCGAAGTGGGGCCGGTAGTCGCGCAAAGCATTCTCAATTTTTTCGCATCCGCGACCGGCCGGAAAATTCTGCAACGGCTAAAGCAATTGGGGATTCAGCCTAAGAGCGAAAAAGTTTCGGCAAAAAAAGTGGCGGAGTTGGCCCTGGCTGGCAAGAGCTTTGTCCTTACCGGAACACTGCCTTCGATGACGCGGGAAGAAGCCACCGGAAAAATCGAAGCGCTCGGTGGGCACGTGAGCAGCAGCGTGAGCAAGAAGACCGATTACGTGCTGGCAGGCGCCGAGCCAGGCAGCAAGATCGATAAGGCGAAACAGCTCGGCGTTCGTATTCTCGCCGAAACGGAGTTTCGGCAGATGTTGGCACGCTGAACGCGTTCTGACACTACGGCGTTCGCTGCGCCTCGGACTCGAGCTTGAGCGGAAGCCCTTGATTCATCGTCGGCGAGGCAGGTGAGGCAATTAACAGCCCGCGCTGGCTGGCAGGATGAAGAGCGGCCCGCACACTAAAGGTCAGCCTGCGGTTCCCGCGCATCACCGTGATCGGGACAGTGTCGCCGGCGGTGATAAAGAAAGAGGCATCCAGCACATCTTCTGGTTGAGTCACTTTTTTTCGTCCCACTTGCAGGAGAATGTCCCCCGGTTTGATGCCACAATTGGCCGCTGGCGTGCCTTCCATCATCTGGGTCATTTCTGCTCGTGAACCTTCCACCTCCGTCGGCGCCTCGGAAACATTGATCCCGATCCAGCCGTGCCTGGCTTCGCCGAACCGGACGAAATCACCGCGGATTTTCTCTGCCGCTTCGATCGGTACTGCATAACACGCAGAATTATTTTCGAGGCTGCTGACCACGATGCCAACCACCTCCCCTTTCATGTTAAGAAGCGGCGCGCCGGCCTCTCCGCGCTGGGTGGGCAGATTCAGACGCAAGTGCGTGGTTGAAAAATAGCGGCCAAGATATTTGTGGTCGAGTCCCGCGACCATTCCAAAATTTGGTGTTTCGGGCAAATCCAATGGGTAACCGATCGCAACGACGGGCGTTGCCACTTCCAGCTCCTCAGATTTGCCGATCGTTAAGGCGGGAGTGACCGTGTCTATTTTCAGCATGGCCGTCCCGCTGCGAATATCCGCCAAAAGCTGGCGCGCCGGATATTTTTTGCCGTTAAACTCAATGGTGAAATTCTCCGCTTCACCGCCTACCGTGTATGCGGTGTAAAGGGTCCCGGTAGGATCGATGAAAAACCCGGTGCCGGAAATTTCGCTGTGCTCGTCGACACCGTGAATCTTGACGACTGCCTTGGCAGAGCGCTCAAAGATTTCTCTAACCTGATGGCTTACTGAGGTGGCGGGTTGCTCTTGAGCGTAAACAAGGCTGGCGCCTGAGCAGAGAATCACGGCTGTCATTCCGAGCGAAGCGAGGAACCTCACAAGAACACCGGCGGGAACGAAAATACGCACCACGAGATTGGGAGATCTTTCGCTCCGCTGAGGATGATAATGGGCGCGACTAAAATCTGAAAGTCGGCTCATAACTCACGGGGACGCTATCGAGCACGTAGCGTGGCGGGGCCGGGGCTCGGTGAGTCTGGGCGCTTTCATCAAAACTGCGAAGCGGCTGCGTCCTAAAAATCCGCGTGGCTACCGGAGATGCAAGCGTCCATTCTCCTTCGTCATTTACCGGCAAGGATAGCGTCGGCGGACTCTGGAGAGCGATCTGAGCGGGCTCCGGTTGCTGATAAATCTTCAATGATATGACCGCGGCGCAGACCAAAACCGCCGCGACAGCCGCCGGATAAGAGGCCAGGGAACGAACATCCAGCCGGAACATGAAGTCGTGTGCGCGCTCCAGGCAAATGCGCCAGAGCGGCTGCCGGAGCAATTCATCGCGCTGCCGGCGATGAAATTCGTGCAGGAAATTGTCGAAATAGCCGGGCGGCGGTTGCTCGAAGCGCTTCAACCGAAGGAGTCTTGCAATTTCGTTATCGTTAAATTCGTCCATTGCAGCGAGGGCTAAGAAACAGGATTTTTTCGAAATTCGTCCAGGTAATTTTGCAGTTGCCGATTCGCGTAGAAGAGCCTTGAACGTACCGTTCCTTCCGAAACGCGCAAGATTTTACTGATCTCCGCATGAGGCATTCCTTGGATATGGAACATGGTCACCACGGCTCTGTGTTCATCAGACAATTTCATCATGGCCTCGTTCAATCTTCGCTGCAGTTCAGACAGGTCTGCTTCTCGCACTGGACTGCTCGTCGCCGTCGCCTCCATGAATTCCTTGTCGTTTTGAATGCTCGCATCCACGTCGTCCAGGCTCAACTGAAAACGCCGGCCACGTTTCTTGAGAAAGTTCAGTGACATATTCACCGCGATTGAATGGATCCAGGTGTAAAAGGACGATTTGCCGCGAAACCCGCGGATTGCTTTGTAGGCTTTGGAAAAAATATCCTGCAAAAGATCGTTCGTGTCCTCGTGATTGGAGGTCATGTTGTAAACCAGACCGTAAAGGCGCGGCGTGTATTTGATGACGAGTTGATCGAACGCGCTGGCGTCGCCCGATTGCGTGCGCCTCACCAACTCCTGATCTTCATCGATTCTCGGCTGGTCCATTGCCTGATGCTTAGACTTAGCACGAGCAACGAGACCGGACGATAACAAATCGGAAATTCGGCGAGCAGGCAAAGCGACCGATGGATTCATGTTCTTCAACGGCGCGATCGATCAGCGCCGGTCGCGGATCGACAGCAGCCACAGCAAATTGCCCAATGCCGCGATAAATGCCGCCACATAAGTGAGCGCGGCTGCGTTCAGCACTTTGTTTACACCGGCAACCTCGGGCCCCGGCTGCACGATTCCCATTTGTTGCAAAATGATTTTTGCACGGCGCGAGGCATCGAACTCCACTGGGAGTGTGATCAGTTGGAAGACAAGCAGAATCAGATAGCAATAAATGCCAAGCGTAATCAGACCGGTGAGATGAAAAAACAGTCCGCCGATAATCACAAAGGGCAGCATTTGCGACGCAATCATTGTCACCGGCACAATCGCCATGCGCGCTTTAAGCGGCGCATACGCTTTGGCATGTTGAATAGCGTGGCCAGTCTCATGCGCGGCGATGCCGAGCGCTGCGACCGAGGGTGTATGATAAACATTACTCGAAAGGCAAAGCTTCTTGCTGCTCGGGTCGTAATGATCGCCGAGGAAATCGTTTGTCTCGACAACATCAACGTCGTGAATTTGCGCCGCTTGCAGGATTTCTCGGGCGCACTCCGCGCCGGTAATGTTGGAGCTGGCGCGCACTTCGCCCCATTTTCGAAACGCGCTGCTCACACGAAACTGCGCCCAGATCCCAATGATCAATGGTACGCCTATGTAAAACAACCAACTGGAACCGCCGAAACCGTAAGGATAAAACATACCTGTCCTAATCTAGCGCTCGAACGCCAATTGTCACTTTTAGACGCTTCGCCGCGTTCTTCGTTCATCTTCCCGTCGTCATTCCGGGCGAAGCGAAGAA
>WNFQ01002370.1_pt1 | contig 13637 bp, 11 predicted proteins | sample 5400171 | NCBI WGS metagenome assembly WNFQ01 (sample SAMN13153356, study PRJNA577476) | soil metagenome | isolation source: 20 cm soil under Madrone tree | place: USA:California | collected 2016-06-14
TGGCGTTGGGGTCGGTGTTGGAGTCGGCTTCGGCGTCGGTGTTGGTTGGCTGCCCGATGCCCGGAAAGTCGCGATTTGCATTACCCAACCGCCGGAATTAAGGGGAGCCGTCGCACTATAAGAACCAATAGCCGTCACTATTTTGTCCTCGACAAGGTCTCCGTCCGGACTGGTTATTATTCGCCGAGTAAATCCGGACCCGGCACCATTCGTGTTGTTTGTCACCATGTTGGCTGCAACCAGCAACTCCGACGCGCTCGTGGTGGTAATTGCTCCCGTGGAACTCGTACTACCGCCCCCGCTCGCTCCATTAGTAGTGTCCAAAGGATTGGATGTATCGAGACCGCTGTATTCGAGAACCCGAATATCCGGGTAGCTGGCCGATCCAGAGAATTGCACCGTTACGGTGTTGGATCCGCCCAAAATGCTCTTCGCATAATAAATTGATTGGCTCAGCGCTGTCGATTGCTTGGTTGGCCCGACCGCCACCTGGTAGACGTTACCTTGGGAATCTTTAACGGAAGTTACTGCATTGGTCGTATCGTTCCATCCCACAATCACGACGTTCAGATTTCCAGCATTCTGGGCGGCAGCATACGGCACGGACACCGTAGTCTGGGGCGTTTGCGGGGTGGCATAAGCACCCTGGACATAGGCAGGCGCTGCAGAAACACTTTGCGGACATAGACCGCCACTCAACGCCATGAAAAATGGCGAGAAACTCAAGGCGATCGCGGGTGCCCACCGCCGCGACTTTGGCGCCAGCGGACGCAGCATTTTACGGGTCTCAAAATCCAGACAGTCAGCAAAAATAAGCGCTAGGCGCCCGAGGTTTGCAGAGAGAAAATCCAGCAAACGAGATGGCTGGTGAGGAGTCGTGTCAACTGTTTCCATTTTCGTTCGAATAAAGTCCTCAGAGCGGCTAGCACCGCCGATGGGATGACGAAGGTTGGTTATCGACCGCAGTTGCAGGTTAAGAAGGAATTTCGGTTACCTGCTTCTAACCAGCTGGAATTGCTCGTAAAAGCTAGAAAGAGCTAGAAAACTGGGGAAATAAACCGGGGCGGTCTAAATTGCCGGCGATCCCATAATACGGCTTTTTAACCAGCAAATCTATCAGGGCTCACGAAGGCTCGGCCGCTACTCTTAGGAGGTATTGTCCGTAGGTGCTTTTCTCGAACTTTTTGCCGAGCTCCAAAAAATTCTCGTACGAGATAAAACCCTGGAGGTAAGCTATTTCCTCGGGACAAGCGATCCGCAGTCCCTGGCGTTTCTCCAACGTCTGCACAAAGCCAGATGCCTCAAGAAGGCTGTCATGGGTCCCCATATCGAACCAGGCAAAGCCGCGGCCCATTCGCCTGACCTCGAGCTGACCCTGCTTCAGATATGTGCTTAGAACGTCGGCGATTTCCAGTTCGCCACGCGCGGAGGGCTTGAGGTTCGCCGCGATTTCAATCACGTCCTTGTCACAAAAGTAAAGACCGGTCACCGCCCAGCTTGAGCGGGGAACGCGTGGTTTCTCTTCAATCGAAAGAGCGCGACCGCTTTCGTCAAATTCGACGATACCGTAGCGCTGGGGATCATTCACGTGATAGGCAAAAACGGTGGCGCCAGCCGGCTTGATATGGCCAGGCGCTAACAGATCGGGAAGACCATGCCCGTAATAAATATTGTCGCCAAGAATCATGGCTGAGCAGCCGCCACTAATAAAATCGGCGCCGATGATATAAGCCTGCGCTAACCCGCCTGGGTCCGGCTGGGCCGCATAGTTGAACGATAACCCCCATTGCGAGCCGTCGCCGAGCAGACGCTGAAAGTGGGGCAGATCGGTCGGTGTACTGATGATCAGAATCTCCCTAATGCCCGCGAGCATTAACGCGCTCAAGGGGTAATAGATCATCGGCTTATCGTAGACCGGCATGAGTTGTTTCGAAGTAGCTAGGGTCAACGGATAAAGCCTGGTGCCGCTACCGCCGGCAAGAATAATACCTTTCATAGAAGATGTTAGAAGGTTGTCAGGATCGCAGGACCCGGTCAACTTCCTTGGTCAAAGCCCCCAGACAGATCGGCAGCGCCTCGCGCCAAGACGGTAGCTTGACACCGTACAGACGCGCCAGTTTAGTGCAATCAAGCCGAGAATTGGCCGGCCGACGAGCGGCGGTCGGGTAGTCCGCGGTGGTAATGGGCGTCAGCGCTGGAGTACGCATCCCTTTTTGATCTAAAATGGCAAAGATGGCGGCGGCAAAATCCGCCCAAGTCGTCTCTCCGCCGCCGGCAAGATTGAAGATGCCACGAAGCCGCGGATCGTCGGGTTTGTTTAAGAGGTTGCGAGCGATGGTTACGATGGCCGCAGCGATGTCAGGAGCATAGCTTGGGCAACCGAGCTGGTCGGCAACAACACGGACTTCGTCTCGGGTTTCGGCCAGCGCGAGCATTGTACGAACAAAGTTTTTGCCGTACGGCGCGTACACCCAAGCGGTGCGAAGAATCACATAGTTGGAATGAGCGGCAGCGACGGCCCGTTCACCGGCGAGCTTCGAAGCGCCATAGATGCTGGTCGGCGCCGCTTGGTCTTCCTCGACATAAGGCGCTGCTTTATTGCCATCGAAGACATAGTCGGTGGAAAGGTGAATGACTGGTATACCGAGTGTGCGGGCGGCTGTGGCAATCGTGCCGGCACCGAGCGCATTGATCGCATTCGCTTGCTCCGGTTCTCGCTCGGCCTGATCGACGGCAGTGTAGGCTGCCGCATTCACTACGATGTTCGCTAAGGCAGCGCGGAGTATCGGTTCTACGGTTTCCGGCACAGCAAGATCCAACTCCGGGCGACCGAGCGATACTACCTCGACCCCGAATGCCGGCCCTGCTTCGGCCAGCGCGCGCGCCACTTGGCCGTTTCGGCCAATTACCGCAATACGGATCGACATCAGAATTCTAACCAGTGCGAGGCTTAAGGGCCACAAGCGACTCCGCTTTTGCCTGCGGAGATTCTGCTCACTGAATCGGTATCGTTGATAAGACCTATTCGTTCACCGGCATAAACATGGTTCCGCAGCGGGGACCACCACCATTCATTTTCCAAATACCATTGTACGGTTTTGGAAATCCCGGATACAAACGTTTCTCGGGCGCGCCACCCCAGTTCGTTTTCGAGCTTGCTGGCGTCAATCGCGTAGCGATGGTCGTGGCCCGGCCGATCAGTCACGTAGGTAACGTAACGTTCATGTGGTCCACCGCGCGGATTCACGTCGTCAAGTACTCGACAAATTGCCCTTACTACCTCGAGATTAGAGCGCTCGTTGCGCCCTCCAACGTTATAGGTCTCGCCCGGTCGTCCCTTGCGGAGGATCAGATCCAATGCTTTGGCGTGGTCTTCGACGTGAAGCCAGTCACGCACATTGGAGCCATTTCCGTAAACCGGCAGAGGTTTACCATCCAAGGCGTTCAGAATCATTAATGGGATCAATTTTTCCGGGAACTGAAAAGGACCGTAGTTGTTTGAGCAGTTAGAAACAATAACCGGCAAGCCGTAAGTTCTATGCCAGGCGATCGCTAAATGATCCGACGAAGCCTTGGAAGCAGAATAGGGAGAAGAGGGGTCGTAGGGCGTCGTCTCGCTGAAGAGCCCTTCGGGTCCGAGCGAGCCATAGACCTCATCGGTCGAAACGTGCAAGAAGCGGAAAGTATCCTTTGTCGCACCAGTCAACCCGGACCAATAGCGCCGCGCCGATTCAAGCATCGTATAGGTACCATGGATGTTTGTCTCAATAAAACTGCGCGAGCCGGTGATTGAACGATCGACGTGGCTTTCGGCGGCGAGATGGAGCACAGCATCCGGCCGCATCTCTTTGAATATTTGCTCGATAGCCCTTTCGTCGCATATGTCAGCTTTGACGAATCGATAGCGCGAATCGCCGTTCACCGAACGAAGCGAGTTGAGGTTACCAGCATACGTCAGTTTGTCGATATTGATTACCTCAGCCTCCGTGTCCTTAATCAAATGGCGGCATACCGCAGATCCGATAAAGCCCGCCCCGCCGGTAACTATAACGCGCATAGAAGGAAGCAATTACTTTTAGTTAAAAAAACCCCGAGCTGCTGCCAACTCGGTTTTCTCCTGTGACTGCTTTCGCACATGAACATGTTCAATGATTCAGGGAGACGGGTTCCTCGTAGTCAAAGAAGTTTCGCAAATCACGGAGCCGCGGATGCCGCCCATCTTTCTCGGAAATGACGACAGAACCAGCCGTGACCGGCCAATCGATCCCCAAATCGGGATCGCTCCAAAGAACGCCGGCGTCGTGGGCTGGGCTGTAATAGCAAGTGACTTTGTAAAAAACCTCGGTGTCGTCTTCGAGGGTGCAGAAGCCATGCAGAAAGCCGGGTGGAACCCATAATTGACTGGCGTCGGTTGCGTCAAGTCTTACCGCAACGTGCCGGCCATAAGTCGGGGAATTTCTCCGGATATCGACCGCCACATCAAAAACCGAACCGCGCGTTACGCAGACCAGCTTACCCTGGGCATACGGAGGCCTTTGAAAATGCAAACCGCGCAACGTCCCCTGTTTGATCGATACGGATCGGTTGTCCTGCACGAAGGAAAAATTCGCGACCTCTTGCCGAAACAGACGGTCGCTCCAAGTCTCGGTGAAATATCCGCGCGGATCGTTGAATCGCTTGGGCACCACCAATTTCACGTCTGGGATTTCCAATTCGCTAGTCATCCATCCGCTATTCTGTCTTAAATCTGTTTGCATATCTAACTCGGAGAGTTGGTCCGGCGACCGGAGTTCAAAATTGCTTCATATAAATAGCCGACCGTTTCTGTTATCATTTCTCGGGCTCTTTCGCTCGAGCGCCACCAGGGGACCATTACATCGTGCGATGCCGTCCAGCTGATAACACCGACCTGCGTTTTCGGCCCATAAACCTTGGCAAATACCAAACGGCTGCGCTTGGCGTGAGAACCCAGCGTGAATACGTTGATAGTTTTAGGTTCAATACCTCTTGCCCGTAGTGCCCGCCAGACTGCCACTGCAGATTCAAATGTGCGTTGGCGCCCAACGTCCCTCGCGGTAGCGACAATGATCCGATCTTTGGCGACGCCGTCTCGAATCAACTCGCGCTCTGCCCCCTCGGCGAAGCTCCAACCGGGCTCTTCCCATCTATCGCCAGATGTCAGACCGCCCGTCGTAACAACGTAAGCATAACCATGCTGTTCCAACTCCAATCCCGCAGCCCGCACGCCGTCTCGTCCGATCCAACCTTCGACTACGAGAATTTCCCCAGGCAATCGGTTGGTCATCGAAAGAAAAGCCTCTCCGTAGATCAGCCAACAAAATAGCGGGACAGTTGAAAACAGGCCCAGACAGAGCAAACCTAACCAGGTTGGTAACCAGATGGTGCGGCGTTGTACCAAGCGTAATCTTGAATGGGACGAAAACATGAGCTGCCGGACCAAAGAGAACCGGCCGGAGTTCGCACTTATCACGCCTTCCAAACCTTCCCTGGGGCAACCCGGACCGCCGCCATTGCGTTTCGAGTATCCACTATACATTGTGCCCAATCAGCGAGCTGCTGATAATCTACTGAGGCGTGCGCAGTGGCAATGACTACCGCGTCGAATCCAGCGACCGTTCCACGCTCCCAGACTACGGATTTGGTCCCTGCCCAATGCGGATGTTCGCGGGTTGGACGGATTATCGGCACATGCGGATCGTAGTAGGCAACGTCGGCTCCGCGCTGACTGAGTAACTCCATGATACGATAACTAGGCGACTCCCGCTCATCGTCTACGTTGGGCTTATAAGCTAGCCCAAGGACCAGAACCCGTGAGCCGTTCAACGGCTTGCGCGATGAGTTTAAGGCTTCTCCTACCCTTTCGACCACGTGCACCGGCATGGAAGTGTTAATTTCTCCGGCCAACTCGATGAAACGCGTCGTCCGCTCAAATTCTCTGGCCTTCCATGTCAAATAAAAAGGATCGATTGGAATGCAATGTCCGCCCAACCCTGGCCCGGGATAAAAAGCCATGAATCCAAATGGTTTGGTTTTCGCCGCTTCAATAACCTCCCAGATATCGATTCCCATCGCTCCGTAAACGAGCTTCAGCTCGTTGACCAGTGCAATGTTCACGCTGCGGAAGATGTTTTCTAAAAGCTTGGCCGCTTCGGCAACCCGACAGGAGGAGACCGGAACGACAGTCTTAATCGCTCGACCATAGATCTGTACCGCCTTTTCCAGGCAAGCCGATGTCAGCCCACCGACAAGTTTGGGTACTTCGCCGACTTTACTGGCAGGGTTGGCTGGGTCTTCGCGTTCCGGAGAAAAGGCGAGATAGAAATCTTGCCCGGCCTTCAGGCCAGAGCCGGTCTCAAGGACGGCGCGCAAATCCTCGTCGGTTGTCCCTGGATAGGTAGTAGATTCGAGGACCACTAATGTGCCTGGCCGAAGATGAGGTGCGATCGCACGCCCGGTCTGCAAAATAAACGAAATATCAGGCTCGCGATTCTTGTTGAGCGGCGTCGGAACACAGATTATCGCCGCGTCAACCTCCTGAATCCGGCTAAAATCCGTCGAAGCCGTGAGCCGCAATTCAGCAACTTGCTCTGCGATTCTTTCCGCCGGGACGTGCTTGATATAGCTATGCCCGCTGTTAAGGGCATTTACTTTTTCTTGATCGATGTCGAGGCCAATAACGCTTACTCCGGAACATGCGAATTGAAGCGACAAGGGTAGTCCGACATAACCAAGCCCTATGACGGCGACTTTTGGCTGGAGAAGTTTATCCATTATCTTGAAGTAGTTACCGCCCTTGCACAAAGGCGTGCAGGACGTGTCCCCCGGTCCATTTTTCAACATTCACCAGCCTAGATATCGTTCCGATTGGCCATCTCTTAAGGAAAAACTCAAAACATTCCTAGGCGCACCACCGGAATCACACTGTTCCCAGTACAATTTTCCGACAAAAGAAAGCTTCCGCCCGGCCAGTGGGCGAGGCGCACTCGATCCCGCGGACTCGATGCATCGCTTGAAACGTATCGCCAGTAAACCAGTGCTTGGTTGATTGAGTCTTAAAATGTTTCAACAGCAACTCAATCTTGCGATCACCGAGCTGTTCCGAGAGCGGGACAAACAGATTGGGCTGCCCCAAGTCACCGTCGTACTTGAGAATTTCGTACTCGAGGATCAGATGATTTCTGAACGTGTTCCAGGCCAGATCTGATAAAACCCGGTGATCCTGATGACGATCATCACGGTAATGGGTAAAGACGACGTCCGGATCGAATTCTCTTCTAATCTCCTCAAACCAGTCTTTGATCGACGGCCACTCGCTCGGAAAGTAACTTTCTCGAAAAGGCCCCATCTTGACCTCCTTACGCTTGACACCCCTTAGAAAATCGTCTGCGCTCGAACGCGCCTCGTCCGCACGCAAACCCGGTGCACTGAACACAACCCAATAGATTTCCAAATCTTCCACTTGCTCGATCAGCCTCAATAGAGTGCCGCCGGCCCCTATCTCGATGTCGTCCGAGTGCGCCCCCAAACACAACACCCGATGGACCGCTCCGAGCGAAATTTGTGTCATCATATACTGGTTAACAAATATACCCAGTCCTCTCCCTTCGGTACCGCCGGTGAGCGCCACAGCGGACCTTCCGCGATTGAAATGGCCGAATATTCACCATTACGCGGGTTAAAGAGCTTGGCCTGGTAGCGACCCGAATCGAGCTTAAGATTGATGTCGCCGCCATACGGCAAATAAGCCACATACAGCCGGCCGGGTTCGGTCAGACAAAACGCGCCATTGTTCACTAGCTCATCATGGGGTTCAGCTCTCCACCATTCGAAACTTTTAAAAAAATGCACCATAAGAGCATAGCCCTTCAACATGGCCATAGTCTCATCCCCTCGCCCGTTCACCCAACCGCCCCCGGTGTTAGGAAAGACGCCCGTTCCACGTTTTGCAGTTTCTCCGGTCGTCTGATAGCAACCCGCCATTGCGATCTCCCAGGCAGCCCGGCGATTGGCTTCCGCCGAAGCCGCCGGTGGCTTATAAGGTGCGAATGATGGGTAGTGATCCTCGTAGCCGTACTCTTCGTTGACCTGCGGGATAATCCGCTTGGCCCTTAACTGCTGTTCCCGCTGGTCCAGCATCCAACCGTGGAGCGGCCGCTTCCAACGTTGGAAGCTGGTCATAGTGAACCACTGCGAAGTCCGGTCCTGGTATCGATTGTCCATGGGGTGACTTGTAGCGAGGTGATGGTAAGGATCCAATCCATAAAGCATCGTTCCGGTCTCATGCGTCCAAGCCTCGGAGCGGAACCGGTCAAGATCGTCTCCAAGATCCCAAGTAACATTAGAAAAAGCGGCCAGCCGGGCGACTGCGTACCGGAAGTAGCGATGCTCATCCTCACTGCCCGCAGGCGGGTGGACCTTGGCGCCGTTCCATCCAAAAATCACTGAGACGTTCACGCCTCTGTCCCGAGCATATCTCAGCATCCGCTCAAATTTCTGCCAGTACACACAATTGAACCGCCCATAGTTAAAGTGAGGATTCTGTACGTCGCGCGGTCGTTTCGCTGGCCAAGGGTCCACGTACCCTCGAAATCCAGTGCCAGGCCTGATCGGTTCGGTCAAGAAATCGTCTGTACGGCCGTCGAGCAGGACTCGAATTCGATTCACTTCGAGTCCTCTCAGCCGGTCAATCGAATCGCGAATCACCTGCTCATCGCTCCAGCCCATCAATAGGAAAGCGGTGGTTCCATTCAGGAAAAAGTGAGCCCCGGAGCCTTCCCAGATGAAATGCCAGGGATGCTCAGGATCCGCCCGCAACATGCCGGCGCGTCCGGTTTTGGCCGCTTTGAATGTGCCCGCATACACCCATTCAAATCCTCCGCGTCGATAAGTTACCGAATAAGCGTAGTCGCCCGCCTGAGCAGGCATAAACCGAATACGGAAAACAGTTCCGTCGGGATCATCACAGAAACCATCAACAGCGAGCATGGTTCCTTTCGCAATCAAGCCAAAATGGCCGGAAACCTTCACATCCCTGAAAGGATTTCGGGCTGCCGGCTTAGCGACGCGCAGCGTCATCTCGAAGAAATCGTAGCATTCGATGCTGGCCGCGGATGGTAAGGCCGTCACCTGTTCTTCGTGTTTGCCAGACTCGGTCGATGCAGGATTCGATCCGCTTTTGGTACAAGCAACATCCAAGTAGGCAATCAGAAAGACGAGAGACGCGAGGATATAAGAGTTCGGTTTCGGCCTTTTCCGGCGCATTCTCATGGAAACTGCGGAAGCGGGAAGCGAAGCAGGGAGATCGTGGATTTTGCCGACCTGGCTACGTTGAGCGCAAGCAGAGCACGCGGTGTTCTATCTCAATTGATTCCCGCTCTCACCGAATCCTGGTTGTTGTGAGGGAAAACTCTGCAATCTGCTCAGCAATGACTCGACCTATTTCGAGTGATGCAGTGGCTGCCGGGGAAGGCGCGTTGCACACGTGTATCGCTCGCGGACCGTTCACGATCAGAAAGTCGTCCACCAGACCTCCGTCAGGTCGCAACGCCTGAGCACGAACGCCAGCGCTTCCTGGAAGAAGGTCCTCTTCCTGGATCTCGGGTATCAGTCGCTGCAAACTATGGACAAAAGCCTTTTTGCTGAACGATCGGTGGATCTCTGCGAGCCCGGCTTTGGCATGTTTCGCAGCCATTCGCCAGAACCCAACATAGGTCATCGTGTCGATGAAATCCCGCAAATCGAACGAGGTCCGGTTGTATCCTTCGCGCTTCAGACTGAGGACGGCGTTCGGTCCGGCATGAACACTCCCATCAATCATCCGAGTGAAATGGACCCCAAGGAAAGGAAACTGCGGATCGGGCACGGGATAAATCAGATTCCTAACCAGCGAACGCCGCTCCGGTTTAAGTTCGTAGTACTCGCCTCTAAACGGGACGATCCGTGCGCCGGGTTGTGCGCCATTGAGTATGGCAACGCGATCACTCTGTAAGCCTGCACAATTAATGATCCGACGGCCGGCTAACTCACCGTTTGAAGTCTCCAAGATCGCTTGCCGGCCCTCTGGCCGAAACCCCAGGAGTTTCGTGCCCAACCGCAAATTGCCACCACGAGTCTGAATCAACTCGGCTAATTTACGACAGACTGCGCCAAAGTCGACGATCCCAGTGGACGGCACGTGAATTCCCGCAAGACAGTTCACGTTGGGTTCGAGCTCCTTTACTTCGGATGCGGTCAGCTTCTTGACCATCAGCCCGTTCGCGACACCTCGCGCGTAAAGATTAGCCATCAACGGGATCTCGGCCGCCGTGGTGACCACAATCACTTTTCCGCAGACTTCGTGGGGGATATCGTGCTCCTGGCAAAACTCCAGTAGGCGTTGATTTCCTGCCCGACATAGCTTGGCTTTGAGACTTCCCGGTTTGTAGTAGATACCGGAATGAATGACACCGCTATTCCGGCCGGTTTGATGACGAGCCACCGCGTTTTCTTTTTCGACAACGGCAATCCGGCAATCGGGTTTCCTTTCAAGAATTGCCCAGGCGACCGACAGCCCGACGATACCTCCTCCGACAACTACGCAATCAAATTCTTGCATGTTTGAACCCAATTTTGTTTGTTGGCGTCTCAGCCCCAAGCGCTCGCCTACCTGTGTGTCCGCCCCGCGGAACGTTCAGGCCCCGGCGAAACTGATCCCTGGGCGACTTCTGGCTTCTTGCTAGGACGTATCCTTACGTCCGTAATTTCCGCCTCTGGCCCCAACAGGAGAGCGTTCATCACCACACGCGCAACTTGCTGCGGTTGGATTAACTGCTCAGGCGCGTAGGATTTACCTTCCCACTCATGGACTTTCAACTGCATCGGAGTAGCCGTCCTCCCCAAGTAAACACTCAGTACCCTGACTCCGTTCGAATTCACCTCGTCTCTTAGACTGTCGGCGAAAGCCTTCAACGCGTGTTTGGTGGCAGAATATTGCGACAGGCCGGGCGCACCGACCAACCCGACCGTCGAGTTGATGAAAACAATATGCCCCCGCCTTTTCTTTAGTGTTGGCAGAAGAAGTTGCGTGAGGATGAATGGAGCGAGCACATTACAGCGATACTGACACTCAAAATCGCTCAATGATGCGGCACCAATCTCCGACATCACAATCAATCCGGCGCTGTGGATGACGATGTCTACGCCGCCAAACGTTTGCAAAACTTTTGCACTTACTTCTCGAATCTCCGTCTCGTCTAGTAAATCTACCCCGTAGCAGACAGCTTTCACTCCAACTTCTCGGCACTTGTCGGTCGCTGCCTGTAAGGCGGCCAAATTTCGACCGAGTAACGCCACGTCCGCTCCGGCTTGAGCCAGCGCAAGCGCGATGCTGTGGCCGACTCCACTGCTCGCTCCGGTGATAACGGCGACCTTCCGAGACAACGGCTTGTTCAGTTCTGGTGACATTAACTAACGCTCGCCATTCCAAACCGTCCAAGGGGCATTGCCCCGGCCGTACAGATCTTCGAGTTCTTGAAGCTCTTTAAAGGTGTCCATACAGGCCCAGAAGCCGTTATGAGCGTGGGAAAGAAGTTGTCCTTCCGAGATCAATCGTCGGAACGGCTGTTCTACTAGTTCCTCGCCCTCTTTGATGTATCTGAAAACTTCACGTCGAAATAAGAAGAAACCACCGTTAATCCGCGCACCAGTCTTGGTGATATGCTCAATACTTTTTACAACGCCTTCTCCATCGATCAAAATCATATGAAAGCTCGCCCTTGGCTTTACGCTCACGAAGCAGGCTAAGCGGTTGCTCTGCAGAAATTTTTCAACCAGCATCTTAAGATCGACGTCTGACAAGCCGTCGCTGTAATTCGCAAGGAAAACCTCCTCGTCCTTTAGATATTTCTCGACGGCTTTGAATCGCTGTCCAATGTTCGCGTTGAGACCAGTATCAACGAACGTGATGCGCCAGTCATCAATATCACTGTTCAGCAACTCGAGACTCTTACCTCCTGCGGACAGCACGAAGTCATTGGAAACGCATTCATCATAGTTGCGAAAGTAGTTCTTGATCACGTCTGCTTTGTAACCCAGGCAGAGAATAAAATCCTTGTGTCCGTAATGGGCATAATACTTCATCACGTGCCACAGGATCGGCCGGTATCCAATGGGAACCATAGGTTTTGGGATGGCCTCAGAGTACTCGCGCATTCGCATCCCCATACCACCGCAGAAGAGCACAACTTTCATTGATGATTTTCCAGGTTGTCGATTTATCGCTTTAACCTAACTGGCTAAGCCTCACTCGAGAATCCGTGCCGTCGGGATCGGAACTATGAACTTCGCACCCCATTCGCGTGCATAAGCCAACTGCGCTACAATTTCAGCCTTCAGGTTCCATGGCAGAATGAGTATGTAATCGGGCCGGTACTCGCGGATCTGCTCCGGCGGATAGATTGGAATATGCGTACCGGGGAGGAACCGCCCATGTTTGTATGGGTTTCGATCCACGGTAAATTCCACGAAATCCGCGCGGATACCACAGTAGTTCAAGAGCGTGTTCCCTTTTCCAGGTGCCCCATATCCCGCGACCCGCTTTCCATTTCGCCGCAGCTGAATCAACAACTCAAGCAGAGCGCGTTTAGACTCTTTTACCTGCTCCCCGAAATTCGTGTAGGTCCCCATTCGGTCCAGGCCCAAAGCAACTTCGCGCTCTCTCAGGCTTACGACCGCCGCCGTGACCGGCTTGGAGTTGTCCTCGGCGTGCCGAAGGTAGATCCGAAGCGATCCCCCGTGCGTCGGGATTTCGTCTACATCAAAGAGAACAAGCCCATGACCTCGAAAGATCTTCTCTGCTGTTATCAGCGAGAAGTAAGAGAAATGCTCGTGATAGATTGTGTCATACTGGTTCTCCTCCATCAGCCGTTCCAAGTGCGGAAATTCCAGCGTCGCGACCCCACCTGGCTTGAGCACGATGCGAATGCCGCCCACGAAATCGTTGAGGTCCGGCACTTGTGCTAGCACATTGTTGCCGATTAGGAGGTCAGCCGCCTGGCCATTCGCAACCATTTCCTGGGCAGTCTGACATCCGAAGAACTTGACCAGAGTAGATACTCCCTTCTTTTCCGCAACCTTGGCGACGTTCACCGCCGGTTCAACGCCCAGAACGGGTACACCCTTCTCCACAAAATACTGCAGCAGGTAACCGTCGTTGCTAGCCAACTCAACAGCCAGACTGTGCGCTCCGAGGTGAAATCGCTCCGAAATCATCTCCACGTAATTCGAAGCATGCTTGAGCCAGCTGTCGGAATAAGACGAAAAATACGCGTATTCAGTAAAGATGTGCTCCGGACTCACGTACTCTTCTAGCTGCACCAGATAGCACTGTTCGCATACCTTCACATGCAGCGGATAAAACGGTTCCATCCGATTGAGTTGATCGGCCGCGAGATAGCTTTCACAGAGCGGCGACATGCCCAGATCGACGAACGTGTGTGTCAATGGCGCCTTGCAGAAACGGCAATGCGCCGCAGATGAAGTCGTATTTGTTCGGTTCGCAGTTAGCTCTGCGAATTCTGATTCAATTGTCTCAATCATATCAAAGTCACTTGCGCCAAGACAGGGAGAATGGATCGCTA
>WNFQ01004503.1_pt1 | contig 13637 bp, 11 predicted proteins | sample 5400171 | NCBI WGS metagenome assembly WNFQ01 (sample SAMN13153356, study PRJNA577476) | soil metagenome | isolation source: 20 cm soil under Madrone tree | place: USA:California | collected 2016-06-14
CATCCAGCAAACCAAACGTGAGAAGAGCGCTGAGCAGAAATGCCGTGACCGCGACCAACACACCGTCGATGCGGTGAAAGCGCTCGCGCGGACTCAGCACATGCAGCTTAAGGAGCGGAATCGCCAGGCATAAGAGTCCGAGCGCCGCGCAAATCATGAGCCAGTAGGTGTAGGAAATCGTCGAACTGGCGCCGCGGAACTCATCCATGCGCACCAGCCCGCATAGTGCCCATTCCTCCGGAGCCTTTCCGTCTTCTTTCAGCAGAGATAGTTGAACCGGCTGAACGTAGAGCTTGTAGTCGGCCGCCCCGATCGTCACATCGGCGATGTTGCCCGTCGCCCGCAGCGTCTCCAGCCCCTTTGCTGCGGCGTTCTGAGTTGTCGCGGCGCCAGTGAGCCGATCGAGCCGCACCAACCTCACGCCTGATTTCGACTGAGCGATGACGCGACCTTCCCCATCCGCAAGCACAAGTGTCTCGAACTCGCTTCGGGTAGAAAGATCCTCAGCGACCACGCTTTCAATATCGGCCTTCACGCCGAGCTGGATCTTGAGTGTTTTTTCGATTGAATCGGGACGGAACGCCCGTTCGTAGAACAAATAAAGGAAATGTGTACCTTCATCGTTCACGATCTTCACGCGTGGTGGATCGTCGAAAAGGCTGAACGGCTTTCCCCCTTTGTCAGGGCCCGCCGAGGCGCTGGCCTTCTCGAGCATCTCCGATTCTTCCGCCTTTTCAAGAACATCGAGTTCCGGCGCGAACCCCTTCACATACTCTCTCAGCTCGTGGCGATCTTGGTCTTTCTCGGGGTCGATCGGTTTACCCTTGATGCTGAACGATTCGACGGCATGGTCCATTGCCTGATCAAAGTTGTTCACCTTCGACCGGATCTGCGCGCCAAGTGTCCTCAGCAAGCGAATGTTCCGCTCGTTCAAATAACGCTGCTGTGAGGGAATGTAGACAAACCCGTACCAGGCAAGAGCCGCGATCGAGAAGACCGCTACGCCCACAGGAATCAGAACGGCACGCAACTGAATGCCACGGATGGTCATAAGCTTACCTCCGGGGAAATCGCGAAAAAGCGGAGCACGTGAAATTCCTCAGTGCCACGGCGCGGGCTGTAGACAAACACAGGACTTAGTTCGCGATCACGTAGCACGAACGGAGCGGGATCAATCCAATTGGATAGGTTTGGATTTCGTTGCCGTCAGGTTCGAAGAGATGTACAAAGATCCACATTCATAAAAGCCTCACAAGCAAAGGTCTAAAAGCGTCTGCCTGACTGTAGCGGCGCTCACAGAAGGTGTGAATGATTGCAGGGAAGGGTGTTCCCCTCCTGGAACAGGAGGGGAACACCCTGTCCTGGCAATTCATTCACACCTTCATAGGGCGCCGCTACAGTTCAGCCGTTGACGGGGAGAATGCATATGCGTTCACGTTTATTTTGGACTCTGTGTCTCCTGACGATCCCGACAGCTGCAGGCCTGGGTGAATCCGCCCGCCGGTGAATTCAGCACCGGCGGGGCTTATTACGACGATTACCGGAGACAGCGCCACCCGAGCGAGTCGATGAGTAGCGAAGTCACTAAAGAGCCTCAATAAGCCGGCGCCGCGCTCCGCAAAATCGCCAGCGGGGAGCGTGAAGTTGCCGGAGGAAATGCAAAATCGCCTCCGCGAGCTGTTCAGTTACGAGCGTGACATGTTCATCTGGCACCGCGAGCTGTTGAGTTGCTTCGGGAAGCGGGAAATCGGATGCGTGAGTTGTTCAGTCGCGAGCGCGAGCTGTCCAATCGCGACTGCAGCCTGTGAAGTTACGATTGTGGGCGTTCAAACCAAAAACAGGGAGGGGGTAATCCCAAAAGTTGCGCCCGGCCGGGGCGGCTCACCCCTCTGGTCCGCATTCGGCATCTGCCGGAAGCACTCTACCTCCCGCACTTCCTCGTTGCGAGGCTTAAGCGTTCTCGGAGGAATAAGGCGGGGTGGGCGGCAGGGCGGGCACCTTTCTTCGGGTAACAGCTATGGATTCGTCGCACTGAGTCGGTCCATGGTGGTGTCGGTTTGGACGGCCTCGTACGAGTACTGGATGTGGAGAGTGGATGGGCCCGCGACCAGAATGTCACTGATGGATTCGGTGCTGTCGCTGAGCCACATTCCGGCGACACGTTTGTATCGGCGATCAATCTCAATTTTCCGCGTCCAGAATGACGGCCTCTTCGCGGGGTAGCCGTGAATGCGAACGATGCCCCAGTCTTCGGCATCCACCCAGATCTGACCTTCAATCAGATACTTTTCTTTTCGCCTGGGAGTGATCCCGAGGGTGTAACAGTTTCGGCCGGCGCAGTCTTCGATGCCGATGTAGGTGAAGGTGTAATTTTCGGGCACGATGTCCGCTTGCTGCCTTGCGGCCCCGGATTCGATTTCAGTCTCCGCTTCGAGGATCTTGTTAAACACCCGCTCCCGTATCAGCTTGGAACCCTCGGCTCGAAGCACGTAGGATTCGAGCGTATCTGGCCGTCGAAATGTGGTCATGACTTCAAGCGTCGCGTCTTCGTTGAATCTCAGATTTGCGGCATGGAATTTTCGTTGTGCGCGGTATTCGAGCAGGTACCGCTGCTGCCATTCGTCGTGGCACTTCATCCGGACCAGGATTTCGTCGACGCTCGGAACAGCTTCTTTCTGGACCGCCGGTGCGGAATGAACCATGCCCGCAAACGCGAGCAGGCAAAGACATAAAAACGATCCTTTACAAAGTATGTCACTACCCCTCGGAGCACTTGAGTCGTCGTTTACAGTAACTAAGGATGCGCTGCTCACTTGATTTCTCTTCCTTGCAGAACCTTTGCACGTGTAGGCCCAAGGCCCTTCACGAGTGTGCAGAACAGCGGATGACGATGGCTAACCCACATGGAATGCGCGCCAGGGTTGTGGGTTCGCGGCGAGCGAGCTCCTAATATTGAAGCGGGAATCGGAAAGTGGTACTCAACAACCAGGCCACAGGGAATGATTGTTCCAGGCGTCGGCTGCGACTGGATCGTCAGCGAGCACGCCGCTTTCAAGGAATCGTGTCGATCCGTTAAGCGGTTTGTCAGCCTCCATCGCGCGATTCGATTCAAAGTGTGGTCATCTACAAAAGCCTTTCGATTTGATTCGTAGAGCGTGAGCAATCAGATGTCCCCTAAAGGACACACTCGCTGATTTCGCTCAAAAGGGAATCGCGGAAATACGGCAGGGGCCTTCTAGGCCTGTCACCCTCTTTTCTTCGGGGGCACGCGGCATGCCAGTAGCAACGGCCTGTGGCCACGATGACGAAGTTCTCGCCGCGCACATCCGCGAAGCCAGCGAACTGATCCGATCGAAGGCGGCGAGAACCAGAGGGGTGGCGCCCGGCGCTCGTGTTACGTTATCCTGCCGGGTGCCCTATCGCATCGACATCTCTTGTCCGCCTCACGACGCGCTTGACCAGCTCGTGCAGTTGGGCGCGCTCGACATCGAGCCGGTTAACGACGGGCTTGCGGCCATCATTCCTGATGGTGTGACGCCGGACGCCGTGGCGGGCGCGCTCGACATCGAGCCGGTTAACGACGGGCTTGCGGCCATCATTCCTGATGGTGTGACGCCGGACGCCGTGGCTGGCGCCTTGGGTGTGGCCAGCGTGGCCGTGTCGCCCGCGGTCGGGCGAGACCACGGGTCGGTCTGGCTGTTGCGTCCCCGTGCCGTTCGTATCGGGAGTATCCTGGTCGCGCCGCCGGAAGTCGCCGCCCCACCCGATGCGCTTAGATTGACCGATTCCACTGTCTTTGGAACCGGACATCATCCAACCACGGCACTGTGCGTCGAGGCTCTCGAAGAGGCCTTGACCACCGCGGTTCCCGACAGCGTCCTCGACGTTGGCACGGGATCGGGCGTGCTGGCGTTGACGGCGCTGATGATGGGCGTGTCGCGAGCAGTTGGCCTGGATATCGATGCCGATGCGCTAAAAGTCGCGGCCGAGCATGCGCGCCTGAACAACCTGGCTGACCGGCTGCAGCTCGTGCTCGGCGGACCCGATGTTGTGGATGGCGCATGGCCGCTCGTAGTCGCGAACGTACTCGCCGCTCCCCTGATCGAAATGGCGCCGGTCCTCGTTCGACGTGTGGGGTGCCGTGGCCGACTCATTCTCTCCGGCATCCCGTGGTCCCTCGAATCCGAAGTAAGGCAGACCTACCAGCGGCTCGGAATGCCGCATATCCGCTCGGAGACACGCGCTGGGTGGACGGTCCTGGTGGCTCAACCTTCCTGGTAAAGGCTGACGGTGTTTATGCCGCCGATTCTGTTCGCGAGATATCGATCCACATGCTCGCGTCGAATCGCTCGCCGGGCTTTAGCAAGATCAATTCACTGTCTGCACGACGGAATGAATTCGGCAATGCCGTCCATGGTTCAATGCAGTAAAACGGGGCAGATGTGGATTTCGACCATAAGGCCACGAACTGGTGCATCGGTGCATCGGCAAAGTTCAAAGTGATCCGCACTCCGGATTCGGGATCGACCAGGCCAATCTCCTTTCCGTAGAGATCGGCTAAAAATAACGTGCCGCTGACATCTTTCTGAACCGATAAGAATTGTGCCATGCACGGCTCGATGGTCCACGATTCCCAATCTTTTCCGGGAATCACTTTGTTCCCGGAAGAAATCTCCACGAAGCATCTCTCGCGTTTTCCACGCGGCGTTATGGGCACTGGAAGATAAGGATGAATTCCGGTGCTGAAGGGCATGGGCCGCTCGCCGCGATTCTCGATGCCCTGTCGAAAATAAAGGCGTCCCTCCAACAATTCATACGTCACGAGGAATCGAAACGAAAACGGATAGGCCGCGCGTGTCTCACTCGTGTCGGTCAGCTCCATCGTCAACCGCGTCTCGCTCACGCCCGCCATTTTCCACTTCAAGCGCCGTGCAAACCCATGCTGTGGGAGCGCGTACGTGTTGCCTTCCCACTTGTAATGATGCTCTTCGCCCGGCAAATGGCTGAAGCTCACTTGCGGGAAAAGCAGTGGATTGCCGGCGTACATTTGATTCGGATACCGGTCCACGACTTCCTGCGTGCAGTAAAGACCATCGACATACCCGAGCCCCGGCAGTAGCCGCATGTACCGCAGCAGCCAACCGCCCAGCTCGGGCGCGATCACGGCCTGGGCGCCCGAATGGTCACGCAATGTGATGAGCTGTCCCTGGTCTTTCATAGGCTGATTCCCGTGAATGCCTATTGCCCCAGCAGTTGCTTCTTCATCTGATCGAGATCGTTGATTTTTTGTTGCGTGGTTTGAAGCTGCGGTGCGATCGCCGTAATGGCGTTGACATCACTTGTTTTGATCGCCTCCCGAATCTTGGCCATTTCGGCGGCCGCTTCGGACAGCGCGTCAATCATCCGTCGATGATATTCAGCGCACGGGAGCGGTGGTTGCATGGCGGCAGCCTGAGCCAGCGCGATCTTCGCATTGGCGACGAGCGAGTCGATCCCCGACATGTCGCCCCGTTCGATCCCCGCGAGGATTCCTTGCGCGAACGTCGCAGGATCGCCGCTTCCCTCCACATGAATGGCATCCATCTTCTCGAAATACGACACAATCGCGGACTTTGCGCCCGGTTCGTGCGGTGCCGGCCGTGTCTCGGACTGAACCTGCGGCTCGTGTGCTGGAGTCTGAGGTTCGCGGACCGAAGGAACCTCCGGCGGTAAGGGCGGATGGATGTCGGGAACGGTCAATCCGGGCTGCTCTGCCGGCCGAACTGGAAGAGGCGTCGGCCCGCGCTGCGCTTCATGCTCAATGACTACTGGCGATTGAAGAGTCGGCCCGCTCGACGTGCGTGTCATCCTGCCGACGAGAAATGCGATCACTAATAACGCCGCACCCAGGCTCACCGACAGCGCAGCGATCAAACGTTTTTCCACTCGTCGAGTTTAGCATCAGGTCATCGCCGATTCCTGCACGAGCAAAGGTAAGGCATAGAACCACAAAGACACAAAGAAAGGCCGCATCGAGAATCGCTATTTGCGGCCTTTCTTTGTGCCCTTTGTGTCTTTGTGATTCATTCAATTCGCGCCGTAAGTCTTGGCCAGGTAGGCGGCAAGTGGGGCAATATCGGCGTCATCGAGCTGAGCTCCCTTGGTTTTCATGTCAGTCACGATGTCTCGCCACTTGTCCGGGGTAAACTTTGAGACTTCTATTCGTTCCAGCGTGTGACATGTCCGGCATACGCTCTCGACGAGTCTCTTGGCTACAGCGTCCCTGGCTGCAGCGTCGCCGCCGCCAAAATTGAGGAGGGGGCCGTCGGCTTTTGCCCGCGGGAAGGGCTTCGAATCCGGGCCGAATTTAGTCACGAGCCAGTCGAGGAGAATGGACTGGTCCTCGTCTGAAACAACAGCTCCTTTCTGTTTCATGCTGTCGATGAGCTTCTGCCATCCTTCCCTGTCCATGGCATAGTACGCGTAGTCATCTATACCGTGGCAGGCGGTGCAGTCGTTGAGGATGACTTGCCTTACCGCGCCCCTGGGCAGATCTACCAGTGGCCGATTTCGTCCTCTTCGGTTTTGCGCGGCCACTGGTATCACCAGAACAGTAACTATAACCACCAGCCAAACTGCAGCTTTTGTAAAACTCAGTTTCATCTCAAGCCAACCCAGGCAGACGTCCTGTACTGTCCCCGATATGGTCCAGGTGGATGTCATACATATCAAGGATGCTCAGTAACATATTGGAGTTTCTCTGCGTGTTGTCCGGGAACACAATGTGACGGTTCCCCTTGAATTTACCGTCGATTCCACCGACAAGCTCAACCGGTATTTTCTCGTGCGCGTGCCGGTGCGAGTTGCCCATGTTGGTTCCCTTGTAAATCAACACATGATCCAGAACGTTGCCGTCGCCGTCGGGAGTATTCCGCAATTTCTCGCAGAAGTTCGCCAGATTCTGTACGTGATACCGGTTGATCTTGGAATAGTTGGCCTTGTTCGCGGGAATATCGCCGTGGTGAGAGGTTCCATGCCACGGGCCGTTCCAGCCGCATGTCGGGAAGTTGGTGGAACTCAGATCGCGCCCTAACATCAACGTGGCGACGCGGGTGATATCCGCCTGGAAAGCCACTGCTATCAAGTCGTACATGATCTTGAAATGGGAGTCGTTGCTTGCCGGTATGCCGAATGGGACCTCGAAAGACGTTCCCGAGGCTTCCGGGTTGCTGGTTATATTCTGGATCCGCCGTTCAATCTCACGAACGTTCTCGAGGTAGTTGTCGAGCTTGACCTGATCGCCCGCAGGGACGCCTTTCTTCAAGTTGGCAATCTCGCGGGTGATGGAATCGAGGATGCTACCGGTCCGCTTTCGGTCTACAACGCGCTCGTCCGCACTCGCGCCGTCTCCGAACAATCGCTCGAAGGCCATGCGCGGGTTGATCTCTGTCGGTAGCGGCGTCGTAGGCGTCGGCCAGGAGATCGAGTTCGAGTAACTGCAACTGTAACCCCAGTTGCAGTTGCCGGTATTGTTACCGGCATCCTCGATACCGAGCTGAATGGACGACAGCAGCGTGTCCTTGCCGTACTTGTTCGCGATTATCTGGTCGATCGTGACACCCAGATAAGGACTGACCGAATCCCTTCGCGGGCGGGCGCCGGACAACAAGTTCGCACCGCGCGCATGGTCGCCCCCCGGCTCGTCCGGAGTTGCGGCTGACCCGGTAGCGTCTAAACCGGTGATGAGGACTACGCGATCACGAAATGGCTCCAGGGGTTTCGTAATAAAGGAAAATTCGAAGTTGGAACCTTCCTGCAGCGGACTCCAATAGCCTGGGGCCGCGCCATGCGGGTGCCAGATACCGACAAAACGTCTCACCGAGCCAGGGCTTGCCGCCGTCTGGCGCAAAGGCGTTTGGGCCGGCAGCATCGACTCGAGGAACGGCAACGCTAATGTCACGCCAGAGCCGCGCAGAAAGGTACGGCGAGGAATGTGTTTCTTGCTTATGAACATTGGTCTTGTCTCCTCATGCTTCACTGTAGCGGCGGTCTATGACCGCCGGGGAATCTTCGGCGGTCATAGACCGCCGCCACAGTTTCTACTCATTCGCAGCGTTCTCTACCTTCATCCTCATCTGGAATGGAGCGCTCTTTACGATACCTGACACAATTGATGAGAACTTGTAGTTATTCTTGCTCGCATCCCGCACGATCTGGCGGATCACGGGCATGTCGTAGTATTCGACGCCCCGGCCGAGGCCGTAGGTCATCAACTTCTCCGTCACCATACGGACAAATTGCGGGGAATACCTCAGAAGCGCGGTTCTTAGCCCGACAGGCCCCTGGACTTGCTGGCCATCATACAGTTCGACGGTTGCATCGATGGGAACTCCCCCATCGCCTCCATCCTTGTTGCGCCAGCTGCCGTCAGCGGAAAAGTTCTCGAGCGCAAAACCCATCGGGTCGAAGAGCTTGTGGCAACTTGCACAAGGCTCATTCTTACGGTGCATCGTCTGCTTCTCGCGCACTGTCAGAATTTTTCCTGGTTCGCCGGTCGTATCTTCCAACGGCGGAACGTTCGGTGGAGGTTCCGGCGCGGGAGTACCGAGGATATTGTCCAGTATCCACACGCCTCGCTTGACGGGTGAATTTCTGTCGGGAACCGAGGTTATCGCCAGGACGCTTCCCTTACCCAGCAATCCTCGACGGTAGTCGAATTCCTGTCCCAGCGTCACCCGGCGGAATTGGGATCCGTAAACGTTGGGAATGCCGTAATGCCTGGCGAGGCGGTCATTCACAAACGTATAGTCCGCTGTCAAGAAATCCAGAACGCTGCGATCCTGGTGCATCACGCTTTCAAACAGCAGTTCCGTCTCACGCCGAAATGCCTGACGCAGCGAATCGTCCCAATCGGGATAGCTGGTTGCAACCGGAGACGTTGCTTTCAAATTCCGCAAATATAACCATTGGGCGGCGAAGTTGTTCACCATCGCCTCGGATCGAGGATCGGCGAGCATGCGCCGAACTTGCTGCTCGAGGACGGCGGGAGTGCTGAGTTTTCCCTGGCTGGCCAGGTTGAGCAGTTCGTCGTCCGGGATGCTGCTCCACAGGAAAAACGACAGGCGAGAAGCCAATTCCAGATCGGTAATGCGATAGGTTTGGCCTACAGCAAGACTGGCTGGTTCTTTTTCGATACGAACCAGAAATTGCGGGCTCGCCAGAATTCTCCGAAGCGCCACCTCGATGCCGTCTTCAAACGTGCCGCCCTTGCGGCCTTCCTGGTAAAAGCCCATCAAGCTTTCAAGATCTTCCGGCGTTGTGGGACGCCGATAGGCGCGCCGCGTCAGTCTCGTAACGATTTCCCTGGCGCAGGCTTCTTCCTGAGTCGCGGTGGTGGGCCGGCACGTAAAGACCTTGCTGATGCTGCGCGAGTCGACCGGCCGTAAAGCATTGAAGGGTCCTTGAATCTTCAACAGACCGACTTCAGGATAGTTCGTGAAGCCGGCAATCCTGCTGTTTTCGAGCGTGCTTCGTGCGTAATGTTTGGCCGGATCAAGACTGGGCCGGTAGTTCGTAGCCACAAAGGTGACTCCGACTGTATGCGTGCCCGCCTTTACAGGAACTGTAATCTCCAGGCCACCTCCGGTATCTCCGTCTCCGCCGCCGTTCCCGCCTTTGAGATTATTCCATTCGAATAGCTGCGTTCTCTCGCCATTGATGTTGAGCTCAATTTGCTCGTCACCGATGTAGGGACCGAGAACGAATTCCTTGAGCGAGAACTTGTATTCGCCGTCGGCTGGGAACACATGATTGACTACTATTCCGCCGCGCGTACCGAAAGGCTGACCCTCGATATGGTATTCCTGGGAGGTATCGCTCGGTGCGATGTAGGTCCTTTCCGTCGGCGTCTTCCAGTAACCCACCGCCATGCGCGCGACCTTTCCCGCCGCGTTCGCATAGGATTCCAGCAGTGTCGAAGACAAAGTTAAGGAACCTGCCACGTTGTCAAAGCCTCTGCTCGAATCGTCGGCTGGAAGAAGCGTCGCGGGGTCGATCTCGAGATCGACGAGATCGCGGACGGCATTGGCGTATTCGGCGCGGTTCAATCGATGAAGCACGATGGTTCCGGGATTTACCTTGGCCTTGCGATCGATTTGCCCTTCAAGCCATTCCGTAAGCCCTGTGTAGGCGGTCAATTCCGGCCGCCGCATTCCCGGCGGGGGCATTACCCCGGCACGAAGTTTACGGACAACTTTTTCCCACAATTGCGGGTTATCACCCACCGTTGCGAGATCCAGTTTTTCGAGAGTAAGGTTGGCTCTTTTGGTCCGATCGTTATGACAAGTTACACAGTATTGATCGAGAAGCGCTCGCTGCGCAGTTGCGGAAGTGGCCGGCGCCGCACCGGTTGCCGCAGATTGCTTCTGCGGACCGGCCGTTTGCCCATAGCCAGGAATTGCAAGCACAAGTGCCGTGCAACCGGCCAACAATAGTCTCTTTTTCATCTATAGCTCCATTTACGAATGGTATGAGAGCCCTTCAAAATCAAAAACCGCCCAGCGAGGTATTTTGTCTGTGACTATGCTCCGAGGTGTTGCAACATTGCAAGCGATTTTGGCTCCCAGTTCCGGATTTTCGAGATCCCAATTTTTTCGCTAACATTCTTATTGTCAATCACTAAGGCAGGTGGTAGAAATCAATCCAAAGTCTTGCTGTAGCGGCGGTCTGTGACCGCCGACGATTTCGCAATTTGCCTGATGGTCGGCGGTCACAGACCGCCGCTACAGTCGAGCCTGAGGGGGCAACACATGTGTATGAGACGCGTACTCGGATGCTGTGTGGTCATGTTGCTATCGGCTGCAGTTCTCGGCGCTGCCGTTAGTGACCTGGCGGACGCCGCGATGAAGGGTAATAAGGCGGCTGTGCGTTCCTTGCTGCAGAAAAAGGCGGATGTAAATGCCGCGCAAACCGATGGCACCACGGCGCTCCATTGGGCGGTCCGCCTGGATGACCTGGAAACGGCCGAACTCCTTATCCGCGCAGGCGCAAATGTATCTGCCGCGACGCGCGCAGGCGCCACGCCGCTGCAGCTCGCCGCTGTGAACGGAAATGCGGCAATCATCGCAGCACTCATCAAGGCAGGAGCCGATCCGAATGCCCCCGTGACGAAATATGGAGACACCACGCTCATGATGGCGGCACGCACGGGCAATCCCGAGGCGGTCAAGGTGCTGTTGGACAACGGCGCGACGGCCAACGCGGTAGAAACCTGGGGCGGTACAACCGCTTTGATGTGGGCTGTTTCCGAGAGTCATCCCGATGCTGCGAAGATGCTCATCGACCGCGGCGCGAACGTCAATGTTCGCTCGAAGATTGTGCCGTCGGAAGGCCGCCGGGGAGGCTCGACCTCAAATTCCAGCGTCACGAGCTTGCCGCGTGATCCCGAGCCTGGTGAAAAGCCAAAGAAAGATTATTACGGCGGGTTCACACCGTTGCATTTTGCCGTGAGGCAAGGAGACATGGAATCGACGCGCCGTTTGGTCGCGGCTGGAGCGGATGTGAACACGGTTTCAGCCGACGGAAAGGCTTCGTTGGAACTGGCGATCTACAACGGCAATTACGAAATTGCGTCGTTTCTGATCGACAACAAAGCGCAAGTGAATCATGCCGACGCTGAAGGGTTTACTCCTCTATTCTGGGCTGTGGACCGCCGCAACATGGAAACGAACCCCGGTATGCCATGGATGGTGACCCTCGATCCTCTTCCCCTGATCAAGAGACTTCTGGCATCCGGAGCGAATCCGAACGCGTTCGTCGACAACATCCCAACGTCCCGCAGATCTGCGCTGAATCTGACACCGCGGACCACGTTCGCCACAGCACTGGCGCGCGCCGCGTTCTCCGCGGATATGGAACTGGTTCAATTACTGCTGTCTAACGGTGCCGATCCCAACATTGTCTCCAGCCACAACGAAACAGCGCTGATGCAAGCCGCGGGATATGCGTGGATCGACGGCTATAGCAGAGGAAAATCCAACGCCGAAAGGCTTGAAGTCATCAAGCTGCTCGTGAAGCTTGGAGCCAACGTGAATGCGGCCGACGATGCCGGAATTACGGCACTCATGGGTGCCGGGAACTTCGGGGATCTCCCGATTATTCAATACCTCGTGGACGCTGGCGGCAATCTGGGAGCTCATGACCTGGGTAAGAAAAATGACGGTCAATTCGGTGGCAGCATCGAGCCCCTGATGGCGGTCGATTACGCGATAGGTGTCGGAACTTTCCGGCCGAACAACTCGATCGTTCTCCAGGATAAGGCCGCAGACCTGATGTTGCGGCTGATGAAGGAAAAAGGAATCAAACACACCACTTCAGAATGCACCTTGAGAGGATTCACCTGCGGCGACGTGGATCCGATGGGCGCTTCAGCGGCGGAGATAGCCAAGGCCAGAGCGATCGCGATCGGAAACCAGGTAGAGGGCATCACTGGAGGTCTGGGACAGACTCAGAACAAATAGCCAGCCGCGGATTTCACGGATTACGCGGATGGCGCGCAACTAACGGATTTAACGCGCGCCATCCGCGTAATCCGTGAAATCCGCGGCTTATTCGTCCTGCTACGGCGCACACATCGAATCCAGCTCTTCCATCAAACTCAAGCTAATCCGCTCGGCGTTCGGCTGCCGCACGAGGTAACCCTTCACTTGCATCTTATGTCCCTTGTGCGAGTCGGGTTCGAGATCGGGAACCGCGTCCAATTCTGCGAGACGGAAGATCAGATTACCCAAACGCTTTTGCGATGAAGCGCTCCGCTCCGCAGGAGTCGATGTGCTCGCTCGCCGGGTTCGCGCCGGCTCGGTAGCGCTAAACAAAATCCACACGCCATCGCGGCTCTGGGACAGACACCCGACCGTTATGATAAGCGCGCCATCCGGCACGGGCTGCGGTCCATTCTTTCCGACGAGCATGATGTTTCCGAGTACGTCAGGCGTCAGTTCACTGGCGCCGGCGCGATAACCATTCACTTTCAAAATGTGAGTGACGATGTCCAGGTAGTCGCTGTCCGGGATCGCCTTGGCATCCGGCGCGCGGCCGAGCGGCATACTTTGCCTGATGAAATTGTAGATGGTGTCCAGCGCGTCTTCACGCCAGTGTTCGATGAAACGATTGCCTGAGAGCTCCGGGGCCGAAACACCCTCCAGAGCCTCGCCGTGACAAACCCTGCAATGAGCCGTGTAGGCGGCCTCGCCGCGGAGTGCTTGCGCATCCGAGTACACGCCGTCCAGGACAGTCTTGCCCGGTGTCTGCGCGTGAACTGCCGATATGCATAACGTGAGGAAAATGAACGAGAACAGTGCTGATTTTCTACGCATATTTGATGAACGCGGGCTAAAGCCCCGCGACTACATTTTGGATCAACGTTCGCCCTCTGGATCACGTTCGCCCTAGTGTAGTCGCGGGCTTTAGCCCGCGTTCGTCCAGTTTGGACGAAGGATATATAACATGTCTTCAGAAATTCAGTCGAGCATTGATGACGAAGCGTCGATTACCCGTCGCAGTCGTAATACGCCCGAAGCTCGGGGAATTGATGCTGAGGTTCGCGGTGATCGGGGGAGTGAACTGCGGAGAATTCAGCACATTGACGGAATCCACACGCA
>WNFQ01007558.1_pt1 | contig 13637 bp, 9 predicted proteins | sample 5400171 | NCBI WGS metagenome assembly WNFQ01 (sample SAMN13153356, study PRJNA577476) | soil metagenome | isolation source: 20 cm soil under Madrone tree | place: USA:California | collected 2016-06-14
CTTTTTTTGAGGACGTAAATTCAGCCTGACAATGGACGCACCTTATTCTGAGGCACAACACCTTGTCTAATATAATGTTCAGTCGATGATCACCTATCTTTTAGATGGCCCGACGAAGGGAAAAGGAGAGGATGCATACCAGGAGCCGGCGCAGCATCCTCGGCAAGCAACGCCTGCTACCTCCAAGTTGTGGTCCGAGGCGTCAGTCTCCCACATCAACATATCGATCTGGTGATCCGCGCGCTCCTCTTGACCATTCACACCGGTCGTAAAAGCGCAAGTGCAGCACATGTGGTGTAGGTTGCGGATCCGAACTGTGGTTCAATTTCGACTTTTGCAAGGCCTTCCGATTAGCCGGTTCGCACTCCGTCATTGGTCTTGTGCACTCATGACCTGCTGCCGAGGGTACGGGTTAAGGAGAAAGTTGCTCTTCGAGAGAGCCGTTAATTGAACCCAGGGGCGTCGCAAGGCCATTGGCACATGAGGACAGCTTTGTCCGACTTCCCTTCTTGAAATGCTCGTAAGTGTGGAAAGACCTCACCCGGCGTCAGCCTCTTCCGACCCACAGCAAGCACAACCTCCCTGAGGACTGGCGTCGCCTGTTTGATATTTACCTGTTCCTCAAAATGTTTCGGCGACCCAAGGGAAAATAGGCTAGGAGTTTCGGCCAGTCGGAGGGGAGCAACGTCACAACATATCGAAATTAACTGAGATCTGTCGAATTATTCTATTTGCCGGTGTTGTTGTCTCTGCATTAGATTACCTTGGATGGAAGCTCCGCCCTACGTGTGGAGGAGCACTTCCGCCAGCAGGAAGATTTCCAAAAGACGGTCGGGCAATGGAGGGCAGCTCTGGAGACCGCTCCCAACCGGTACAGCTGGCGGCGCGTCCAGCGATACGCTCGAGGGTCGACAAGCAGGGAAGCCTGGAAGGGAATCGCGGCCCGCGGTGAGACTCCGGCGGACGAATCGGCCGCGAAGACCGCCAGTTCGTCAAAGTTGAAACTGGGGTCGTCAAGCGAAGTTGCCAAAACGGAACCAGAGCCGGAACCGGTCACCTCAAAACTGAGAAATGTCTCATGAAGCGAACTTCCAACGTAGGAAGCTTGATGGGCCGAGTCATTTACAACCTGGCTTTTTATCTCGTGGTGTGCGATGTCGTATTCGGTCAGGCTTCGACTGCTACCGTTGATCGAGAGTGGCGATCTTATGGTCACGATCCCGGGGGCATGAGATTCTCGCCGCTCAAGCAGATTAACCGTGGGAACGTGCAGCAGCTCCAAAGAGCTTGGGTTTATGAACTAAGTCTGGGTTCAACTAGTCGCATTGAGGCTTTTGAGAGTACCCCCTTGATGGTGGATGGACTGCTCTATTTCACGACTCCTACAAGCCGCGCCATCGCGAGCGAATCGCGGTGTTTCCTATTGGGAGGGCAACGCGTCAGTTTCCTGCGTAGGCGAGAAGCGCAAGCTCGACAAGCGCATCTTCTTTGCAGCGCAAGACGGACGTCTCTTCGCTCTTGACCCCCAAACGGGCAGGCCCTGCAAGGGCTTCGGCAACGGCGGGGCAATTAACCTTCGTCAGGGCGTCGCGGACAACTGGCCCGGAGGAAAGTACGACGTGACTTCGCCTCCTGCCATCTACAAAGATGTTGTAATCACGGGAGCCGCCCTTCAGGAATTTCCTGCGAAAGGACCCAGCGGAGCCATTCGCGCCTTCGACGTCCGGACGGGAAAGCTCGTCTGGAGATTTGACACTGTACCCGGACCGGGCGAAGTCGGACACGACACCTGGGAAGATGGCGCGTGGAAAGATCGGTCGGGGACCAATGTGTGGTCAGTCATGACAGTGGACGTCCGGCGGGGAATGATATTCCTCCCCCTGGGATCGCCGTCCTACGACTTTTACGGCGTAGACCGGAAAGGTCAAGGGCTTTTCGGAAACTCGCTGGTGGCCTTAGATGCTTCCACAGGAAAACTCCTCTGGTATTACCAGACCGTTCATCACGACATTTGGGATTACGACCTAGCTTCGCCGCCCAACCTAGTTACCATACACCGTGCGGGGCGTGAAATCCCGGCTGTGGCTCAAGTAACAAAGATGGGATTTGTGTTCGTGCTTGACCGTCTGACCGGCAAGCCATTGTTTTCCGTTGAAGAGCGCCCGGTCCCACAAAGTAGAGTGCCTGGAGAACTTACTTGGCCCACCCAGCCCTTTCCCGTCAAGCCACCGCCGCTCGCCAGGGTTTCCGCAACGCTTGACGATATCACCACTGTCACACCGGACTCGCATAAATACTGCCTCGAGAACTTTGGGCCCATACTACCAGGCCGCGTCTTCAATCCTTGGGGGCTGGAACTCACTTTGAATATCCCAGGGACTCTCGGAGGCGCCAACTGGTCAGGGACCTCGTTCGATCCATCGCTAGATTATCTCTTCGTGAATGTGAGCGAATTGGGCTCTGTCGGCCTTATGCAACCACAGCCTGAGGGGTCTCCCGAAGCGTATCTACGTACAAGCAAGTGGGGTGCGTACGCGCGGTTTTGGGATGACAACCGTTACCCGTGCCAGCAGCCACCCTGGGGCACGTTGAATGCCGTCGATTTGAGCACTGGTGAAATTGCCTGGAAGGTTCCGCTCGGGGTTGTGGACGAGCTGGAAGCGAAAGGGATTCCCAAGACTGGCGTCCCGAGTCTAGGTGGTTCCATTGTAACAGCCGGAGGGCTAGTTTTTATTGCGGGCACAAATGATAAACGCTTCCGGGCTTTCGATGCGCAAACTGGAAAAGAGGTATGGGTGACAAAGCTCGAAGCAAATGGGCACGCAACACCCATAACGTTTCTGGGAAAGAGAACAAAGAAGCAATTCGTGGTCATCGCGCTCGGGCCGGGCGGATCCTTCAGTACCGACACTTCCTCCCCGTACCTTCTGGCGGCATATGCCCTGCCTCGCAAGGGAAAGAGCGGTCCAGTAGGAGTGATACCACAGGCTCAACCAAGAACGATTTTGCCGGGCCCGGGGCGCGAACCCCGAGATATCAGCGCTACCAAGGCGGTAGTGCAGACAATCCCCTTCAGTCACAAGCGCCATGTTCAGGTAGGAATGAACTGCGACACTTGCCATCATGAGTTGGGAACTCGCGAACAGCTGCAAATACCAGGTGTCGCGGAATGTATGAGTTGTCATCAAACCATCATGAAGGGTAGCCCGGCGATCCAGAAACTCGCTCAACTTGAGAAAGAGAACCGAGCCCTGTCATGGACAAAAGTTTATCGGCTTCCAGATTTTGTTTTCTTCAGTCACCAAAAGCACATGAACGTGGATTGTAATGTATGCCACGGGCAGGTAGAGGCCCGGGATTATCTATGGCAGGAGAAGGACATGTCCATGGCTGCCTGCATCGATTGCCACAAGCTGCGAAACGCCCCCACCTCATGCAACCTTTGTCACAACATAGGGCATTGATTAGCGCCCCGCTTGTTTTTTTCGACTCCACTGCCCCCCTTTGGCGGGAACAAGACTGCCCTCCAGAGAATACTCGCTCCAGTCCAGTTGTTGCTCTCTCTCGTTCAACTCGCTCAAAAAGGCGCCAGATTTCCAACCAGACCTCTCGCTCTTCCCAATCCCGCAGCCGCCGCCACTAGGCCGCCGCGGAAAGGAAATTCATCGGGCAAATCACACCGGCGAGCCCCACTGCGCTAAATCCACAAAATGCCCTCCCGGCACCTGCAGTAATCGGCGCGGGGCCGCCCGCTGCATGGGCGCGGCAATTTCAGGAACGAGGGCCGGATCTTTGCCTCTGGGCGTCGGTCAACAGCTCACCGTATCACGCCATCAGCTCTCCTTCGGCCCTGCTGCCTTTGCTTACGTCCCATCTCGGGAAGGTTAACTACTGTAAAATCAGCCCTCCGTGCCCAGTTTTGAAGCAGCTGCTGGTAAGACTCGTTCAAGGAACAAATAACAATCGCGTGTACGCTTCGAGTAGTGTATTTCCGGCTGCGTTGTGATCAGTTTTTTCCATGATTATCGTGACACGCAACGGCACGGCCTCGTTCGTCGATAAACCTTTACCTCATTACTTCACTGAGTTGTACGGATGCTCCGCCTCGGGCCTTGCTCATGTCTGCAGCTTCGATGAAGGCCATGATCTCCAGAGTCTCCTCTGGATGAACAGGAGGAACTTGAGTTCGGAAGAACTTGGCGATCTCCACAAGCAAAGGACCATAGACATTCGGACGGGGCTCAGAGTGCAGGACGCTCTTGTCGCTGAACAAGGTGATCCCGTACTCGCTTAGTCCATTTCGGAACCCTCGCATCACTCCCAGTCGACCGTCTTTCCACCTGCCCACCACAACGTCCTCGTTGGCAGTGCTGACTCGACTCACCGATTCACATCCAACGCCCATCAGCGTGAAGAGCATCTCCACACCATGAATGCCATACCACATCAGATCGGGATGGTGCGGCTCGGTGGGAGAAGGGCCGTACACCGTGTACCCGACCATATCCCCCACGAGGCCAGCCGAACTCTTCAAACGCTGAGTTTCCTCCCAAAAACGCAAGGCGGAGGTGCTGAACCAGGGGACGCCAGCTTGTTGGGCCAACCGCGTGATCTCTTTTGCGTCCTTGTAGCTCGCGGCCAACGGTTTATCGATGTACACGGGCTTTTTAGCTGCCAACACTGGCTTTACCTGTTCCAAATGGGTGCGGCCATCCACGCTTTCGAGTAAGATGGCGTCGACCATCCCACAGAGAGTCGGAATGTCATCAACAATCTTGATGTTCCACTTCTCTCGCAATTCCGCTGTGAACGTGTCGACACGGGTCCTGCTGGCCTCGACATCCGGGCTTCCTCCTTTGAACGCGGCAACCACACGAACTCCAGGAACGTGCTCTGGGTCGGAGTCGTCATTGAAAATTCTGGTAAAGACGACAACGTGCGAAGTGTCGAGCCCGATAATCCCTACACGGAGCGGTTGGACCGAATCCGTTTGAGCAAGACTCGTCGATGCCATGAGCATTGCCATGGGAAGCAGAAACGCGACACCACACGGTCCTGTCTGAGACTGCCAGCGCATGATCTCCTCCTTCAAGCTCCCGCAGACTAGCACAGCGTCACAGTTGCAAACAGTCGACACCTCGTTTGGTGCCCCTCGGTCGGAATTACGGTGACGTATTTGGAAGGACGTCAGGCTGCGGAAGCTAACCACTTGTTTTTCGATCTGCGCCACGAGAGTTGTCAGGTCTTTGGGTCTTTGCGAGTGAAAGTCCACTGGAAGGGAGAAGCGGTTTCCTCGTGGCGCCGCTCGAAGGCCAGCAGTCGCTGCTCGAGTTCGCTGCGGGATTGAAAGTCGATGAGCGTGAGTACCTTCCTCTGATCTGAACAATGAAGAAGTAAATCTCAATCGGATTGTGCCAACTGGCATGGATAGGGGGTGTGCACGAGGACCACGTTGGCCCATTAAGAGAGGAGGTGGTCGACCGCCTTTTGGGCGCGATAGGCGGAACAGTGTCCATGATCCAGAAAACGCGACGTGCCGACTTGTAAGGTTGTCGGCTCATGCTGTCACCAATCAGGCGATCGACCGGCGCAATGCCACTTTCTTTTCGCAGCGGCCGAACACTTGGGCCTGATGCACATCCTACGCAGCCAATTAGATCTATGCGCCTTCCCAGGGATATTCATGTTCGACTCTCGTGGAACGATCCGGCGCGGGAGTCAGCGTAGGTTGCTTGCAGCGGGGGCTTGAATACTACTTTTGTCGTCGGCCGAGATAATGAACTCACGCGCCGGCAGAGGGCGTCCCTGCCAAACGCGATCATGCAGATCCTGAATGCGCCTGTTCTTGGCGGCGAACTTTGGGTCGCGTAGTGATAACGTCGTTGGAGAGGCCTTCCGCTGCGAGCAGCACGATCTTTGCGCGAACCACGTCATAATACGACGACCTATATTGACGTGCCTGAGCTTCCAGCTTGCCGCGCTCTTCTTTGGAGAAGAACTATCGAAAATGGGCCCTTTCTTGGCATAAGGAAGAAATCCCCTACCAGACTTACCAGAATCCAGTCACACTCAAAGTTAATTTGTATGTGTCATCGTATTTATGAAAAAGAGTACTTAGCTAATCTTGGAACGAGGCTCTTAGGTGTCTCATCGAAGTCGGCCCGATAAGGGCAAGATTTCCCCAAAGCATTTATCGATTTTACAGGAAGGTTTTCGACGGATGGCCGCATTCCTCTCGACGTAACGTTGTCTTTGTCGACGTTATGAAAGACAATCATCCCTGGCGCTTGGTCTTCTGGCCGAGAAGGACTCCCAGTTTTCCCGGAGCCTGACCAGAATGTACCGAGAGGAGAAGGCGCACCCAGGTCGTCCCGATCTTCTCTGAGCCATCCTTGGGACCGACTTTGGTTAGCGTGATGATCGATGGCCTGCTTCCGCGTGTCTTCTACGGCAGGTGGATTGTTTTTTCCGCCTTTCTGAATCTGTTTTTTGCAGTCGGGCTCGTATTCTATGGCCTCCCCGTCTTCTATCCGTCGCTCGTCGAATCGCTTCATTTCTCGCGCCAGCAAGTCACCACTGGGATGTTCTTAGGCTTTTCCGTGGTGGCGCCCGTTTTGGGCTTGCTGGTGGGCGCCCTGATTGACCGCTTGGGCGCCAGGTTCGCAATCCTCCTGGGGATCGGCTTCGTAGGGGGATCGCTGTTTCTGATGGGCAGCATCAACACCCTCCGGCAATATTACCTGCTTTGCTTCACTGAGGTTGTCGGGTACGTTTTAGCAGGTCCCATCCCCAATCAGGTGCTGATCGCAAATTGGTTTCGCGCCGCGCGTGGCCGCGCCATGGGTTATGCGTATTTGGGCCTCGGATTGGGCGGCACGGTGTCGCCGCTTTTGGTTCACTGGCTCATTGAAACCTTCGGCTGGCGCAGAGCCTTCGAAGCGATTGGCGCAGTGATCGTGGCTACCCTGGTCCCCATCGCTGTTTTGGTTACACGTTCCTCGCCACGTGACTTAGGATTGCAGCCCGACGGCGGTCTATCCAATCCGGCTGTGACCGAAGCCGCGAGCGCACCCTCTCGAACGGTTCGCGATGCTATCGGAACCGCGAACTTTTGGCTGCTGCTGCTCGGGAGTACGCTGGTGATCGGCGCGATTGGGACGGTGATCTCTCATTTCATTCTTTTCTTGAAAGATGAAGGCTATTCTTCCGGTTCGGCTTCGCGAGCGCTCAGCCTTCTGTTGTTCTCGAGTCTGGCCGGGCGCGTGGTTGTCGGTTACTTTGCCGACTCGTTTATCCGCAAGAACGTCATGGCACTGTTCTATCTGACGCTCGCCCTGGCAATTCCAATGCTGGTCTTGGATCGCCGGGCGAGAGTTGTGATGGGTTTTGCAATTCTGTTCGGCTTCGCTATGGGCGCCGACTACATGCTGATTCCATTGGTCGCAGCCGATTGCTTTGGACTTTCTTCGCTCGGAAAGATACTGGCGCTGATCATCATGTCGGACTCGCTGGGACAAACTTTCGGGCCCGTGATGGCGGGTCGGATTTTTGACACCTGGCACAGCTATAATCTCGCTTGGTTTATCACTAGCGGGGCGGGAATCTTAGGAGCAAGTGCGGTGTATCTCATTCGAACGAATAAGATGGGGAAGAAACCCCCTTAGATCCACTGTGGGGCCGATCCTGTCGGCGGGACCGGCCATGATTAGGCTCATCGACTCTGTCGAACAATTGGCTTGCCACACTGAGCATTCCAGATCGGGAAACCATACGCTACTTGCGGCGGCGACCCCTTCGTTACTGTTCCTGCGCTCTCGTCATCATACTAAGCATGGTCATGTTCAGCTAAGTTTGGTAACAAATGTGGATTGGTCGTTCTCTCACAAACGACTAATAGATTTGAAGTGGATATGAAGGCAGCCGCCCTATATACTTTAGCCCGCTATGGACCTCAGGCAGCTGGAAATGTTTCTTGCCGTGGCAGACAATTCCAGCTTCACCAGCGCTGGTCGACAATTGCACGTTGCCCAGTCAGCCATCAGCCGGAAAATCGGATTACTCGAACATGAATTAGGCGAGCGCCTTTTCAAACGTGTTAACAAGAGAATTTTCATCACCCCTGCCGGGGAGACGTTTCTTAGGTATGCGCGGAGAATTTTTCAAGATCTGAGGAACGCGGCGCTGGAGATCTCAGAGTTTTCGCGACTCGAGTGGGGACACCTGAGGATAGGCGCAGGCATGACGGCTTGCATGTATATCCTGCCTCCTGTTCTTGAAAAGTTCAAGGCACTGCATCCGCGGATTGAGGTGGAGATTGCCACGGGATCCACGGACGCAATGCTTTCGAAGCTTCGTAACAACTCAATTGAGATCGGCGTGTCGATTCTTCCCATCCGAGGATCAGACTTGGAAGTTGTTCCTCTGTGCGAAGAAGAGATGGTAGTGGTGGTAAGTAAAAAACATCCTACCCTATCCAAGAAGCGTTGGATCAGCGCAGAGGAGATTCCCAAACACCCTCTTATCATTTTTCCCAGAGAGGCTCATACCCGTGGTGTTCTTGAGGAGTTCTTTCGCGAAGCGAGAATCGTACCTCGAATCCTTATGGAGACAGAGAACGTCGCGATGATCAAGCCGCTCATTAGGATCGACATGGGGATTAGTATCATCCCGCTCCATGCCGTGGCCGAAGAGTTGAAACGAAAAGAACTTCATTCCTTGAGGATTCGCGACCACCGGATAGTGCGACAGGTGGGGCTCGTTTACCTAAAGTCGAATCACACTCCGAAGATTCTCTCAGAGTTGATTCGGGTATTCACGGAAGTCCAAGCGCACTGAGACGCACGCTGTGCCTTGGTTCGGAAGTAAGTCTTTCAATATTGAGTCGCTAGGGCGCACCGGGAGATTTTTGCATTGAGAAATATCGATCTTGCTCCCCAATCGTGGCGAGAAATGCTTTGAACTCTTACGGAAGAGCCAACCCAGCAAGCGTAGTCTGTGACCACTTAAGCTGATTTAAGAGCGAGAAGCCCAATCGAAGCTAGAAATGATCTTCGTGATATGGACGTATTGGTGTGTAGCGATGATGGCCTTTGTGGACACATCGGGAAGTGTCCACGAGGGGATAGATGGACACTTCCGAACGAATCACTGTTGAGAGCAGCGACGAATCGTCGAAGAGACTCTAGAGGCCAGGCGTCGGTAGCGCGGGTGGCGCGACGGCATGCAGTCAACGCCAACCAGGTTTTTTACTGGCGCAAGAAGTATCGTGAAGAACGGCTTGGTAAGAACCAGTCCAGCTCCAGCCTGTAACTTTGTCTTATGGACATCAGCATTTCAATAACCTATTCAGGCCCGTTCCGCGGGCATTTGGGGAATCAGCTCGGGATGGTCTTTGCGTTCTGAAAGGCAGCAATCACCGCCTGACGGGTCAACTTGTAGAACTCCAGATACCGCCGCTCTCCCAGCGGTAAAGTTACTTCCTTGCTGTTTCCCCTTACTGCGAGCGGTTTCCCCAGATCCCTCATCAGGGTCATCTGCTTTGCTCCTAGTGGTACGTTCAACGATCCTTCTCCTGAAGCGTGCCAGTACGCAACCCAGACGTTTCCTCTGCGCTCGAATATAAATGCTCGCGCGGGAGCGTTCGCACCTGCCACGCCTTCAATCTGGTCCCAAGGCACGAGCACAAACTCTCCGCCCTCGTCCACTAGCAGCGTATGCTCCTGCTCCAAGTTGCGAAGCGCAATTTTCTGCTCCTGCGTCAACCATGCTCGGGCACGAACATCTTCCCATCGCCGGATCACCTCTAAGTTATCCGCTGTTCGCGGATGAGCCTCTAAGGACGACAAAAGGTCCGTCTCACCCAGAGACTCAGACAGCGAGATCGGACAGTCCCAAGCGGCTGCGCGGCTGGTCGTGTACTCGATCATATCCGGCTGCGTGCCGATCGTCTCTTTGCTTGGCGCCCAGTATCCGATCCACCCGAAATTGATGCTTGTAAAATCCTTCGCCACCCGCTGAATTTCCGCTGCCGGATAGGCGCGCGTTGCCGCCTTCATCTGTTCCGGCTTGGCAACATCAAACGCATTCCCTCGCGTGAGGATATGCCAGCTGAAATGGGATTTGCATGATCCCTCGGCAAAAAGAGGTTTGGGCTCCAACTGCCTCAAGACCAACAATTGCGCTTGCGATATGGTGAACCAGAAGGGCGCCGGCACATCCTCGGCACCATCGAAATAGGTAAACTTGAACCCGGCTTCCCGATAGATCTTCCCGAGTCGATCGGCTACCTCCTCTTGGATGTTCGTATTCTGCGCAAAGAGCACGAAAATCGGCCACGTATCCACATCCAGCAATCCCAACCGAGATGCCTCTTCATGCGACTCCGGGATTGTGTTGAGAGCTCCGCGGGTGCAGTTTAGAAATTGATAGGGGGGAGTCGCAGTAAACGTCTCATAGGTAACCAACTCATTCTGAATCTTCAGAATGCGGCGGTCCTCATCCATCGTGCAGAGCCTGGGGTTTTCCTCGACGATTATCGTCGTCGCGGTTGAATTTAGAGGCTCGGCTAACGTAAAATTGCGGCTCAAGTTCAGGCGTGGGTCGGGCTTGGGGGTCAGATAGGCGTCGTTCTTGTTCGCCATCGTATAGAAGATGTGTAGCCCGGGAATAATTCCTGCCGCACTGATCTTTGCCACCATCTCTTGCAGGTCCGCCATTCCTCTCGGATACTCCGGTCGCCACGGGAAATGGCCCACAGTCTTGGCAAAAGCAAGACAAAAGACATTCATCGTCCGGAACCCGCCCATTTTGGCAAACTTGATTTGCCGCTCAGCGTCTTGGGGTGTCATCGAAAGTGCCTGATAGTAGGAATACCTGGATTCTTTGCGGCGGCGGCTCTCGACACCTCTGGGCAGGTTGAAGTCCTCCTCCACACGGGCAATCCGATCCAACAGTTGTGGCGTCGTCGTGGTTATTAAAGCTGCGCCTCCTCCCTCTAGCAGCACTTCGCTAACTGTCCCTGCTTGAAATAGATGGTAGCCTCTGCGAGCCTTCGCATCGATTTGCGTATACGGGTTCGTCGCCAAAACGTTTACCGCAATTTCCTCATCCCACATTACGTTCAGCCATTCACCCAGATTCTTCCGGTCTCGTATGGGCAATTGCACAAACAGAGTTTCGTCAATGGGCGTCTTTCCCTTGGGTCTGAGTTTTGTGTATCCGTTATACGTGAGACTCTCCAACCGGAAGGCAATGTAAGCGTCGGTGATCTTGAACTCGATGGCTGCCTCATACCCCACACTTTGAAAACTCACGATCAAGCGGTTGTCTTCCCGCCGTACGTGATCAGCGGGGAAATGGGTGATTTTGGCGGGATAGGCAAGCTGCAATTCATTGTCATACGGACGGTATTGCGTCACCTCGAACATGGGTTCGCCGGTATCTTGGGCCAAGCACTCCTGCCCGCTGGGTTTGTGAATCAGGCTGAGGGCCGAGCCGTTGGAACTGATTGCCAGGCGCATCTCGGCGTTCTCAAGCACGATTGCGCCGGCCTCAACCGGAGAGGAGACATTGCCGGGAAAGGAGAGATTGTCAGATGACCTTGTCTCATCTGCAATCCGGTGCTCGGCCGCGAGACCGTTCCACCAGGAAGCAATGCCCAGAATGCCCGCGTCTTTGAAGAATTGTCTTCGGTCGCTCGTTGAATTCTCCTTGTGTATTGGGAGCGAAACTCTCAATTGCGCCTATGTTGGGTCAGTCGATCGGAAGTTGAGATGAAGCGTCACAAGCGATTCCTCTATTGACCAACCCTTGTTTTTCGACACCCCTTCTGATCTTGCAGGTCCGGTCTCCAGGTTGTAACAGCGTGTTCAGGACTGCTCTGTAACAGGCTCGTTACCGGGCCCCCTCAATGTAAGGAACTGCCCAGCAAAGGCCCGTACGTATCAGTCCGCCGTTCCGCCGGGTACAGGTATTTCCACTCCCCGAACCCGTGGAAGGAGAGCCACCGCACGATTGTCCGTGCGTCAAGATCAATCTCCGCCATGGCCGTGCCGCTGGTCCCACCTGTATCGGCGAGGATCCGGCCATCGGGGTCGATGATCAGGCTTCGTGTATTACTGTAGTTTGAAGCAACCAGGAAAACGCTGTTATCGATCGCGCGAGCACGAGCCACTATATCCCAGATGTAACCGTTTGCACGCGTATCGCCCCATATGGGAAGAAAGATGATCTCGGCGCCACCAAGGGCGAGGCTTCTAGCCACCTCCGGGAAGAAATTGTCGTAACAGGTTTCTAGACCGATGGTTCCAAAGTCGGTCTTAAACACAGGATACGTGTTGCCCGGTGTCACTCCCGCCATGACTTCCGATTCCGGCAGATGGGTCTTCCGATACTTACCTAGGACGTTGCCCTGGCGGTCGATCACAAGGGCAGTGTTGAAGATTAGGTTCCCCTCTCTCTCAATGATCCCGGCGATGACATACATGTGGTATTTCCGGGCTACTTGGCCGAGTACTTGGCTGGTCGGTCCGGGGATTGTTTCTGCAACGTCTATCGAATTTTTGTCGGTCGCCACGACCGTAATCTCCTCTCCTAAGCAAATGACGTCAGCTCCCGCCTTGCCAGCCTCCGCGATTTTCTCGGCGAAGAATTCGAGATTCTTCTCCGGCGTTGAGGGCATCATTGGAATATAGCTGATCGTCGCCACTTTGATCTTTCGTTCGGGGACGGTGGGAACTTCCTCGAAGCTGACGTCGTCCCACCACACCGTCCCTGAGGGCGTCCACTGAAGACCTAGCTCCAAGTCAACACTTCGAGCGAGCAACGGGGCAATAAGTACCCGTTCAGCTTTGTACCACTCTCCCTGTTGAGTGTAGGAGGATACATATTCCCCGAAAAGTTCCTGGCCCTTGCTATCCTTCCAACGGGCCTTTATGGATATGCTCTTATGAATAGAATCCACTCCTTGCGTGCGGAAGTAGCAGCGGAACCGGTAAGCTTTGTTTGAAAAAAACTCTGCACTTTCAATCGTGTTGCCGGAGATCGGCGCATCGCTCGTGAGTCCTGCGGAGCCGTGCAGTCCGGGCACAGTTATCGCCCAATAGCCAAGGGTTCCTTGCATCCCTTTAGCTGTGAGCCTGGCCGCGTATCTTCCTGAATGGGTTACCCCTGAATCCATGCCAAAGTCAGGTGCTATTTCTTCACGCGGCGACTCCCGGCGCCAGCCGAGCGGCAATCGCCCTTGGTCGTCCAGAGCCTCGAATCCCGGATTTTCCACTAGATTATGGGGGGAGTCTTTTCCAAAGCTAAGACTCGGGCTGCTGCACTATGTCGTACTCTCCGTTGCGATTCCACACCTCTTGATCTTCGGCGACAACTCCTGCTTCTGCAAGTGCAGCGGAATTAGCGGATAGAGTTGGCAAAACCATCAAAGGAGCGATACCTCCTGGGGGTCTTCTTAAGGAAGTCTCTTCTGTCCGCGGCATCGACTCCTTTCAATAAACTGCTAGATTAGAAAGCATACCGGAGTGATACCTGAAGCTGCCGGGCTGGCCGAGTGCTAAATATCTGGCCAAAAGTGTTGTCCGGCAAATAAATATCAGGAGGTCCCCACTGCGTATGGTTGAAGGCATTAAACA
>WNFQ01002890.1_pt2 | contig 13636 bp, 10 predicted proteins | sample 5400171 | NCBI WGS metagenome assembly WNFQ01 (sample SAMN13153356, study PRJNA577476) | soil metagenome | isolation source: 20 cm soil under Madrone tree | place: USA:California | collected 2016-06-14
GTTTGGTTGGGGAACAAGAAAGACCTTTTGAGTTCAACGTGGAGCACGTTTTCGGACGGAAAGCTAATTGCAAGATGCTTGAATTGAGAGGCATATGGTGGGGCGATGGGATACATAGGGACGTGGGTATCTCACTGCGGGCAGACCACTATATAATCCAATTCAGTTGTGCTTGACTGACCAATCAGATTGCAGTATTTAGCCGACTGAAATTCTCCGAGCTGCCCCGTGATTCTCCGAGCTGCCCGTAATTTACGCTTCACAAGCCCCACTCCGCTGCGTGCCTCGTATTGTGATTTGTGATCGTACAGTCCAGAGGCTCTTTTAGTCAACTTGATGACATTCTGGCACCTCAATCCGACAAAGATGCAATGTGAAGGCACCCTTTGCTAAGACGATGGCGAAGAAGATTTAAATGAGCTGCCAGAGTAACAGGAAGCCACGCTCCTGAGTTGTACAGTCGAAGCTCTAATAACGCATACTTCTTCCGAAGCATACCAAAGGTGTGCCATTACAAAAAGTACATTTGCTTGGGGGGATTCTGCAGTTAGACTAGGTAGTCTACAAGAATATGTAACAATTTTTTGGTGCAGAGCCGTGCGTGCTTGCGCTATCGTCGTAGTGCCCGAACTCGTATGAGCGCGCTCCAGGCCGTCTACTGTACTACACTGTCAGGCACACCGTGACGAGTCTCAAGTGAGCCTATTCAGCACCTTCCACTCCGCAGGAGCCGGGAAAGAAATTAGACGAATCCGACATCCTCCGCATTTCGGATCCTACAGTAACAGTACAGTTCTATAGTCTCTCTGAAACGGCGCTGGCCGCAGGCCATCGGACAAAAGTCTAATGGTCCCGTCATCCCGTCACATTTTTAATCTTATCGAACCACCACATAATGACGCTGTGCACCCTTCACCAAGCTCAAGCAAGTTCCCCAGCGAGCAATCGATGTCTGTGGTGTGCGCTCGTGCCCGGCGTCAGAGTTCGGATTTTTATTATAAAAATGGCAGGTAATGTATGGCGGATATTACATAACTAACATTGTTCAACTAAGGGTCCTATTGTGCGCCTCTATTTTGTGGTCCGTTCGACTCATGCGTGTCATGCTTATTGTACTGTAGTAACTGTACACCTCCGCACTTTCTCTTTCTCCGGTGGAATGCTGAAATTACAACATTTGCTCCTGGCGCCCTCTGTCCACCTACTCAATTGACTGTATATTGAGTGCTCAGAGGCGTGGTCTATTATTTTACAGTACATACTGTGTAATAACATATCAGAGTCAGGCTTCTGTCACTCGTCGCTCACAGTTCAACCGCCCAGATTTTCGGAGAAATAACGTTTGTTACCGCGCGGCCTCGAGGTGATTTAACACCCCATGAAACCCGAGTCCGAACAAAGAAACCACTATGTGCGAAAATCGGAACATGTCGGGCATCGTTCATTATTTTGTCGCCCTGGACGTCAACGCTGTGTGGCGATTCGCGACTGAGACCGCGAGTGAGTTGTTGATCCCAGTCGATAGAGGGCGATGTTACTGCACTGTATTCTATAATCCTATCCCTCGCCTAGGCACACTGAGGGCATTTTACGATGTACACTGATCCAATTCAGTTGCTCTTGACTGGCCAATCAGATTGCAGTATTTAGCCGACTGAATTGTAAAATGCCCACAGTGTAAATCAATATCTTTCCCTACTGTCCTCCGCCGCGCCATCTTTATTTGGTGGATGCCGTTTGACTTCATCCACGCCGTTCTGTTTCCTCCGAGCCGCGTGATTCGGGCATGCCTCTTCTGCACATTACTGCACCAATAACGGAAGAAAATGGGCCGAGGCGTACCCTTGTATCAAGGTAGAGCGTTGGCTCGGCATTGAACCGAACCGTAACATACATACACAGTTAGGCTCGGTGCTACGTTCCGTTTACTTCACACTCCGCTATTTCGGGTTCAGGGCTCCGAACGTCTCACTGGCAGCTCTTGCTCGTTGTAATGCATCAATGCATCAACGATAGGGTTCTACTCTTGTGACAGCACTTCGAGGCCTGAAATTCAGGGTCATACACAGCAACCTGGACTTGTTGTGGGGATCACCATGGACACATGCACTGGCACATCACGAAACTGTTAGCGCCCCTGAAGGCTGTGTGTGTCTGGCAGCGCGCGACCCAGTATCACAGTATGATGGTTTCTCCACAGTATCACAGCCTGATAGTCAACTTCCATACTTATAGGGGCGAGTGTGTGAGAGAGGCGAGGCTGTCCTAGGGGCGGCGCAATGAGCGTGAAGATCAGAAAGTGGGGAAGTCAGAAGGGCGTAAAGAATCCACACCAAATCTTCCTAATGCGGAAGCATGCTGTTGCGAAGGCCATGTCAACGAAGAGATGTTGATGGCGTGGCACTGACTTGACGGCCCGAGCTGAACAAAAGACACACGTAACATAAAACATACAGGAATTTTTCCCAGCGCCTTTCTTTTGACAGAACTTAACCATTGAGTGAGCGGACGTAGGCGCCGGGAAAACGAAATAGAAGCAGCACATGTTTTAACATGTATTAGACGATCGCACCAACTGCGACGCAACACAACGGCGGTATATATGATGATGACAGCAGCAACGGGAATATGAAATATGACTGGCAACCCAAGTCCACGTAAAATACTAAGAAAAAAACAACGCAGTAAATGGAAAAGCACGGGTCATGATCAATTTAGTCACGGCGTGTGTTGTGTTTGCCGGTGGGAAGGGTGCAGATGTCGCTCGGGGTGAGCATCTCGGCCAGACCACAGTAGTATGCGATCAAAGCTGTAATAATGCCAAAGTAACCCCCGACCTTGATAATGTTGTTCTTCTTGTCAAGGAAGCCTGCATTGTTGTTGAGTGAATTGCCCCTACGAAAGCTCACCAATACGTACCAATGGACAAAACCAGGAACGTCATCGTGAGGAAGAAGAACAAGGCCGACAAGCCAATGGATTTGCGGAGCGAGCCAACACTATGGGAAACAAAGATACGTTGTCAGTGGCGCTCAATAATCACATTTTGATGCGTTTTTCAAATGCGATGGCACGCGCAAAATGAATGAAAAACTCACAAAAACAAGAACGTGACAACCATCCAGGAAAGGAGGAAAATGCCAATTGCATCGTCCTCCATGCCAGGCGTGGCCTTGTAGCCATCGGCGATACCCGAGCCGGGGATGAAGAGTGTCGCGAATGAGAGCCAGAATGAACCATAGGACGAGAACGCTAGACGCGTGTTAGCAAGATTATCGCGGTCGCAATCCGGCGGGCCGTACGGGGCCGAAAGTTATCTCGGCCTCCGTGGCAACAGTTTCATGGAAGGAGGCACTTCGAAGAAGCACGACGTGCGACTCCACGGAGCATATGGTGCATTCACATGTCCGGTGGGCCGTGATATCGCCAACCCCACATGACCAAGAATAGAGGATGGGAAATTTCCCAACACTTACCGGTGGCGCCGAACGTGTTACCGGCGACGAACTCCCACATGCCAGCAAGGAGCTGGGCAAGACCACCATAGAATAGCGCCATACCGACCACGACATTTGGAACGGTAACGTGGCGCGCATGTACGTTGTATAGGGAGAGGACAAGCGTCGTCGACGCAAAAGCGAACAGTCCACTACATGGTCGATGAGCTTTCAAGTACAACGTCAATGACCATGCCAGTGGAAGGCGACGTACAGGGGAGCAGGGTTCCCAACCTGGCAGCGGCGCTGCGGAACCTCAAGTTTCTCGATGTCAGACATAAATGAGCTCAAAAACGTTCAAGATTTTGGTAAGGCGCGGAATTTGGCCGGCAATGTAGCGATGTAGAGGGGAGGAAGAAAACTCTGGACACAAGGGAACGGATACGAGAATGTTGGGGCGCTTTTATAGCAAGAATTGACATTCTCCCTGGAAGTCGCCGATGATGAGACAACCCAGTTCCAGTTCGAGAAGATTGATCGAATGACAACCAAAAATGAATCGAAAACACATTGATTCCCGGCGCTCAGGCCTCAGGCGCGAGTACGCATCAATGGGCGTCGTGCGATGAGGAGTAACGTTCCCTTTGGCCTCGTTAGGCATTCCCCGAGCCTCACTAGGCCTCACTTTCCAGTCGTACCATGCCAAACTGCCCCACTGTGGACCGAAAGAGTATCAGTCAGACGGTTCCAATTACAGAGAGCAGAGGGCAAACAACATTCCAGGGTCCGTTGTTACTAGTTTGTTAATCGGCGATGCGGCAACGGGGGAGGGAAGCGCCAAACGGGCTATTGGTGGGAAATCATCAACGCCACATTAGCCGCCCCATACATCATGCCACAACCGTGCCAGTGCATGAGCCCACCATCAAAAGTATCATTGTTTGGTCTTTTCACTCTAGACGATTATGACATCGGAACGTCCCGCCCGTTGTCCCGATGATCATGGGAGCTTTTGGGACAACAACAACAGCGTAAACCGCTCCAAAAGTGGTCAACCGGACTTTCATTATTCTCATTCTTTTGAAACAGCATGGCGAGCGTGTGAACCACGTGTTCGATACTCTCCATTGAACTCTCATTTGACGCCATCCCGTAACCGAGGGCGTAGCAGATCGATTCCGTCCACTGTATTGTCGGTATGATGTCCTCTCCTTTTGGGGGATTTTCAAACTGCAGAATCTCCGAAAAGGTCTTTATTATTGGTACCATTTTTCTGTATTTTTTTTTTTCATTGAAATATGGATCATGAGTCCTGTGTAACTGACATCCCGCCTCGTCCTGGCTCCGACCGAACCTCAGATCCCAGTACAGTATTGGTATAATGCGACATTGGACTACAGTATTGGACCCCAGAAGCCTTGTTTGCGCAAGTGCACACGCTGGCCATTTGGACGCCGGTTAGCGCTGGACGGACGGATGATGCCGTATTGCGGCGGCCGTATCAGCCGTACGTTCAATTCAACCCATGGATGCATCATTGTGCTGTTGGTCAAGTTGATCTTGTCGAAACGCCAAAAAGCACAAAAGATGGTTACTCAATGAGCGATGAAGATCAAATTAGTGATATGCCGGGCCGGGCCGGACCTTGTTGGGGTTGGGGCCGTTGGGCATTTTCCATACACCAGCGACTCGGACCCCTGGTATGGACTTTGCCCCTCCCTATTCACTCCATGTACTGTCCGCGCCACGTTCAAGTAATAACTTCACAACCTCGAGGTGTCCATTGCCTGCTGACAACCATAAATGAGTCGAATGATTCTTCTGCCTTGCATTCACGTTTGCGCTATGATCGAGGAGTACCAGCGAGACCTCGATGAGTCCGTATCGTGATGCCCCGGTCAGCTCAGCGGTGTCCACCCCCACTTGTCACGTGAATCCGCCTCTGCGCCCCGCTCGATGAGCGAGTGTACGACACCGACTTTTCCATTGATAGCTGCAATTCTCAATGGAGTTTTTGTTGCTTGCACTACGGCTGTTGATATCCACTCCCTGATCGAGCAACAACTCAACGACTCCAACCCAATATCCCCTTCTTCCGCAGCATCGAGATACGAAGCTATTTTCTCCTCCCCGTCTCCATTCGCTCCATATAGAGCGGTGTCCAGTGTAGTCGAGCATATCTTGTTTCGAATATTTGCATCTGCCTTATACTCGCCTATAAACCTTGCAACATCGGCTTTGCCATTTTCCGATGCCAATTCCGCTGCAGTTTTATTGGCCTTATTGAAGATGTCGACATCAGCGCAATTCGCATCAACGTCGTTGTCTAGCAACAGCTGCACCATATTGATATATCCGTATCGAGATGCGAGGTGTAATGGAGAACAGCTCTGGCTGTCTCCGCGCATCCATGTCGGCGCCCTGTTCAATAAGGTAACGTCCGGCTTCGATTTCCCCTTCGCTCGATGCCAAGGCTAAGGGGGTCAGTTGAGCCCTGTTCCGGATATCGACAGCAGCACCACTTTTGATTAACAACCCCGTATGGTATCGAGGTGTGTTTTGCGATGCGACGTGCAGTGGATTCCATCCCTCGTCGTCTTTGACGTGGATATCTGCACCATGCTCTATTAGGAGAAGAACAACGTCGACTTTGCCGCTGCCAGATGCCAAGTCCAATGACGTCTGCTCACTTCCATTCCGAATGTCGACCGGTACGCCATACTCTAGCAAAAACTTCCCCTTGTGGAGATACCCAAATGTCGATGCAGCGTGGAATGGTGTCCACCCCAAGTTATCCTGGGCAAACACAGACGCGCCATTCTCGACCAAAAACCGCGCGATGTCAAGGTGCCCATTCATAGCGGCGCAGTACAAGGGAGTCTCCTCGTCGTTCCGGCTGTCGACAACCACTCCTCGCTGGACCAACGACATTGCAATCTCGAGGTGACCATTGTCTGACGCGAGATGCATTGGTGTCTAGCATCGTCTTGCGGTGCGTTCACAACAACGCCGCGGTCTATCGAGAGCTGTGCGATATCGAGGTATCCATATCGTGATGCATAATGCAGGGGGGTCCAACCTTGATCATGACGTGCGTTCACATCAGCGCTGCGGTCAATCAGGAGCCGTGCAAGGTAGAGGTATCCAAACCGTAACGAATAATGCAGGGGTATTAAACTTTGTCTCTCGCGTGCGTTCACGTCTAGAAGTAGCCTCGTAACTTCAAGGTGCCCAAGTCGTGACGCGGTGTGCAACGGAATGAAGCTATTGTTGTCTCTGGGTTTTACATCTGCACGCTCAATAAGAAAGTGTGGCCTTCAAGCCTCCCATTAGCACAGGCCAGGTGCGGTGGTGTTTTTTGGTCCATTTCTGGCGCATCAAGTCTTGCGCCAGATTCAAGTAACAGCTCTGCGACGTTGCAGTATCCACCTTGTGCCGCTGCATGTAGTGGAGTCAAGCCATCATCGTCGGCGACATTCACGTCAGCCCCTGAATTGACCAGGAGCTGCACCATCCGCAGGCCCAGATCGTCACGAGAGTTGGGATCTGCGCCGCTTTCAAGAAGCAGTGATGCGACTTCGACATGTCCCTTGATCGTGGCGGCATGTAATGGAGTTGTGTGAGTACCACCCCTAGTATTGGTTTCCGGTGAATACGAGGCAAGAAGACGCTCCACAAGACCACGGAAACCGCATAGAGAAGCATAATATAGAGGAACAGCTTCAGACTGCGTGGGACGTATCTCCGACATCGGATCCACCCAATAACGGCGGTCAATGTCATAAAGCCAGATCCACGCCGCAAAATGTGGCTTCGCCTGATCAAACAGACGTTCCATGACATCCTCAACGTGGGACGACACGTTCCTAAACTTAGCATGGTCCCAATGTCGAGCGGCATATGGCGCGAGGGAAAGTGATCTATAGCATTTTTGTCGATTTTGTCATCGAGTCGAAGGAGGACACTGAGGCCAACATGTGCAAGGAGAACATGCGCCGGTTCGGGGAGAATGTGATAGAAATGAAAGGTGTTCTCAGGCCGATCCGATGTCAAGTACTCCTTGACAGAGAAATGCGAGAATTGAACGATTTGACCGCCTTCCCTATCGACAATCGCGATGAGACTTGAGCACGCTGACAACACCGCTTCTTCCGCATCTGGTGGTCGCAAATCTTCGTTAAACGAGGGTACCGCTGTCGAGTCTAACTCAACTGCAAGAATCTCTGCAAGTTCTTCGACGCGAAGCGGGCGAATAGACAGCGAGAGCACCGGAATAGACGCTGGGCATATTTTCGTTTTACCCTTATTGATCCCCAACAATGTTTGCTCGTATGTCTTATCGAGACTCTCTGGTAGGTCGGCTAGAACCCTTCGGATAGTGGACGGAAAATCGCGTCGAACTAGCAAACGACCCATCTGCCAGTGAACCTATGCAATGACATCAGTGACCAGCGCGAGACCATAACCATAGCTTACATGCCATCCGCATTTTCGGAAAGCGCCTCAACGACCAATTCGTTGTCCTCGTCTCTCCAACTCCGCATCTTCCTGTCCAAATAGACCACAGACTTGAAATACTCGACTATATCGTCTTTTTGTCCACTCTCATCATGAAGGGAAATTTGGAGTGGTTCCAGAGGCTCCAGAGACCTCCGGATATCAATTTCTGGACGGCTGGCTACTCACAGATGGAGGTTCAAAAGTTTAGAAGGAACAAGATCCTCAATGAGCTCCGATATCTCTTCATGGGGAGACAGCATCCCTGACACGTCAGGACATTCATCGACAGTGTCGACAATGATATAAATCGGTCATTGTCGCATCAGGAAAACCCTCATTTGCTAGCGAGCAATAATTAAGCGTCGCCAGCTCTCGCCAGCCCCTTGTTAGCAAATGAGGGTTTTCCTGATGCACTCCTGGCAGGTCCAGCATGTCTGAGTCCTTCAAGCACTTTGTGAGCGCGTCAGTAGTGGGTTTTCGCGTCCCACCGGCGTGGTCCGAATATAACCAGGAGAGGACATTGTGACAAGAATCCAATTCTGCGGAAAGCTGAGAAACGAAAGAGGAGAGGGGGCCATAGCGATCTAGTTTCTTGACATCCCGAAAATTGAAATAATAGTAGGCCATCGTGGCCGTCCAGCTTTACGCATGTACTCGATATCCTGGGTAATGACAGATCTAGTAAGGTATTAGTTGATACCTTTGAATGCAACTGATAAATCTTGTGTCAATCGATCTAACTTGTCCAGCACAGCTTCGACCTCGCTCTCCCCAAAACCTTTTTCACAAACTTCTCTATGGCACATTGAGCCGTGGGCAATGTATACGCGATGGTATGCTTACTGAACCGCCCCTGTTTGATCTGCCTTGTTGCCAACGCAAGCACTGAAAGTACTTCAAGCATAATTCTCACAACAATATCCATCATCATCATCGTAGTGGGCGGAATCGTCCTATATATCTCAAGACGCCTGAGGAAATTCCCTATGCATTCAAACAGGTCGAGGAGAGCATCGTAACTTGAGCTGACCGCACTGGCAGCCCGGCATAGCCTTACGTTACGGATCTGATTGAAGAGCATATTCGAGGACGTACAGCAAGGAGAACATCAAAACTGGTAAAGACGGCCTTTTGCTGGTGAGAAGGGGACCTGACGAGGCAACGTTAAAAGGTTCATGGGGTCATAGTATGTATGCTGAGCTCACCAAGCTGACTGCCTCGCCAATAATCCCCGAAAATGCATGAAGGACCTTCACTGCCGGTCTTAGGCAGCTGATTAGTCTCCGACCCCGCTCACAATATTATTCAAACGCCTCTTCTCGTTCCTGTAGTACTGTAGTAGTTCAAGGATGGCCAGAATCTGAACGCTCGATCTTCTCGAGGAAGGAATTTTCAGTGAGGTCGCTATAGGTTTGTTTGACATAGTACACCCGATCGGAAAAAGTGCTTAATACCTGTGGAGGTGACATATCAAGTCCAAGTATAAGCACAAATCACCCCCAAAACAGCATGTGAGCAAGTTAACGACCGGGATGTAAACAGCTGAGCACCAGCAAGTGGCAACCAAAGTGACATGTAGAAACTATTCCCAGCACCTCTCTTTTAACAGAACTCAACTGTTGAAAACTCACGTTGGGAAAATGAAATATAAGCGGCAAGATTTTCAACGTGTATTAGACACTCGCACACTGCGACGCAACACAACGCTAAGAACTACGAGAGCAACAAACACAGGTATCAAACACAGGAGAACGAAATATTGATATCAATCCCCGAGTCCGCGTGAAATAGTAAGAAAATAAAAACACGATGAATTTAGTCACGGCGGGGGTCGTGTTTGCCGGTGGGGAGGGTGAAGAGATCATTCGGGGTGAGCAGATCGGCTAGACCGCAGTAGTATGCGACCATAGCCGTGGCGATGCCACAGAAACCTCCAATCTTAATAACATTGGGTTTCTTGTTAAGGAAGCCTGCATTGTCGTTGAGTGAGTGTTACCCGACGAAAGCACCGAGAATACGTACCAACACCCAAGATAAAGAAGGTCGTCGTAAGGAGGAAGAATAAGGCCGTCAAACCAATAGATTTGCGGAGCGAGCCAATGCTATGGGAAACAAGGACACGTTGTCAGCGGAGCTCAATAGCCACATTTTTGACGCGCTCTTCAAACGCGATGGCGCGTGCAAAATGAAAAAAAACTCACAAGAACAAGAACGTGACAACCATCCAGGCCATGAGGAAAATGCCAATTGCATCGTCCTCCATGCCAGGCTTGGCCTTGTATGCATCGCCGACACCCGCGCCAGGGATGAAGAGAACCGCGAATGAGAGCCAGAATGCACCGTAGGAGGTGAATGCTGCACGCAGAAAATGATTATTAGCAATTGCGACAATAAAGAGGCGGGCTATACTGGGCCGAAGGTGTTATTTCGGCGTCCAGGGTGGCGGCAATTTGAAAAAGCACCGTGCGACTCCCACGAAGATATGGTGCATCCACGCATCAGATGCACCCTGACACCACCGTCCCTGAATGACGAAAAGTGATGATGGGGAAATTTCCCCAATACTCACCAGTTGCACCGAACGTGTTACCAGTGACAAACTCCCACATGCCAGCAAGGAGCTGAGCAAGGCCACCATAGAATAGCGCCATGCCGACCACGACATTTGGAACGGTAACGTGGCGCGCATTTACGTTGAAAAGGGAGAGGACGAGCGTCGTCGACGCAAAGGCGAATAGCCCACTACATGATCAATGAGTTTTTAAGTCAATGTCAATAACCAGGCCAATGGATGGCGACGTACAGGGGAGCAGGGTTAGCAACCTGGAAGCGGCGCTGGGGATGGGGAGAGACAAATTTTTCGATGTCAGACATGAGAAATGCCAAAGTTTTTAGTAAGGAGTGACGTTGGGTGTGGCCGGTGGGTGGGCAAGACAGTGGGGAAGAAAAAAGGAACGGTTGGGGGAATTGGCGCGTGAATTGGGGGTGCTTTTATAGTTAATTTTGACGGCTCGCTGGAATTCGCCGGATGGGAGACAACTCAGTGAAGAAGTTCGACATCTGTGACAGCAAAAGGAGACTACGGGCGCTCAGGCGCAAACGCGTGAATAGGCGCCGCATGATGGGGAATGGAGAGAAACGTTCCCTTGGCCTCGTTAGGCACCCCTCGAGCCCAACTTTCCAACGGTACTGTACCATGCCAAACTGCCCCAGGTGGACCGAACGAGTACCAGTCAGACAGTGCTAATTACAGAGGGTAGAGAGGCCAGCATTCCAGGGTCCGTTTACTGGTTTGTTTTTGCATGCCTAATATCCGGCTCGCCCTGGAGGCCCTGACCACGAGTCGATCCACGACCTGACCTGAGTGGCCGAATGTAAGCTTGCGAGGCTGGATCTCAGGGTCCCAGTAGTGTCCCAGTATTGGCATACAGTAGTACTGTACGAGCACTGCTGAACGGTTCAGTGCTCTGTGGCGCCTGTGCACGTGTAGCCATTTTGACCCCGAGATAGATCAACGTAAAAGAGGCATTAACAGTGCCACCCTAGTTTACCTTGGAAAAAAACGGCCTCCGATCGGGGTTCTGCAAAAAACAGGGTATCTTCCCCTCAACGGGATTAAAATGAGTTACAGTAGTTGTAGTGCATAAGTGGGGAACTGAGACGGAAGATTATAAGCGCTTGAAGGAAACGGGTGTCTGCGCAAAGCCGCGGGCGGTGTGGTACCGGAATGAGCCACTACTCTAAGAAGTTTCGATTGGGGACCGGGTTGGAACAGTCACCCGATCCACGCGACCACTGGCACCACACACTCTACTCTATCGCTGCCCATAGCAAGTAAGTTCTGGTTCTTTGCCTATACCTCATATGCCCACTCATACTACGTTCGCTACGTGACCGCCTCTGTGCTTCTTTGTACCCGCGGCGGGATATAAATTTGGATTTAAAAACAAGGATTATTAGCGTGATTGGAGTCCCAGTCCACGGAACTATCACCGATGTTCACATTGCGCACATTTTTCCTCATCCGATTCCGGGTCTGGCCGTCTCCAATGTGCTAGGTAGGCGTGATACTACTTCACTCGCTTCTTAGCACATACTGTCCAGTATCTCGAATAGTTGTACAGAATCCGGAATATGGAATAGCGCTTTCCAATAAAGGTAAGGAAATTGAAAGTGGATAAATTGGACCCGGAGCGCGCAGGCTTTCACATTGTTGCGAACGTGGCCAAACGCCCAGTGCAAATCTGTACACGGTATGGCTATATGACTACCCATGGTCGGGTTTGACGGTAGACATCTGAGCGCCGTTGATGTAATTGACTCCAAGGCCGGACAACCGATGGCGAGGGCGTCACGGAATCGGTTGAGACACGTTTTATCAGTTCGAGCGCTACAGGTGGTTTACCCCAAGGCGCCCGACAGCAACCTGTAAAACACAGGACAAATTGGAATATCAAAGGGTACTGTACTGTACCCGGCTCAGCGTAATCGCAAATAACCCTAAAACAACGGAGGAGCAAGTTGGCAACTAGAAATTCGAATGCGGAGCACTGGCAACGACCAATATACAGTATATCGGTATCAATCTTCAAAACCGTGGCTGTCTACGATCTCGTTGCTTGCTTGTTACACACACCCGCTATGAACCGCGCGTTTAAAATAATTTCGTAGCTTCTTTTTCAGAAACTTCGGTGGGGCAACTTCGGAGTGAATTTTGAGTCAGAGCAGCGACTCAGAGCATTGAGTTAAGTTATAAGTTGTGAATCACGTGCTTAGCATATTGCAGAAGTGAGCGCGCCGCCTTCTCTCAATCTCCTCAAGGTGAAACCCCGTGGAGCTCTTCGTCCTGCCCTCAATATATTCGGTGATAAATACCCAGATGACGATGCCACAAAAATGAGATCGTCATCCATGCGGAACGCTTAGCGATAAGTGACCCCAATGACGTCACGTTGATCTTCGCTGGGTGAATGAGACACACGATGAGACGAGCACTGGCTACACTCAGATTATCCACCTTACTGGTGTACCAAGGAACTACCACTTGCACCCGGTACAGGTCAAGGCCCCCAGTCAATAATCCCTGTAATCTTGAAGCCTTCGACGAGAATGAGGCGAAGGAGAAGGTCATCATGAGTGAGGTGGACCTTTGTCTCTGTCGGAAAACCGCTAAACGACTCCTCGATGAATTCGTTTCTGCAGAACTCGAGGAAGACGCTGTGATAGTGGTCGAGGCATACTCGCTCATGCTCGAAAATGCGTGTGGTGGGTTCCAGGAGTAGAGCAGGAACAGGTCGTTGTATGGACGGTCATTAACAGACCCGAGTCGTGCTGATGTACTGTATGAGCGCGTCTTGTCGAGAATGGCAATCAGCTGGTCCGTGGAGTCATCGAGTTCACAGGGGACATCGTGATGCCGTCGAAAACAGTGTGGCATTGGGACAGAAAGGAGTCCGTGAATGAACTGGAGCTCACGGACTTCCCGCATCATGGTCCCAGCCGAACTTGACTAAGACTCCATGCGCGAACCTGGATGTGGGCATGCACACCCGGAACGCTTGGAGGAAGCCGGATAAACTTGAATGAAGGTGAAAGGACGATGCAGTCGAACTCTTGAGGGGTCACACTCACCGATGACATGAAGTGCGTGAAGAGGAGCGATGGTTAGGCGCGGCAGTTGACGCGGTACGTTGATTTTC
>WNFQ01003078.1_pt1 | contig 13636 bp, 12 predicted proteins | sample 5400171 | NCBI WGS metagenome assembly WNFQ01 (sample SAMN13153356, study PRJNA577476) | soil metagenome | isolation source: 20 cm soil under Madrone tree | place: USA:California | collected 2016-06-14
TGACCTGAGGTGCGCCGCTCGCGCCCGCGTAGAAGCGCCTCACATAATCGTCCAGCGTTATTCGGCCCTGACTCCGGGCACGAAGTTCGGCGTCAACGTCGAGCCAAAGGAATACGGAAGCCTCGTAGTAATCGACGCTACGGCGGCTAGCTTCCCAAGCATCGGGTGCGCCGTAGAGCACTTGGGCAGCCACTGCCGTGTCGGCCATGGGGCGCCATCGCGCGCCCGGTTCCGTGTCGAAATGACCCGCCCAGCCCGCGAGCGTGTCGCGGAAATACTCGGGGGTGATGAGACCGGCGCGGGTCGGCAGTATCGCGCCCCAGAATTGCGTCATGCCCTCATAGACCCACAACAACGAACCGTCCATGGGCTTTTGGTAGTCGGGGCTCAGTAGGCCCTTGGGACGGCGGTATTTGCCGTTCCAACTGTGCACATATTCGTGGCCAAGGAGGCCTGCGATACCCATCCGCAGATCGGCTTCGCTGAGAGCGTTCTCATCGGTACGGTCGTCGCTCGATTCGTGGTGTTCGAGCCCGAAGTGCGCGATGTGATCCGACAACGACAGGAGCCAGGTATAGTGTCGGTACATACGCGAGCCAAACAGCGCGCCGCTCTCGGCGACCAAACGGCTGTACCCTTGTGCGAGCCCATCCGGTAACGCGAGTGCCGCTGCACTGTCCGCCATGATTGACAGACGGTGCGTGATGTCGGCCTGTGGCTCGGAGCCCTTGAGTTCGATGAGCTTCGCATAGAGCCCCATCTGCACCGGCGAATCGATGAGTTGCGCGACTGTGCTGCTCTCGAACTCGTAGGCGCCGCCCGGGCTGGCCTTCGACTCGAGCGCGCACACTACGGTCCAGTCCGCGGGCGCAATTATGGTTGCGCTGACCGAAACTTTGTCGGCATCCACGCCTTTTGGAAAGAGCAGAAACTGATTCCAGGACACAATGGCCAGCTGCGCCGAGCTAGTCGGCGCGGCCGTGGACCCGGCTCCTTCTGTCGCCAGGCCCGACTCCATCGACACGTCGAGATGGTTAACGCCGCGTGGTACGGCGACTCGCAGCGCATACATGTCAAGCGGATCGCGGGACCAAGTGAGTCGCTCGCCGTTGGCTTTGATCTCGAGGCCGATCATCGACTCGAGTGGGCCGGTCGGACCATGTTCGCCCGGCATCCATTTGGCATAGACGAGGGTGAGTGGTCCTGGCTTTACGGCAAGCGTCAGTTCGGTGTGAACGCGCTTGCGAGCGACCTCACGCGCATCAACTCGAACCGTGAGGTCGGTCGCCTGCGCTGCGCCGATCGATAGGCCCGCCAAGAGGAGTGTGCATGCCCACACAGCCTTTTGTTTCATGTTGATATCCCCTACGCGGGCGAGATTCTCGCCGGCCGTTGTTGTTTGTTCCGGAAACCTCAGCTGCTGCGCTTGTTTTCCTCCCTGCAAGCCTACCGCATGTTTCGGCCGTCTGCTTCGGAGCGCGCAATTTACCAGGCTGATTGGCCGGTCCTGGCTTCCGCCCGATAGCAATCCTCCTGCTCGTGACATTGTGGAAGTCAACGAATACGACTCGCGATACGATGCGCCCGGAAGTCGGAATTCGCCGTGAAGCGAACGAAATGAATCGGAGGGTACTGAGATGCACCTTTCTCGCCTCTGCGCCGTGCTGATCGACTGTCGGACCTCCGATTTGGACGGGGCCGCCCGCTTCTGGGGCGAGGCGCGCCCATCGTGCAGATTCAGCGGGTGGACCACGAGAGCCGCGTCCATATAGATATCGAGACCGACGATATCGCTGCCGAAGTAGCGCGCTTGACAAAGTTGGGCGCCAAGGTGGTGGATCGCCTCGAGCGGTGGGTGGTGATGGAGGCGCCGACCGGCCAACGCTTTTGCGTCGTAAGGGTACAACGTCCCGGTTTCCCGAAGAACGCTACCCGGTGGGGCTAACCCCGGACGCTCGCTTCGAGGATGAACTACTCCCGATGAGAATTGGCGCCGCCGTCCGGCCGCAACCGGCGATCTCCCGAGCAGAGAATGGTGACGGTGATCACAGTGGCCGTCCCTGCGTCTGCGGTAGATAAGGAATGGTTTGGGCGGTGCGGCGGCCGGGTGAGGTGCCTGGTCTGCGGTTCAAGCGGGTGGGCTTCTTTTGGATGCACTGATTGCCCACGACCCATTTGAATCGACGGGGATTTACTCCATGAACGGTTTCCTGAGAGCGACCTTTAACCGTGAAAAATTCCACGGACTCTTTATCAACACGGCCCTCGGCAATTTTGCGGGCTATGTCGCCGGCTCACTGGTCACGCTTGTATCCACTCATCACGGGGTTGAACGCCGTGCGATCAGGAATCTCTTCGGCGTCCTGCCGAGGAAGAAATTCGTCGTTCACGTGGTGCCGCACTGGCTCGAGTGGCTGCTGGCGCTGATTGTGGGCTTCCTCGTCATGGAAGCGGTGCGCTACTGGTTCAATCACCGCAAGTACGCCGCGTTGCTGAGTGCATTGCGGCCGAAGCGAGGGACTGAGAGCGGCCGTCCAGTTACCGGCCGACCCGAGGCGGGAGATCCGTACCTTTCTGACGGTGGCGCGGCGAAGGAAGCACCAGCCAAGAGCGGGGAAATGAATCCGCTCGAACCGACTTGAGCAGTGTGCTCGGGGCGCGCCCGTGTCCACGACAATCGCTCAGGCACGCCGTGCGCATACCATCCTCGACCTCAAAACGTGGCAACGGCCACTGAACGGCAGCTTAGAGACCTGCGACTGGTAGGCACGAGCCCTGGAATTCACTCACCGATGTATCCCTACGCAGCCCCACGTGGCCCCACATACCGCGAAAATTCACACGCCCATCACACTTGGGATCCCGCTATCGCGTCAAACCGCTTGTTTTCGAACTCCGGAGGCGCTGCCCGTGTGGGTTCGATTCCCATCGCCCGCTCCACTCTCCGGCTAGCCTCAGGATCCGTAGGGATACGAGATAGGGGTCAACACGTTGATCCTGTGGGAAGCGTTGGGAACGGACGTGGATTCGGCGGCGGTCTCGTGTCCCCACATATCCCCAAGTAGCCCCACTAATCACACGTACAGTCACACGCAGCGATCTCGAAAAAATACTGCGTGTGATTCCTGCACGGCGATGGCGATCGTATTTGGCCGGACTCGACCCCAAGCCGCCAACGGCCACCGTCCGCTCTACGGCGACGGAACCGCGATCGCGCGAACCGAATAATTAGAGGGCATACGCTTCTCTAAGCTTTTGGAAGATATCCGATCGATCTAGCAATTCGATACCTGCTATTTGGTCCTCGACATCAATGTCAATATTAAATCCGAGGTGCAGGAATGCGATGGTCCCGGAGTGCGGGGCGCCAAGCGTAGGGTAATTGGCACTGCGAGGGCGTATGACGTAGATGTAGCCGCAGTTAACGCTCGGGTCGTAGGTGCAACGCTCGATCACGCAGGATATAACTTGGGCTATTAGCGAAGCACCAAGTTCTTGAGTTTGCATAGTGCCGACATCGGAAACGAGTGCGCCGCAGATTTCAGCGACAAAATCCGGGGCGATGACGGCAAGGGTTGGCAACAATGCCGCGCTAACGATGGGGTCAGACGTCATTTGCAAATGCTCCAACTATTCGAGACACGGCGCTCGAATATGACTCGTTGGAAAGTTCCGCCGTTGCGGACTCTGCGACGCACTCAAACGTGCTGTCGTGAAAAGTTATTACAAAATGGCGTCGCTTTGGCATATCAAAATTCGGAAACATGACGCGGTTTTGCAAGCGGACTTCGTGTTCCCAAGGGGATTGTTTGACTTCGAATGCATCGTAATACCCGAGGCCGAACTTAAAGAGGGGGTGCCCGGGGAGTGCCTCGTCATTTGGGTAGCCGAAACGTGAAATTCGGCAGGACTGGAATTTGACAATCGCCACGACGTTGGAACCAGAAGCGTCCTTTGTGGAGCCCTCGAAAATCAAATAGCATGCTCCTTCGCTCTGCAGTAGCACCGGCCTAGGCACGCCGCTATGCGGTCTGATGCCGAGATCAATCGCTTGAATTTGCACCGTTGGTTGATTCATTACGCTTAACAATCCAGTAGACCGAAGTGATGGGAAATAAAACGTGGCATTCGGAGCGTCCTAATCGGTTGCCGGGTCAATACTAATGCACGCAGCGAATGTCCGCTAACAAGCAACCAATTCGAGTAACCAATCGGCCGGTCATGGCCGGCTGGCGCCCGTGGCGGACGTTCGGCCGCCGACTCGTCGCGACCGAGGCTGTGTGAAAACACAGAACTAATCCGGCGATTTTTGATTCTGATAAAGCTCATCCAAGAAAAGTGAACAGAATCGAACCACAGCGGGATTTTTTGGCGCGTTCCATCCGACTGATCAGGCCGTCGATGGTTTTCACACAGCCTCGACCCATTGCAGACTGACACCGGCGGCTGCTATCGGGCAATCAAACTTTCGAAATGGGCCACAGCGCCGACCGCCTATGAGTCGTCTCGACCAGAAACAGCGTTGGTGACTGTCCGCTTCACGGAAATTCAGGGAGCAGTACTGGAAGTTGCCTCGGTCTCGTGAGCCGAAGTAATCGCCTTAGGTGTCGAGGTTGAGAGCTTCTTGCTCGCGATTTTTCCGGTCGCGGAGTTCTCGATCCAGACTTCCGCTAGTGATTCTCCAAGGGTCCCGCGAATGACGTAGGTTGCGCCGGCTTCTGGAGTGAAACTCAGCTCTCCCTTGACCATGTACACGCCGTGTATGAGTTCCTGGACCGGCGCGGCGTAATGGGTGCGACCAATTAGGTAATACCGACCTTCCTCAGCCGGGACATCCCTAGCCACTATCTCCGGTGGCAGCAGCGTGAACCCGTTGCCACGGCTGTAGTCGACGCTGACATCATACGTTTGACGAATACTCGTTCCGTTGTATTTGTAAAGAAAGAAATAATTGGCCTTGGTGCCATTGTAGTTGGACACGGAGTCAAGGACCTTCGCCTTCGGACCGGAATAGGCGTTCGGCAACGGATCGTGGTAGGTCGCGCAGGCGACCAGCGTCACTACCACGAATGACACCAACGCGGAGTTACGCATACGCCACGGGCCTCCTTCTCGAGTGTCTGAACATTGCTATGATGGCATCTCACTCAGGGGGAATCTATGGCGAACGGCAACTGGCACAAGGTCACCGTCTGCGGGCTGGCGCTGTCAGGGGCTGTTCTGGCGGCCGCATGCACGAGCACGGCACCATCAAGGTTGTCATCCACGCAACGTGCCGCGATCGAGGGCAAATACGTGCTGCTCCTGCAACAGCCGGCTTCGTCGCAGTTTGCATTGATTTCTTCAAGCTCGACGATTGCAGGGGCGCTTGACCCATTTACGGCCGGTGCCAATTCCGTGAAGGCTTCAAAGGCAGGTAATACAATCGTCGAACAGGATCATCTCGTAGACCCTGCGACGGTCATTGGGCCAGCACTGTTGGCGGAATTGGTGTCGACGTATGGAATGAAGCCGATCCAAGGTAACGGACTGCCCGCGACTTCTTCCAGGTCGACAACACCGCCCACTGGCGCCGATTTCGTGCTGTCGGTGGAGGTCTCGTCCTGGAGCACGATGTACCTACTTACAAGCCTAAGCCACTATGGGGTCATGCTGGCAGCAAGAGGGAAGATAGTGGACGGCGCAACTGCAAAGGTACTGCGAGAGGGGCGCTGTATCATTAGACCGCGCGACCAGTCGGATGCACCCACCTTTACCGAATTGATGGAGAACGATGGGGTCCGTTTGCGTGCCGAAGTAGACTACGCGACCCAAGCGTGCGTCGAGGCCCTGAAGCATAGTCTCGTAGGCGAGTAGGCCGAGCAGAGCAATTCGGCTGACCAGCTAGCAAGTTGGGCTGCAGGTGTCTGCTTTGCGAAACGCCGACACCGTGGCCCAACGGACGCTCGTGGGCCGCCTGCCGCCCCATGACTGAAGGTCGCAGGTGAACTGGCGCTATCGTTGCTGTCCTCCGTGACTGTCGGCTATCGGCCCTTCAATTCAGCGCGCATCCCCAACTAGCTTGGCAGAACATATCTGTTGGTCTGCTGGGCTTTGGAATCTGACTCAATATGTCCTTTCTGATCTTCGCGACGACGTGAACCTTCGGGTCCACGACGGTTGCGATGTCATAGTGGATTGACGATGCCAGCACGGTGGCGATCTCTGCGCTATTCAATCGATAGTAGCTTTTCAGCCGGTTTGACAATCCTGCTGTAGCGATTTGGAGCGCGTCGTCTAACGAGCCCGCAACCCCTGAGACCATTATGTATTCGTCGTTCTCTGCCCAGGGTTGGTCCAGCAGCTCATTGGGTAAAAGATTCACGGTGAATTCGACGTCCATGGAGGTCTCGAATCCGTTGCCGGTGATCTCCCCGTCCTCTTGCAATGCATGGCCATCACCGACTGTGAGCAGTGCACCGGCCTGGTACACGGGTAAGTAGAGGGTAGTGCCTTCCACGATCTGGTTGTAATCCAGATTCCCTCCATACGGGCCGAGGTCAGCGGTGGTGAACGACTGATTCCAGTACGGGGCTACACTGACGCACCCGAGCATCGGGATGAGCTTGACCCTGAAGTTCTTGAGCTTGTCGGACGGCTTATCGGGGGTCGCAGTGCCAGAGCCGCGATCGAGATTCCAGACGCTACTCCAATTCTCTACGGTGTCCTGTTTGTAGCCGGGGGGAAGAACGCCGGAGTACAACCCGCCACGATACTGAAGCGCTGTATCCCGATTTGGGCGGATCTTCGTGAAATGTACCGCAATGGTGTCGCCGGGCATCGCTCCCTCTACATAAAATGGGCCTGTCTGTGGATTTTGCGGTAGTGAGCGCGAGACTCCGTGTTCATCGATGCCATTCGCATCCACTGTTTTGGTACGAACCGAATCGCCGGGAAAAATATGCATTGCCGGTGGATTGGTGCCAGAAAATGCCCGGTAATAAACCTGTGGCTCGAATGTCTGTACGGTGGGCGTGGTTGTCGGCCGCTTCACCGGGCGGTGTCCGATAATTGTTACGGCTATACCGTGAATCGAGCCCGTGCCCTTAAGAACGCCTCGATCAACGCGTAGGGCCAACTCACCAATGGGCGAACCGTCCTGGTAGGTTATTTTCAGGCGGATTCCAACATTCTCGCGCGCCCCGTCGAAATAGAACAGCGCCCAATCAGGCACGAGCCATCCGGATCTTCCCTTATATTTGTCCTGTTGGACTGTAAGATCGAGGCCCGCCACGTACGAACCTCCGGGATAGGAGGTCGTGACCTCCCACCGGCCGGTAATGTCCGACTCACGGATGGCACCCAGCGTGTTTACGCTGACGAGAGCGGAAACGTATACCGCAAGAGCCCAAAGCGATTTCATTGGCGACCTCTACTTATTTTTGCGTCAAACCGGTGTAGCCGACTGGCCCATCACTGAGACTACTCTCCTGAGGTCAGGATTCAGCGGCAGTTTGATTGCGTATCGTACTGAGATCTCGCGAACCAGAACGGCGGCTTTGGAGCACGGATTTTGGGGCCTCGAATGCCTCCTGTAGCCGGGTGGCGACCGATGCGATCAAACGGTCGGCCAATGCGTACTCTCGACCCCTTGCGGCCTGCGGCGACCGTCAGCTTCAAGGTATTGAATCGGCGCCGCTGGTCCTGGCGGATCACGGGAAGACGGTCTTCTAGGGCACCTGGGCGACCTTCTTCGCAACGATGTCCCCTATCTCACCGATGTATTCGAAGCCGGTGACAGTACCTTGGGCATCGCGCTGGAAGGTGCCCGCGCCGTCGCTAGCATCGTCAGCGAAGGTGTCCTCGGACTCGGCGGTGAGCGAAGAACGGACGCCGGCGGCGGGGATCTGAATGATCAGACCGGCATCTGTACGCGTAATCGAAAGTTCGAACCCAGGCTGCAACTCGTATCGGCCGACATAAGAATCGAGGACTCCGGACGCGACCTTGAAGCCCGGCGGTGCGAGCCGGCGTAGCGGGCTGTTCGCTCGAAGCTCCGCGTCGCCGGGAAACCCCCACCGGTCGTCACGGTGCCAATGCCGATCGAATATACCCGACGCCACCCACGTGCGCTCCGGTCCGAGCCCGCGCTCGAGCTTCGCGAGCCGGCCGTCACGAATCGTCCAGTCCATGCGCAAGGGCGTGTTCCAAAGTCCTCCCGCGTTCCAGAAATGCATTCCTGCGGCAGACGTGGCCGCAACGACCAGCACATACCGCTGCGGATTCAGCGGACTCGGGTAGATCATCTGCGCGACTGCATCCGAACTTTCGAACCGCCGACCGTCGATCGTGATGCCGTCGCGCTCCACGAGCAACGGCAGGCGAGGTTGCAGGCGTCGCGTGATCAGATTGGCATCCGCCCCACCCACCAGCAGCAGCGAATAGTGTGCCTCATCCTGCGCCGTGAGCTGCTGGTCGGTGAATACCCGAGGCTTCTGGTGTTGCCACTGCTCCCAGAGATTTGCAACGGTCGCGGCTTTCTCGCGGCACAATCGATTCATGTCGGGGTCGGTGGAACTGGACCCCACGACGATCGCGAACGGCGTCGCGATCAAGTCGGACAGCCCGCCCTGGAGACCTGGCCGCTTTTCGAGTGGCGCCGCCTGATCAGTGCCGCTGGTCAGCGTCGCCGTCCCGGCGGCGGACAGCGGCACGAGGCGCTCCTCTCCATTCCACACCACGCGTACTGGAGCCGATCCACCTCTGAGCTCAAGTGGCGGCGAGAGCGTGACCGCCGCGACATTGTGGGTATCGAGCCGGATGTGACCGGGCTCGATGGCCTCTGCATCGAGCCGCATGACGTCGACCGGCGTCTCCCATGAGGTCACGCGCACCCAGTAGGCGGATGCGCCGTCGAGGTCTGTCGCTCTGATCCGAACCCGGGGCGGCGTTTTCACACGACGGTGAGTCAGGCACCACTCGACGATCTCGTCGCGGTTGTCGAGCTCTTCGTGTCCCCGACCCGGATACTCCCGATAGCGGACGTCGTATCCCCACCGTTGCAACATTCGCGCCGCATGCCTCGAATTTTCCACGCTCACGGTTTTGTCCTCCTCGCCGTGGTGGATATACAGGGGCATGTCGAGAAGCGATTCGGCGCCTCGGAACGAGCTCTGCACCTCGCTCGAGAAGCGCTCCGGCAGGTTCGCCGTGTGTGATTTGTCGAGAGCCGGGTCATGAACTACTCGAAAATCCCAGCCGCCGTACACCGGTGCCGCCGCAGCGAACAGCTCAGGGTGCCGCGAGGCAATGAGCCAGACGCCCTGGCCGCCCATGGACTCGCCTAACAAATACACGCGGTCTTCATCAACGCTGAAGCGTCGCTTGGCCTCCTCCAGACAGTGCAAGACATCCCGTTCTCCGATTCCTATGTATCCGGTGTTGCCACGTCCATGTGGTTCGACAAAGATGACGTCGCGCCGCTCGGCAATGTCGTCGTGGCGCTTATCGACACTCCACCACCAGCCCACATACGGCGGGTTTCCAGGGCCGAAACCATGCAACGCGAGCACGAGCGGCCACCGGCGAGCGGCGTCGTAGTGGGCCGGCAGATAGGCACGGCAAAACTGCGTCGACCCGTCGGTCTCGTCGAGATAGGCAAGGCGCACGAACCCTCCCGGGTGGATCGGCCCACGGCCGCGCCCTGTCCCCTGCTGCAGCTCCTCGTACTCCAGGAGAGGCTCGTGAATGAGCAGCCAACCGTCATCGGGCATGTGATCGAGATCGCCTGCCAGCTTCTCTCGCACGAGGTCCGCGAGCATGCGCACCGTGGCGCCCTGCGCATCCCCGGGGGCTGAGGCAGCCGCCGCTGACAGGCGCCGTGCCGCTGCGAGCGCATCGCCTTTGTACCAGGGAGCATGGATTGTGACGGGGCGCCCCCAGACCGTGTGAGTCGTGAAGTGGACTTCGTAGGCCCCGTCAGGCCATGCGACGGTGGAAAATTCAACCCGCTGATCGCGTGCCGCGACTGCCCGGGCCACCGTGCGTCCACCCGCGGCTGCGACCAGGATTTGTACCCGGGCCCGGGTACTCCGCGAAGGGTGCGCCGACAGGCCTTTGACCGTCAGAAGCCCCGCAGGTGTCAGCGCAATTTGCGGTATGACCTCATCCCGGTCCGCGACGATCGTTCCGGGTTCAAGAACACGGACTGCGAAGCGCCATGGACCGCTGTGATGCTCGAATTTCAGGAGCAGCCGGTTCTCGCCCCGATTGAGATGGACCGGGATTCGGTCACGGTCGAAGGCAAAGCCGTCTGATGTTGTCCTGGAGTGCACCAATGCCCCATTCACCCAGACGCGCACGCCGGTATCACTTCCCAAGGAGATCAGGGCATCGCCCTCGCGCTCCCTCTGTATCACGCGAAACGCGTATCCAACTTCAGGAGCGGCCGCCGACCCACGATACTGCGGCGACCTCAGCACTTCGTTCATCCGCGTGGGGTCCAGGCCCCAAGACTGCGGAGTCCAGCGCGTCGTCCAGCCCGCATCGCCCGACGCAGGATGGACCGACGCTTCCCCGCCATTCGCGGCGAGCTCGTCCACCTCAAGCGTCCCCGGCACGGGGCCTAACAGGAGCCACTGACGCAGGACCCGCGTATCGCCCCGCGACCACAGGTCGCGCATGGGTGGGTCGAATGCCGGAAAGTCGGGACCGACGTCGTCAGGCACCGGCCTTGCGGCGGCGATCTCCTCTGCGCAAACCGCCGTAGACTCACTTCCGCCGCCCAGCGCAACCACCATCAGGACGACGAGCATCGAGCGGCGAGCATCGACGGCGTCGGCTATGAGGTGTGACACTGGAGGAGCCCCTTTGGTGCAGGTGTCGCGGAGTAACTTGACGAGGCAACGCCTGAAACATGAGGTAAACGCCATGGACATTCCAGCGGTATATGTTGTTGTTTGTCTTTATGCGATTTGTCTCCACAGACCCTAACGTATCTCTCGTGCAGCCGTCTACTACGTTCCATTTTAGTAACGATGCTTCGGGACAGAAGCTCTGCAACGAGTTCAGACGCCAATTCGGAGTGACTCGCGCTAGACTATGCTCCTGAATTGGTTTGGAGGCGGCTTTGACAGTTGCCACAATTTTTATCGATATGCAGGTCGATTTCTTTTTGCCGCATCCGCGGCTGACCCGAAATCGACTTCAGTTGGCTACAAATGTTAACGCCTTGGCGACCATCGCACGGCGCAATGGGTCGCACGTGATCTGGGTCAAACAGGTTTTTGCCGCCGATCTTCATGATGCTCCGCTCGATGTAAAAAGAGGCGGACACCGCATAGTTATCGAGGGCACTGATGGTGCGAAACTTCTTTCGGAGATTGAAGTCGAACCGACCGACTTCATCTTGATCAAGAAGCGCTACAGCGCTTTCTTCGGTACCAATCTAGACTCGATTCTCGACGGCTTGGCTTGCAAGAGGATTGTAGTTGCCGGAGTGAATACGCATGCATGCGTTCGCGCAACCGTGATCGATGCGTATCAGAGAGATTACGATGTCTTGCTTGCCCAAGATTGCATCGATTCGCACGATGAACAGCATCACAGCATTTCAATGCGCTACATGGACGGCAAGCTCGGCGTCGCCATGACCAATAATCAGCTCGGTACCGAATTTCGGAAAGTAACGTAGTTCGGTACGTTGCCGGTCACGACGGTCGTCCGGATGAGTGCTGACGACCCGATGCGGCCAGTCACGACTGGCAGCTAAATGCCTGCATTTCTTTTGACCAGCGTATGAAACTTTAGTCGTCGTAATTTTTATTCATGGGTCGCCCTTGAAGGACGTTGTAGCGTTGCTGAGGGGTCAACCCTTCCAGCGGATGAACGTGTACTCGCCACCTTCTATTCAATATAAATGCGAGCACGCAGAACGCAACACCGCCTATTTCCAGGCCGATCAACAGATTGTGCTCAGACTTCGTGAGATACGCCATGTGTCCATGATTGTTCGATTGGTAAATATGGCCCGTCGATTGTTGCGGGGCGTTTGGCAAATGTCCGTCGTGACAATAAGCGTGAAACACAAAGAATGAGATCCATAGGCCCAGCCCAAGCCCTAAGACCAAGTTGGTGACCCATTTTCTGATCGCAAGTGATTGCATAATTTCCATTGGACCTGCCCGCCATGTCGAGTCAGTGCTGACGGTAACCCTCCGCCAAGCGTATGTCTGCTACTGCTCACTCAATTCATTATCCCGGACTGCCGTTTCTGGCCGGTCAGAGACCGTCGTCCGGCGTCGGTTGCCATCGATCTTCACGTTACCCGCTAAGCCCTGGAATGTCCGCCAACAGCCTCCTGCACGGTGAACCGGCCCGCGTCCACCCGTGGCGCGTCCTAAGATCAGGTTTCCACACTTTTCGATGTGTATTTCTGTTCGCTCCGAGCGCTCCAGCGGTACAGGTTTTCATCCCCACAATGAGTGCATTTGATCGCAGTCAATTGATCATCGAAATCCGTCAACGCTTTGCCGCCCGGTGCTGTAGCCGCAATCGCGATGACTCGCCCGCACGATCGGTTCTTACACAGCCATCCTACGTAGACCTCGCCCGGCACCATCTGCTGCGACGCCCTGACATCGACGTGGCGCAACGGCGCTGACGCAACCGGTTTGTGTGATGGCGTACCCCGACTTTTTGTTGGACGTTTGATCGCCATTTGACGCCTCTCCGCGGATGACCATGGGAGAGCCTACCGCGGCCGCGATGCCTCTGCCAGCCCCGACTCAACGGACGAGATCAGAACATCATTTCCCGGCATTACCCATTAGCAGATTTCGATGTTGCGATTTGACAGTGCCGGTTTGGCAGGCGTTTGCGAACGGGTCATCTCGACCCGTTGCTGCCCCATGCGAAGGGCAGCTATCTGGCGGCCTGAAAACTGAATATTCTTGGGGACACTCAGGCGGCGCGCCTAAACATGGCGTCTTCGATTGGCTCGTTGACACGTATGCTGTGCCGCAGTTCCGTTGCTGAAAATTTGCCGGCTTCGCCTGATGTTTTTATTCTGCGAATAAGCAGAGCGTCTCTCTCGATGACGAACTCCATATCCGGAATAGCGCACTTTGGATATCGCGCTGCTATCGAGTAGCAAGGGGTACCGTCAACAACTGTGTCCATGCCTTGCCGCAAATCAACTAGATCCAGGATAGACAACCCACCCATCGCGGGAATTAACAATCATCCAATGCGATGGGCGGATCCCGAGGAGGCGCCGGTCGCAGCCGCAATTGCGAGTGAAAAGTTTTCCGCGAACTCGGTCTGCGGAGTATCAGTGCCCGTCTGTTTCCAGGTGGACGCCGTGCTCCCGTCAAACACAACGGTATTCCTTGTGATGATGTTCTGAAGTGGCAGATACGGATGCGACCGTTCAAACTCAAACCGATAGAGCGAGGGCTTCTTATACAACGTCGAAAATATCGTCGTGACCACACGGCCGTTGTTGTTGAGTTGCGTGTGCACTGCCCCGCGATCGGAGTACGAACTTATGGACGCGTAGCGCGCCGCGACCTTTTCCAAAAGCGCTTTCGCATGATCCGCAGTCGGCATTTCAACCTCCGCTACGACTGCTCGAGAAGCTCAAATCCAATCTTCAAGA
>WNFQ01007114.1_pt1 | contig 13634 bp, 10 predicted proteins | sample 5400171 | NCBI WGS metagenome assembly WNFQ01 (sample SAMN13153356, study PRJNA577476) | soil metagenome | isolation source: 20 cm soil under Madrone tree | place: USA:California | collected 2016-06-14
TCATGCTCCGGACGGAGGCAGCGAGCAACGACGTCAACGATTACGGCGTCAAGAAAGCTGTCGAGAATCTACCCGTCCTCCAAAAAGCTCTATCGGCAATCAACGATAACTACCTCAACATTCAGCAGGATATCCTGGAAACCTTTGTCGATCGCGGCCAGCTGCGAAGGCTCGCGGAACCGACAATCACGTCGACCGGAAAGCGCATTCCCGGCCTCAAACTCGATCACCCTCGACAACTCGCCCTGATGCATGCGCTCGTACGCTTCTCACACATTGCAGCTGGCAATAGCTTCACCACCACCGAAATCCACCCCGCCGTCATCGAGGCACTCGGCTGCGCCCCCGAACACTACACGCTGGCCGCGCTCCGCTACGATCTCTCGAAACTCCGTGCCAAGGGCCTCGTTGCCAAGCTCCCGAACTCTCGCCGCTATCAACTCCTCCCGCAGGGATACTCGATCTGCCTCGTCTTCCTGAAACTCTTCGAACGCGTCTATGCCCCACTCACGGCAGGCCTTCTCAGTCCCATCAAAGCAGACGCCAGGCTCGAACCCCAGAGGCGGTCCCAACTCGATCGCCTCTATCAGCGCGTCATCGACGATCTCGACACCCTCGTCCGCGCCATTGGCCTCAAAGCCGCATGAAATCCATCCTCAAACGGGAACAAAATCCACGCTACAGGTACCATAACGGCCTAATTTAGGAGGAGAGCATGGATCGCAGATCGATTTTCCGCGCCGGCGTTGCCGCCTTGGCGGTCGCCCCGTTGTTTGGTCGCAAGGCTGCCGCCGCGACCGAGAAGAAGCAGCACAAGCTCGCTATTCATGTCGACCAAAACGACCTCGCCGTGATGCGGCTCGCACTCGGCAACACGCGCAACGTCCATGAACTCTATACCTCGGTGGGCGAGGACGTGGCGATTGAAATCGTCTGCTACAGCCAAGGTCTCCACATGCTGCGCGACGACACATCGCCCGTAAAGGAGGAAATCCGCACGACCCGGGCCAAGGTCCCGCACGTCGCCTTCGCGGCCTGCAATAACACCAAGCGCGCCATGGAGAAGACCGAAGGCAAGACCGTCCCGATCATACAGGAAGCGGTGGTGGTTCCGGCCGGCGTGGTGCGGCTGGTGGAATTGCAGGAGCAGGGGTTCAAGTACGTCAAGCCGTAAGGCCGAGTAGGATGGGTTCAGCGAAGCGAGCCCATCACGCCCTTGCAGCAGGCAAAGGGCTGCTTTCAGTTCTGGCCAATCGACTTTACGGTCTGAGGCGGCGCCTGATCGGCTCTGCCGCGCCCTGGGCATCCGACCTACTGTCCCACAGGCGTTTCCCGACCGGTAGGGCTGCGTCTGGGATCGAATTCGTGGTCAGCGTTTGGTTGCCGATCGGCCCATTCGCGATTGGCAATTCGTTGCCTCGGTCGCTGGGTCGGGCCTGTGGTGGCGAGTCGTGCTGCTCGTACCACGTCTTGCGGATAGGCTCGTCCAACCAGCCGAACAACGCGCCGCCGCTGCCGCTGTAATATCGACTGCGATGATCGGTGAGGTGACGATCGATCACTGCAACGATGTGCGAGATAGCAATTCCACTCGCCTTCCAGTCAGCCGCGACGTGCCTGAGCGCGAACGGCGGGCAAAGGTTATGCCGGCCGTACAAATTGCCGACCCTACCGCAGTAAGTGTCGAGATCGACGTCATCAATCGAGGTCATCACTTCCCCGCCGCAATCGGCCGAGGCGATCTCCGCTCCGCTGGGCCTTGGCCTACCTCATTGTAGATCGGCACGGAATGGAATTTTGCCAATAGATCGGGCTGAGAGATTTCGTCCGACGCCCGAGCGCAATCAAAGGCCTACGCCGTTCCACCTTCAGGAATTTGAGCAGCTTATCCCCTGATAGCGGCCGTGGAAGGTCGACCCGACGGCATTACGACCAAATCAGATCTTGTTTTCACACAGCCTGGGCCAGGAGCCGAACTATCCGACTGGCGGAATGAGGGTCGAGTACAACCACAAGCGCAAGCTGCCGCGCACCGCCACGACTTTGGCAGCGGCGCGCCGGTCATTCGATTTTTCTTTCCCCTCGAAACTCGAAGTGCCATTGACGGGTCCTCAGGTGGCAAGTGCCGATGCCCAAGGCCGCCGCCGGCAGACGCACGCCATCGGCGATACGCTGCTCCGGGCGGAGGGCTCCGTGAGATCGCCGACCTTGATTTTGATTGAGCCGGCAGCGATTGCAGGCCGGGCTATTTCTGCCCATCCTGGTGCCCGAGCGCCCACACGTAGGCGGCCACTGCGTCGAGGTCCCGCTTCGACAGCCGTGGGCCACCCATCGGCGGCATCGGGCTTCTGTACTCCTTCGGCTCCGCAACGCCCTCCTCGATCGTGTGTGTGATGGCGGCCAGGCTGCCGTCGCCCCATAGCCACCGGCCGCTGGTTAGGTCGGGGCCGAGCGGCGTGCCCTTTGCGTTCGATCCGTGGCAGCCGGTGCAGGTGGCACCGCCCTCCTGGCCGCGGAAAACGCGAGCCCCCAGCTTCAACTCGTCTCGCGTGGCGCCCTCGGGAACCGGGAGCCCCGCAACTGCGGCGTCCTCGCCGGCCTCCGCATTGGAGCCTTCCGGCGGCTGCACATTCGACGCGGCAGCACCGCTGGTGCGAGGAGCAGGAGCCGGCGCAATGCCTGTCGTTGCAGTGTTGCCGTGAAAGGTCACGCGCCAAATGCGACCGCGGACGTCGTCCGAGATGTACAGTGCGCCGTCCGGCCCGATGGCAAGGCCGGACGGCCGATGCGCCGCTTGCCCGGGCTCCTTGACGGCGCCGGCGAAGCCGTCGGCGAACACGACGAACGGACCCGATGGCTTGCCGTCGTTGAGCGGCTGGAACACGACATTGTAGCCTTCCTGCGGAAACGGCGCCCGGTTCCACGAGCCATGGAAGGCGATGAAGGCGCCGCCCTGGTAGGCGTCCGGGAACTGCACGCCGTTGTATATCTTGAGATCGTTGGGCGCCCAGTGCGCCGGAAACCGCGCGACTGGACCGCGCTTCTGCGCACAGGGGCCGACGGCCTTGCCGCCATCGCCGCCGTACTCCGGGGCAAGGACCAGCTTCCGCTGGTCGGCGTCGAAATAGCATTCCGGCCAGCCGTAATCCGCGCCCTCATCCAATTGCAGCAACTCTTCGGCGGGCTGGTTGGCGCCCTGCTCTGGCCGGTACAGGTTCGGCCAGTTCTCCGCGAGCTGGTCCCGGCCATGCTGCATGACGTAGAGCCGGCCGGCCTGATCAAAGGCGAACCCTTCGCCATTGCGGATGCCGGTGGCGAACCGCTCCGCTGGAGAGAAATGCTCCCCCGTCCGGTTCGCATCGTAGCGCCACGTGCCGGCCCGCGTCTCGAGTTCCGCGCACGGGCTGAGGCCGGGAGACCGGGCCACACGATTGCTGGCCTGGCAGGAATTGGTGGCCGAGCCGAGGTCCACATAGAGATGGCCCTTTGGGTCGATCACGAACGGATGCATCGGATGATCGCCGCTGAGCGGAAATCCGGAAACGATGACCTGCGGCGGCCCGGCCGGGATGGTCACTTCGCCCGGCAATCCATAACGCACGATGCGGTCGTTCACCTCCGCATAGAGCCAATCCTTGTAAAGTGCGATCCCGGTACCGCCGTGGCTGCCTTGCGCATAGGTATCGCCGAAGCGGATGTTCACGTCAGCGCGGCCGTCCCCGTCGATGTCCTCCAACGCCACCAGAAAGCCGCCGGCCGGTGGCGTGTCGTAGCCGTAATAGCGGCCGCTCCAGGTATTCACGAAGACAACGCCCTTGGAGGAAACGACGAGATGCCGGGCGTGACCCGACGTTGTCGGCAAAGACGGTCGCGCAGAAACCGCGCGGCAAGGTGATCCCGCCGTTGCCGCCCGCGCAGTCGCCGCCCGGCGCTCCGGCCCCGTTCTGTCCTTGTGCAAGCGCTGATGAACTTTCCGCGAGCGGCGTTCCGGCTAGCGGAATTCCAGCAAGCAGCAGCCCCCCAAGCGGAACCTGTACAACGATGGCGGAAACCGCGCTGCGGTTCACATGATGATAGCCCATGACCATTTCCTGCTCCGGCAGGATTGAATGATCGGGCGGCTGACATGGTTCCCTCGGCGCGTAGTCCGGGTGGACGGATCGCTCTTGCGGTCTTATGACCCGGGCTACGGCGACCCGTCGACGCCTTCACGGACGACGTCGAAGTGCCGTCATAGATTCGCACATTCGGTGCAGCCTCTTCGGCCGCCTCCTTGCCAACAGGCGGCCTGTCGCCGCGCGACGTCAATCTCACCCGGCGTGTAATCCAAGCGAGCGTTTCATTCATGCCAAGACCGGAGGGCGCTCATGATGCAAGGACAGATCACGAAGATCACGAAACACGGAGCCGCGGCCGGCGAGGTCGGGCGGCCCGAGCGGACCGACTGGACCATCGATCAGGGCTGGGAGAAATATACTACCGACGAGCATGCCGTCTGGAAGACGCTGTTCGAGCGTCAGACAAAGTTGCTCCAGGGCCGCGCCTGCAAGGAGTTCGTGCAGGGGATGTGCGACCTGCCGATCGGCGCCGACCAGATCCCGGACTTCCGACAGCTGAGCGAAGTGCTGATGAAGCATACCGGGTGGCAAGTTGTCGCGGTACCTGGCCTCGTCCCCGACGAGGTGTTCTTCGAACACCTCGCCAATCGGCGCTTTCCGGCGGGCCAGTTCATCCGCAAGCGCAATCAGCTGGACTACCTCGAGGAGCCCGACGTCTTCCACGACGTATTCGGCCACGTGCCCATGCTATTGAATCCCGTGATTGCTGACTACATCCAGGCCTACGGCGTCGGCGGCCTACGCGCGAAGCAGCTGGGCGTGCTGCCGAACCTAACGCGGGTTTACTGGTACACCGTGGAATTCGGACTGGTGACGCAGGCCGACGGTCTTCGCATCTACGGCTCGGGCATCGTTTCGTCCTACACTGAGACCGTCTTCGCGCTGGACGATCCGTCGCCGAACCGCATCCGATTCGACCTCGAGCGGGTGATGCGGACCCGGTACCGGATCGACGACTTCCAGGAAACCTACTTCGTCCTAGGCGACCTCGGAGAGCTACTCGAACTCGCCAGGATCGATTTCGCCCCTTGGTACAGTCGGGTCGAGCGACTGCCCGATCTTGAGCCCGGCGAGGTCCTGCCGGGCGACAAAGTAATCACGCGAGGCACAGGGAGGTACCACGCCGCCAAGCGTCAAGGTAAATGATACGAACTTCGGTGATCGCACTATTGGTGACCGGCGTGGCCAGCAATCCGGACGCGCCGTCGCGAGCCTTTGTAGGGCGCGCCGCCAATTTCGTGGTCGTTGACCTTGGCTAGACAGTGAAAGTCCTCGGCGAGGAGCACCAGCGGCGCCTCTCCGCGCCGGCCTACCTCTATGCACGGGACGTCGAGCCGGCGGGTAACCGTGAGCGCTTCTCGACAGCCGACTGCTATTAGCCTGTCAGTAGCGGCCGCAGCTGGCGCACATCATCGAGCCTTTCCAGTGCGTTTACCCGCCGAATGACCTCGTCAGTCCGCTCAGCACCCAACACCGGCGTTATCAGGGACCGCGCCTTTTCGTTCACCCGCTCGGTGCTCAGTGGATTCTCCTTCGTGCCTGGAGGATGGCGCGTGAAGTGGCTGACGGTGTGGCCGTCGCGGAGCGTTACCTCCACGAGCCCGCTGCGCCGCGCGTACGAGTGGCTGTCCTCGAAGGAGACGGCGCCCTCCACCAGAGCAAGCGCGATGATGTGCTGGCAGTTGACGTCGGGCATCGAGCGATTATTGACGATGCGGGCGCCATCCTCCGGAAGCCTGACGACGATCCTCTCCACGTTGTCAACAGTCAGCTTGTGCTCGCGAAGAAGCGTGAGGAACGCATCCAAAGGAGCCTGAATCGGATAGCCGACGGAGAAGGGCTTGATGGAGGTTTCGGTGATGAAAAAGCGTGTGCCCAGCCCGGCGACGATTTCCTCCGGTTTCGGTTCGGTGGACAGCGCGATGAGCGCATTGTGCTCGCCGTCTAGCACGTCCCACACCCCAGTAAATCCCATCTGCGCCATGATCGCCGCAGTAACGCCATTGCGCGCACCCATGCCGGAGAAGTCGAAGGCCTTTTCGACATGTCCGGCGTCGCGTACCCAGCTCCATATGCCCGAAACCTGCTGTGCAGCATACGACAGCACGTAGCGCATGCCCTTTTCATTCAGCTTAGCCAGCGAGGCTGCAGCCGCTGCGGCGCCCATGGTTGAGCTCGTACCCTCGGCGCTGCGGTGACTGCCGCGTACCAGGTCCGGTCCGAGAGCGAGGAGAAACCGGCAACAGACGTCGTAGCCAAGCGTAACCGCAGCGAGCAGTTCGGCTCCCGACCCGCCCTCGCGCTCGGCCATCGCAAGCGCTGCAGGCACGACGTGGCTGCCAGGATGGGCCTTGGTCACCGGCTCGAAGTCATCAGTCTCGTCAGCGTGCGCGAACATCCCGTTGGCCAGCGCGGCGTTCACAGCAGATGTTCTGACGTCTGTGGCCAGCACCGTCGCTTCTGCGACCCCACCCTGTGCCCGTGCGAAGTGAATCGCCATTTCTCCAGCCGGGAGATGTGAGCCCGACACTATTGCGGCAAGCGCGTCCAGGACGCGGTGCTTCGCTTCCTGTGCAACATGCGGCGCGAGACGCATATCACGCGCTTGCGCCATGTAGGCCGCCAGCTGCCCCGTAATGTCGATTGCAGTCATTCAGAACTCTCCTCGGTCCCTTCGCGAGAAAGTGACTATTCGGGCGATATAATCGCTGCCCGAACGACAGCCGCGCCATGCAGAATATCAAATTGGCGGCGGGTCGGTCAGCGGGTATGACAGGCCTTTCATAACCCGCTGCTCACCGGCCAAGGCCGATCGATTTCCAAGTTGGGTCGATGCGTTGAAAAAGGATTTTGAGCGGAGGCTCCGAGCAATATCGATTCAAGACAAGCGTCGAACGCGGAAGATCGATTCAAGAAGTCAGCAACACGATTCGATTGCAGCGCGCCGACAGCGTGCCGTGGACTTTTTCCCAATCGCCGCCCGTCGTTTGTCATCAGGCGAAACCAAATTCGCTCACATGGTTGGCCCCGGTTCGCTTGACCAGCCCTTTGAATCTGAACATGGTCAGCTAGGTTTAGCCCTAGGGAGGAACGAAAATGACTGGACTGTTCGCTGCACTCTCGCGTGGAGCCGTCATAGCTGCAGCGATGGTCTTCGCGGTTGGTATCAACTGCCTCGGCGCCCGTTACGCATATCCGCAAGGCGCTCCTGACTATGCAGCCCTCATGGCGGCGTCTGACCGCAGCGAAGCGGACCGTGTGGCCGACAAGCGTCGGGATCCGGTGCCGTTCCTAGCGTTCGCTGGGCTGATGCCCGGCATGAAGGTGCTCGATATGGGGGCCGGTGCAGGCTACAGCACCGAGCTCGTGGCGCGCGTCATCGGTCCGACTGGTACGGTCTATGGTCAGAATCCTCCCGATAACTTTGAGCGTGCGAGGACGGCGTTCGCGACGCGGGCCGCCACGCCCGCAATGAAGAACAGCGTCACACTACTGAGACCTTACGATGATCCATTGCCCGCAGACGTGCACGATCTCGATATGATCACCTATTTGTTCTTCTATCACGACACGACCTACCTGAACGTCGATCGCGCTCAGATGAATCGCAAGCTGCTTGCCGCGCTTAAGCCTGGCGGCTTTCTGGTGATCGCCGACCATTCAGCTAAAGCTGGGTCGGAACCGTCGATCGGCAAAACTCTCCATCGGATCGACGAGGGGATGTTGCGCCGTGAGGTTGAAGCGGCTGGCTTCAGGCTGGTTGCCGAAGGAACTTTCTGGCGTAACCCGAGCGATCCCCGCGATTTCTCCACGCAACAGCCGACCGGCCCGGTGGACAACTTCGTGCTGAAATTCCAGAAGCCGCGGTGAATATCGACCGATCTGGTGGCGGCTCCGCAGGCGTTGATTCGCAACGCCGTTTCGCGGTGAAGACGCGAACGAGTCCGGCAGCTTATCCCCCGATAGATCCGTGTGGGCTGGACGCCGACGACGGAAAGGAGCAGACCAATTTCGGACATTCCGGCTCAGCGCCGACCATTCCTATGCGCTCCGGACTGCGGTAGGCTCGCCACAACTGAAAGCCCTGACGGGGATCACCTTGCGATGGCGCGATTTCATGGCTGGACCCGGCAGGTGCTATCGTTCGCAAGTTCAAATAGCTTGGGGCAGGAGAATGAAAACATTAGCCGCCGGGTTACTGTTGAGCGTGCTCGTTGCCGAGAGTTCGATCGCGCAGCAAAGCATCAACGCTCCGCCTGACACGATCTTCTACAACGGCAAGATCATTACGGTCGATTCAGGCTTCACGATTCAGCAGGCGTTTGCCGTCAGGAGCGACCTATATGTCGCCGTGGGGACTAACGCTGCAATCCGAGCGCTCGCAGGCGAGAATACTCGTTTGGTAGATCTTCGAGGCTCCGCGGTCATCCCCGGCCTGTCGGATAACCACGATCATCTCTACAACAGCGAAAAAGTGATGCGCGGTATCGACCTGGTCGGGGCCACCTCGACCGCGGAGGTGCTCAGGCGACTTCGGGACGGGCTCGCCAAAGCCAAGGCGGGCGAAACCGTTTTCGGAAGCGTCGGGTGGAGGGGATCCCTCACCAAGAATGATCTCGACCAAATCTCAACCGATGTCCCCATCGTGGCGCTGCGCGGTCGCCGGGGGGCGGCCGTGATGAACAGTGCCGCCCTGAAGAAGGCGGGGATTGCCAAGGAAATGCAATCCTACATTGGCCGGGAGATCCCGAAGGACAGCAGTGGGGAACTGACTGGGGAACTCCCTGATTTCCCCGCAGGACTCTACGCAATCGACAAGGTGGTGCCTCTCCCCACGTCGGACGAAGAAGACCAGATGATCGCCGCGGGGCAGAAGCAGCGAAACGCGCTGGGCATCACCAGCACCCGCGACCTGTCGAATTGGCCGCCCGGTATGCGCGCCTTCGTGCGGATGTGGCGGCAAGGACGACTGACATTACGGGTCAGCATGGGCCTGGAGCTTCCTGATGCCGGCGATCCGGCGGGTTTGGTGCGCCAGCAGGGCGTGACGCCTGGGTTCGGCGATCACTGGCTGCGCATCGATTCGGCCGGCGAGCAGCCAAACCCCCCTGGGGGCAATGCCACGCCTCAACAATACAAGGCGCTTATGCTGGAGCTCAACCGCTTGGGTTGGCGGCATGCGCCGCACGTCGCGACCAACGAAGCCCTCGAAGCGGTTCTGCAGGCTTACGAGGCAGCCGACCGCGAGAGCCCGATCCGCGACAAGCGATGGGTGGTCGAGCACATTCCCAATGTTACTCCGCCGCTGATGGAGCGGCTCGCAAAGCTAGGCGTTATCGTGTCCACCAACATGGCGGGATACGCCGGGAATTACGATGCCGCGGTGCGGGCGCTGGGCCAGGAACAGGCTGAACGTCAAACGCCGGTGAGGGAAATGCTCGATCACCATCTGGTAGTCGTTATCGGCAGCGATTATGCGGGACCGAATCCGGAGACGGCGACGTCCAACAACCCGTTCGTCCCGCTGTATTACTGCGTGTCGCGCAAGACCCACGACGGACGCGTGCTCGGACCTCACGAAAAAATCAGCCGCGAGGAGGCGCTGCGCATCGCCACCTACAACAATGCCTTCGCGACTTGGGAAGAGAAGGTGAAGGGTTCCATTGAACCCGGAAAGCTGGCGGATTTCCTGGTCCTTTCCGGGGATTTCATGACCATCTCGGAGGACGAGATCCTCAAGCTCCATCCAATGGCGACCTACGTGGGAGGACGCAAGGTGTATGCGGCGCCGGAGGCAAATGGCGCCTTCTAAACAAACAACGACGAGCAGTTCGCGAAAGGCAGCAATGGCTGCTGTGGATCAAAAGCGTCGAACCGTAGCCGGAAGCCAGACGTCCCCATGACCTCTGAGAGAGCGGTGGCGACTGGGCAATGCAGCGAAGGGGCAAAGTCCTGTTTACGGCCGCCGGTCGCGATCCGACAACAAAGTGGTGGACGACGGCGGCCGTTCTTGGCTTCGCGGCCGTGTCGTTACTCCCGGGGATGAAAGGAGAGGCGCTGCCGGACAAGCTCTGACGATTTCAATATGCGATTGGACCGTGGTGTTGGCATGAGCGGGCGCCATGATCGGGAGATCGGACCGCAATGACCAAAGCCATCCGAATCCACGTCAACGGCAGTCCCGATGTCATGTGCTTCGAGGAGATCGAGCTGTCACCGCCAGGGCCAGGCGAGATCCGCATCCGTCATACCGCAATCGGGGTCAACTTCTCTGACATCAATGTCCGCCGCGGTAGCATCTACCTGACGGCGCCGCCAAGGTTTCCGATGATCCTCGGCAATGAGGCGGCTGGTGTCGTCGCCGCAGTCGGTGCTGGCGTTACCGACGTTGAGGTCGGCGAACGCGTGGCCTATGCCGGAGTCGGCGGACCATTCTACGAATCGACCGGCGCCTATGCTGAGGAGCGCAACGTTCCGGCGGCGTGTTTAATCAAGCTCCCGCACGAGATCTCGGACCGACAAGCGGCCGCCTTGCTGGTCAAAGGCCTGACGGCATCGACCATCGTCAACCACATCTTTCAGCCGCGCCCCGGTCAAACGATCCTTATTCACGCCGCGGCAAGCGGCGTGGCTCTCATGCTGTGCCAGTGGTGCAAGCATGTCGGCGCCACGGTGATCGGCACCGTCGGCTCGCCCGAAAAGGCGCGCGTCGCTGCCGCGCATGGCTGCGATCATGCCATTCTGTATCGCGACACCGATTTCGTGGCGAAAGTGAAAGCACTCGTTCCCACCGGCGTCGATGCGGTTTTCGACGGCGTCGGCAAGGACACGTTCCTGCCGTCGCTCGATTGTGTGCGGCCGTTCGGCATGCTCGTCAACTACGGCAACGCCTCGGGCCATGTGCCTCCGCTGGGCCTTCTCCTCCTTGCCAAAAAGGGATCGTTGTCGGTCGCGCGCCCCGGATTTCATCACTTGTTCAGCGCTGGTCGCACACTTCAATCGGTGGCCGACGAACTGTTCAAACTCGTGGCTCAGCGCGTTATCAGGGAGGAAATCCGTTGCACCTACGCGCTGCGGGAAGCGGCGATGGCGCACCGCGACATTGAAAGGCGCCGCACTATCGGCTCGGTACTGCTGTTGCCGTAATCGGACATTCGCATGAAGCCTGTTGCGACCTCGCAATGATCAAAGGAGGCCCTCAGCCAAGATTCTGCACCCCGACATCAAGCCCGAGAATGCAAGCTCGCATCCGCATCACGCGCGCTTGCGCACTCGCAATGATGAGGGCGAGGCTGGCACATCCCAGTAGCAGCAGGCGTTTCATCGATCACCCCCCGATTGGTAAAGGGTGAAGCTCTCTATATGCGCCGAGGGCACTTATTCGTCGCTGCAACGGTAGGGACTTGGGCACGTTCCGCTCGCGGCTTGGCTAAAATGCTACATCAAATTCGCAAGTCGGTGGAAGGGGCGGGAATGGCCGCTTCCGGAAAACCCTGCCACCTGGCGGACATGAAAGATCGTCTGCGCCTGACGCACCTCTGCCGTGAGCTCCCTGGGGTGCTGCGGACGCGCTGTTTGAGCGAGCCGCAGAGCCGTGGTTTAACCTGGAGCCGTCGATGCCGCGGTTCAATCGCTCAAATAGAAGTAACCGATTTTGTTGTTGACGGAACTCGCGAACCACATACGACCCTGCGTATCGAGAAAGAACTCCCGCATTGAGATTTCGGAGTGCGGATAGGGATACTCAGTTACCTCGCCGCTACGCGGATCAAGCCGGCCGAGCGTGTCCTGCTCGTGCGAGGAGTACCAGATCATGTTATTGCGATCGATCCCAATCGCGTAGGGGCTCGGCTCCGGTCCCGGCAGCGGATATTCCTTGAAGGTCTCGGTCTTGGGATCGAAGCGACCGATCTTGCCGCCGCGTCGCTCCGTGAACCAGACGGTGCCGTCGGCATCGACCTCAAGGCGCTGCGGCTTGCCCTTGGTCGGCGGATAGAATTTCGACAACATGCCGTCCTTGGAAACCCGCGCGATCGGTCCGTCCTCGACGAATGAGGTGAACCATTGATCTCCGTTCAGCCCCACCGCGTTGCCGTAGGTGCCGCGGAGATCGTAATGCTCGAATCGCTCGTATTTCGGATCGAACATCGAGATCGCCGGCCCGCCGCTCGCCCAGACGCGTCCGGCCGTATCGACCCGGACTGTATGCGCGGTAGTGCGTCGCCCGTCCGGCAGTGGCGTGTTCTGATATTCCGTCACCTTCCCGGTGCTCGGATCAAGACGGCCGATCCGGCCCACCGCAAGCTCGGTGAACCAGACCATTCCGTCGGGCGCCGGGATCACCGAATGGATGCCGGTTGCGGCAAGCTTGGGGGATGGCAGCTGAAACGGTGTCTGCTCACCGGTTCTTGGATCGAGCCGCACCACTCCGTTGCCCCGTCCGTAATAGGGAATCCACAGCTTGCCCTCCTTGTCCTCGACCGCGCTCCACGGGCCCATGCCGTTGTCAGCCGCAAAGTCGTACTCGACGTAGATGATGTTCGTCGCGGCTGCACTCACCGGTCGGATGAGTGACTCGTACTTCGGCAGTTCCTCCGGCGAGGCGGGCTTGGGCGAGGCTTTGCCGAACATCGTGTTGAGATATGAGGCGAAGTCCTCAACCGTGGCGTCGCTCAGGTGGCGGCCCTCCAGCATGGTATCGCTCATGTAGCGCACGCGCGCACGCCAGTCGTCGAGATCGAGCGATTGCGTCGCCATCCGCTTCTGGAAGGAGTGGCAGGACTGGAAACAGGTGGTGAAGAACGAGTCCTTGTAGCTCAGGTCGTGGTCCGTTGTCTTCGGCAGGATCTGCCGGCCCTGATAGGTTGAGAGATCGCTCCAGCGCACCTGTGTCTTCTTCAGCGCAAAGTCGAGTGAAGCCGTCGCATCGACGGCGAGCGCAACGCTCCCGCGCGGCTCGCTCGTGTACCCGACAACCTCGATGCGAACCGTGTATGTCGCGCCCGGCAGGTTGCTGATGCGATAGTGCCCCTGCACATCCGAGAGCACATTGACCGTCATTCGGCTCTGCGGGTTCTCAGCCGCCACGAAGGCGCCCATGAAAGGCCTGCCGTCCGGCCCGGTGATGGTGCCGGTGATGGAGGCACCGAGGGCGGTTGCGCTCACAAGCGCGGTCAATGGCAGCGTTGCCAAAATTTTATGTGCAATGGGCATGGTAATCTCCTGAGAGCGTACACGTGTTCAAAGTATCGATCGCGCCTGGTCAAGGCCGGGCGCGATTCGTCCTGCTAACGCTGACGTCGCGGATGTGGCTTTGGCCGAAGCAACGACAGTTTGGTGGCGTGCCCATCACATGCCTATTGGCCGACGAAGATCGACTTCGGGATCATGCCGTGGATGCCCTTGGTGCCGTCGACGACCTGCGTCACGTGGTAGTCAACCGCGACGCTCGCGATCATATAGGCCTCCTCGCGCGACAGCCTGGGGAAGCGTTGGGTGAGAAAAAGGATGGTCTCG
>WNFQ01003088.1_pt1 | contig 13633 bp, 9 predicted proteins | sample 5400171 | NCBI WGS metagenome assembly WNFQ01 (sample SAMN13153356, study PRJNA577476) | soil metagenome | isolation source: 20 cm soil under Madrone tree | place: USA:California | collected 2016-06-14
CCAGGATCACAGACCAAGACCTGCAACAAGTGGAAGATCTTCTTAACGACCGCCCGCGCAAGACTCTTGGTTACCGGACCCCGAACGAAGTATTTTTCAAACAACGATCTGTTGCACTTCCAAATTGAATTCGCGAATGGTAAATCTTGAATGGTAAAGGGCGGGCGAGGTGCGACTACGCTCCCAACAGAAACGGAGCGCCGAGTCTGGCTTGGAAAGTGCCGGAAAGCCGGAGGGCTTGCAGCTATGTCTGAAGCGGAGTCGCCTCGAGGTAGGCGCGAGGTTCGAGGCCGGCCTAAATTCAGGCGGCCGCTACGCGGCCCAATCTAAAGTTCCGGCTCTGTTCTTGTTATGCCTTCGGCGCTAATGGGTTCGCGCTGCGCGCTCAGTGGGACGGGACGTCCGCGCTCCCGGCATCAAGTCGCGCCTAACTTCAGAGATAGTTATAATAAAGGAAACAGGCAAGCGCGACAGAGAGGGAATTATGAGCTGGAATCAACAACCTTCATGGAACCGATCTCAGACGGGAGGGCCCGCGATTATTTCTTCGGAACAAGACGCTGCCCTTGTGGGAGCGTTCCTGGCCAAAGTCTATCTATGGATGTTTGTCGGTTTGCTGATCACTTCGGTCACTGCATTTGCGGTGGCCGCATCGCCGGCCCTGGTTGAAGCCCTGATAGTCAATCGCCTGGGGTTTTGGCTCATCGTAATTGCCCAACTTGGTCTTGTCTTTTACCTCTCGGCCCGAGTGCACAAACTTGAACCGGCTGCGGCGGCGGGTCTCTTCATGTTGTATTCGGCGTTGGTGGGCGTGACGTCATCGGTGGTGCTGCTGGTTTTCACCGGCGCTTCAATTGTGCAGACTTTCATTATTACGGCTGGGATGTTTGGAGCTACTGCTCTGCTCGGCACGGTGACGAAAAGAAGTCTCGCGGGTCTGGGTCATTTCATGTTCATGGGATTGATCGGATTGATCCTCGCTTCGATCGTGGGCATCTTCTGGCACAATGACGCGCTGCAATTCGTGATTTCAGTGGTAGGCGTGCTGGTCTTTACCGGGCTGACGGCCTGGGATGCGCAACGGCTGAAGCAAATGGCTCTGGCCTTGCCGGATGGTCGCGCCGGTTCATATGCAGTGGTCGGCGCGTTGTCGCTTTACCTGGATTTCATCAACCTCTTCTTCTTTCTGCTGAGATTTACCGGCAACCGGCGCGATTGAAAACTTTGGAGTGCGCCGTCAGAGCGCAGCGGCGACGGCGCTTTGGTTTAGAGTTCCGCCTTAAGGCGGTCGTCTGTGTTCTGGATAAGGCCGCCTAAAGGCGAGACTCAAAACAATCCAAAGCGGTGTCGCGCTGCGCTTGCCACCGCACTCCAAAAGATGCCGCTGATCAAAATCGCTGACCGACAGCTCGAGTACGAATGGCACGGCCCGAGTCCCGAGCTGGCGCCGACGCTCGTCTTCCTGCACGAAGGGCTGGGGTGTGTCGCTATGTGGCGGGATTTCCCCGCGCGCGTGGCGGAGCAGACGGGATGCGGCGCGCTGGTCTATAGCCGCGCCGGCTATGGCAAATCGGAGCCTATCGAATTGCCGCGTCAGGTTACGTTTATGCATCAGGAGGCTTTGGGGACATTGCCTCAGATGCTGGACGCGTTTTCGATTCGCGCGGCGATTTTGGTGGGCCACAGTGACGGCGGATCGATATCGATCATACACGCCGGCGGAACCAGCGACTCGAGAGTGCGCGGGTTGATTCTGGAAGCGCCGCATGTGTTTGTCGAAGAGTTGGGGTTAAAGAGTATCAGGGCGATTGCGGAGGATTATCGAACGCACAGCGCAGGCACGATGCTTCCGCACCGCCCGCAGGATGCGGGTGCTCCAATGGACACTGGGGCTCCGATGGGAGCTTCCGTCTTGAGACAACGCCTGGCTCGTTATCATGGAGAGAATGTCGACGAGACTTTCTGGGGTTGGAATGATGTCTGGCTCAATCCCGAGTTTGCCTCATGGAATATTGAAAAGTATCTGCCAAAGATTAATGTGCCCATACTGTTGATTCAGGGCGAGGACGATCAGTACGGAACCTGGGAACAGATCGGAAGGATCGAAGCTGGATGTAAAGGGCCGGTGCACACCGTCCTGCTGACAGATTGTGGACACAGCCCGCATTTGGATCAGCCCGAGCGTACGATTGCGGCGATAAAGGAGTTTGTGGGAGAAGTTTTTGGACTGCGTTGACTTGTCGACGCACTCCAAAGAGGCGCTTCGGCTCCTCATCTCCCCGAGTTCTGCCGCTCGATCATCCATTGCGGATACATCTGCCGCGGCGCGGTGGTGGCAGACAATCGTTCGACTTCTTCTGCGCTTAATTCCAGCTCAGCCGCTTTCAGATTATCTTCCAATTGCGACATTTTGTTGGCGCCGATGATGATCGAGGTGACGCCGGGCTGAGCCAACAACCAGGCCAAAGCTACTTGCGCTACGGTCGCGCCTTTCTGCTTCGCTATTTCATCCAGCGCCTCGACCGCATCAAATCCGCGGGCTTCGTCAATCGCGGGAAACTGAAAGTTAGTCCGCCGCGCGCCTTGCGGATTGGGATTGTCGCGCCGGTACTTACCGGAAAGAAAACCGCCGGACAAAGGCGACCACGGCATCACGCCGACTCCTTCTTCACGACACAGCGGCAGCAGCTCGTGTTCAAGATCACGTCCGGCTAAAGAGTAATAAGCCTGCAGAGAAACGAAGCCGGCCCAGTCTTTCTGTTGTGAAAGCACGAGAGCCTTCATCAAGTGCCGCGCGGACCAATTCGAGCAGCCGATGTAGCGCACCTTGCCCTGTCGCACGACATCGTCAAGGGCGCGCAGAGTTTCTTCCACCGGTGTGAGAAGGTCCCAACCATGTACCTGGTAGAGATCGACGTAGTCAGTGTCCAGACGTTTCAAACTTTGTTCAATCGAAGAGAAGATGTGCTGGCGTGATAGGCCGACGTTGTTTAAGTCGCCGGTCCCGTTGATGGCGCCTTCACTCATCGCGCCGCGCACCTTGGTTGCGATCACGACTTTGTCGCGCGCCGGGCCGCAGTCCTTCAGGGCCTTACCCAGAATGGTTTCCGCCTGACCGTAAGCGTAAACGTCCGCTGTATCGAAGAAGTTAATTCCAGCGTCCAAAGATCGCGCGACCATCTGATTGGCGCCCGCTTGATCGACGACCGCGATGTTCAGAAAGTTATCTCCGAATGTCATGGTGCCGAGGCACAGTTCGGAAACTTTTACTCCGGTACGTCCCAATACCTTATATTTCACGATTGATCCCTTCTCGAAAACTACCTTCATCGTAAACCGTTAACTGTGAACCGTAAACCGCAGGAGCTAGTCACGGGTGAATCGTGAAGGGAAAGTTAGAGAGTGAACATAAATGCGTAGCGGATCGCCTGAGGATCTGCGACGAGCTAGCAGCCGATCCTTCCGAGTCTCACTCCAATTTCATTAGCGCGGCGGCTTTACCCCGGTAATGATTGATTGCTTTGGGAATGGAGCCGTTTGAAACGGTTTCCGGGTTTTATCGGCGTGGACATTTTACTTCGCTAAGCGAGGTGCTAACGAGATCAAACCCAATTGCCCTCATCTGGAAATGTGCTGCCTGCCAGTTTCCACGAGGTCTCTCGCCACGTTTTTTGCGTTACCACGGGCTGATTTGGATTGCACAAATCGCGGCCAACCCGTATTATCGTTCAGTCGAACGGTCTCTCCCGACCTTCCTATCGACGCAAATCAAATCAGTCAATTCAGAAACAGGAGAAAGAAGAATCAATGCGCGTTTACACCAATTTCGGCAAATTAGCCATGCTTGCAACAGCCTTGCTGATGATGAGCTTTACGCCTGGCTTTGCTAAGACCAACGTCGACTACAAATTCAAGGTCCACAACAACACCACCCACGACATCAAGAAGATTCTGGTGTCTGACGATGGCAAGAAGTGGGGCTACTTTGATATCGGTGACGGCATTAAAGCCGGCGACACCGACGAACTCGTCTGGGACAAATCAACGGACAACGGAGCCTGCGAGTGGATTTTCAAAGCGGTCTGGAGTAACGATGAAGAGTCCGAGCCAGTGAAGTTTGATTTTTGCGAAAAGGGACTGACCTTAGAGTTCACTAAGTAACAGGAATTAATTAAGCTTCGACCCCAAAAAAGCCTCTGCCGTTTGGCAGGGGCTTTTTATTTGGCGAAGCGCGGACATCCCTGTCCCGCCTGAGCGCGCAGCGCGAGGGACTTTTAGAATAATTCGTCGTGAAGATTCGAAGCGGGCTGCGTCGGCTGGCGGACAGGATGTCCGTGCCCCACTCCGCATTCAGAAATCCAGCCGCAGCCCCAGACGAATCTGACGCGGACGCATAGTGCGCGTGGCCACCAGAAAGGAATCGAGGAAGGCCTGTTTCGTTGCGGCTGAAGATGTGGAAGCAAAGGCACTGAAGTCAATGAACTCGCTGCCAAAACTGAACACGGTTTTGTTCAGGACATTGTCGAATTCGACGGACGGGCGCAACTTGATCCTATCGGTGAGCTTGAATTCGCGCGTCACGCTGAGATCGAAAATAAAAATTCCCGGGCCCATGCCGGCGTTACGCGGCAGGTTTCCCGCCTGGCCAATCGTCGGCAAGCCGAACTGATCAAGGATTGATGCGTCCAGCGGTTGGCCCGGTCGGCGCCATTTCAACGCTTTGATGTCGCCGGTAAAGTTCGGACGGTCGTTGCCCACGTCATCAAGGTTGCGATCGGCGCCGCCCAGTCCGAGGTTAAATGGTGCGCCTGACGCCAAACGTAAAACCGGCGAGAGGCGCAGCCTGGCCAGAAGCTTCGGCGTATCGACGGTTCCGGAAAGTGCGAAGCGGTGGCGGCGATCCTGCAGGCTCCGCGCCCGCTCTCTCCGGAAATCGCCGGCGACCAGCGCATCGGAAGTATTGACGATGCCATCGTCCCTCAGAGAAGACAGCGTGTAGGCCGCGCGGAAGGAAAAACCTGCACCGTTTTTTGTGCGTTTGAATCGATTGCGCAACTCCAGCGTCAAGCCGCGATAGAAGCTGTTCCCGACAGGAATCAGTTGCTCGATTTCACCTCTTGACGTGTCTGGACGCAACCCATTCAAAGCTGCCAGGGCCGTGTTCACCGCGGTCGTCGAAGTAAACGAGTTGAGATTGACGAGCGAGATCGGCACGCCGAGTTCCGTCATGCGAACGACCGAATTTGGATTCGCCGAATCGCCCGGCGACAGAACAAAGCGCACCAGATCGCCGGCGGACGAAGTATTCAGAATCGGCCGGACACCTCCCGATGCATTGAGAAAGTTGGTGAAGTCGCGCGATGCCAGAAAGTAAGTGAAGTTTGTGAACCCTGCTGGCAACACCGGAGCGTTCGTGTTGAACTCTCGCCACAGGTGCAGCCCGCGGTTCCAGGTGCAGTTGGCTTCAAAAACAAAGCCGCCGATCTCGCGCTCAAAACCGAGATTGGCCTGGTAACTTTCCGGAATGCGAAGCTTCGGATCCAAACGACGCGAGAATCCCGAATTGAGCACTCCGAACTGTTTGATCAAAGACGAATCGGTTGGCAGTGTTTGGGGAAATTGAAGATTTGCGGTAATGAAAGTCCGACGTTGGGCGTTTGTCATCAATTTGCCCGTAGCCTGATCAACCAGCGTGTCAGTGTCAAAGAAAAGTTTTTGGGCGCCTAGAGTGAAATCATCAAGAGTGCGCAGCAGCGCGCGGTTATAAAAAATTCCAGCGCCGCCGCGAACTACTGTCTTCCCGGTCCCGAAGGGATCGTACGAGAAAGCTAGGCGCGGTGCGAAGTTATTAAGGTCGCGCACAATGGTCTCGTTTTCATAGCGCACTCCATAGCTCAGTACCAGGTTTGGCTTCAGCCGCCATTCGTCCTGCGCAAAAAGCCCCGTGTAGGTATTGTGCTGAGTGGAAGTGGTCCGGAAGTTTTGCCGGAAGCGGCTGGCCAAATTCGCCAGAAAATCTCCGGCGCTGTCGAAATCCCAGGTGCCGGTGGCATCGCTGAGATCGATGAAAGTGGAGTTGATTCTTTGCACGTCACCGCCGAACTTTATCGAATGGTTGCCGTTGAGCCAGGCAAAAATCTCCTGGAATTGAAAGCGAGTCTCGCGGCGATCAGTAGATCCGCTGGTGGAAGTGCCAGCCACGAGTCTGCCGCCGGCCAACTTCAAAGGATCGTTGATTCCTATCAAGACTACCGGCGAGTGGGTACCACCTTCGGCCAGGATCGCCGGAGTCAAACGCGAATATTGAAACCGCGTTTGCGCCACGGCCCGCGCCGAAAGCACATAGTTATCAAGCCACGCGATCGCGTCGGTGTCTCGCGTTTTCCCCTGCAGGGCCTGGGCCAAACGGTCGCCACCGCCAAACTGTCGCAGGTTTCGCGAACGGCCCAGCTGGTAAAGCAGTTGCCCATTGTGGAGTTCGGTGAACTTATGATCGATGCGCATCGTGAGAACCTGATTGCGTCCCGGCGTATTCACCGAAGTGATGAAAGGCGCGATCACCGCGTTTAAGGCCGGCGCTGAAGCGTTCTCCATTCGCCGGGCGGACAGGTCCGTTGGCAGAGGCAGAGGAAACAGAGGGTTCTGCCGTACCGGCACCAGCGTGTCGATCAAGGTCGAGTCCAACACCTCGTCGTATTCATAAGCGCTGAAGAAGAAGGTGCGGTTGCGGCCATTGTAAAGCTTCGGAATGACGAGCGGTCCGCTGAAGGTAAAGCCCGGATCGTGTTCCTGTAACGGCAGACGCGATAGCCCGAGGGAATTATTTTTCCACGTATTCGCATTCAGAGATTCGTCCCGGAAAAAGTAAAAGGCCCGCCCGTGATATTGGTTTGCCCCGCTCCGGGTAAGCAGATTGACTCGGCCGCCCGAAGCACGCCCGTACTCAGCTGCAAACTGGTTGCGGATCACCTGCACTTCGGCGACTGCTTCGATCGGCGGGGTGAAGCGCTCGCGAGCTCCGCGGTCGTCATTGTTGTCGAGACCATCGATCGTGAGATTGTTCGAGTAGGCGGCGCCGCCGGAAAGCGAAAAATTTCCCGCTTCCTCAGGAGTCGAACGCGAGCTGGTGCGATCTTCGGCCAGTTCGCGGGTCGAGAGGGACTCTTCAACTACGCCACCGAGAGTGAAAATCAGATCGAATGGCGAACGATTATTGACCGGCAACGATTCAACCTCGCTCGTAGTCACCGTACCGCCGACAATGGTGCGCATCGTATCGACCTGCGGCGCTTCGGCGATGCTTACGACTACGGCTGTAGCACTGATCGCGGCCGGCTGCAGAACGAAATCCAGTGTGACGTTCTGTCCAGCGAGCGTGTTGAGATCGCTCTTTTCTTCAGCGGCAAAGTTTGTAAAGGAGGCCGTAACATTGTAGATGCCAGGCGGAAGTTGAATCAGCCTGTATTGTCCGTTGCCATCCGCGATAACGGTTCGCTCGGCCCTGGTGGCTCTAAGCGTCGCGGTGACAATCGCTCCGGGAATCAGCGCTTGATTCTGATCGGTGACGCTGCCGCTGATCGTGACGTTGTCGAGATCCTGCGCCGTCGAGAGGCTTGGCGTAAGACACACGAAAGCTGCCAGCAGAACGAACAGGAAAGTACACTTTGCCGAGATCCGCATTGGGAGCAAGTAAGATTTACGCGAAGACTCCTGGCCGGCTCTTTGGCCGTACACTCGTAGGATCGTAGTACCTCTGTCAACCAGACTCTCCTAGTCCAGACATCATTTGTCAGGGAATGATTTAGCGCCTTTTGCCACCGTAGGCGCGCGCTTTCGCGAGAACAGAACGATTGATGGCGCTGATCGGAATCGGAAACCAGTTCACATGGTGAATCTGAAACTCTTCGGCTCCGCTTTCAAGGCAATCGAAAAAAGTATTCGAACTCCGGGTTCAGTGGCGTCCATCTTCGGCGCTTGTCTTCTCAGAAATAGTTGACAACGAAGTTGCAGGAGGGTATACGAGCTTCTGCCGCCACACCTTAACTTGAAAGTGATCCATGGCCCTCCCAGTCAGATGAGAGTTTTGCTGACGGGTTGCGGATCAGGCGGAAATCAGAATTAGTGCGCTAAGAGCCCCAAGGGATCTAGCAGAACTGTCCTAGCGCTTTCAGAGATCAACCTCGCAGGTACTCAAAACTCTCAAACACCATTGGAGAACTCCTATGAGCACAAAAAAATCCAAATCTAAAAAAGCTGCCTCGAAGTCCGCCAAGGCCGGAGCCAGGGGCAAAGCAAGCCAATCAGCACTCCCGCCCAGGATATATGCGAACGTCTCGCCGCATTCCATCGGCGGAGTGTCCATGTTCGAAGGCCAGCACCAGATTCATGCTGGGACCGTAACCAACTTCTTTTCGGATGGCGAAGTCGTTAACGCCGCCGTATCGCGCTTGCAGGAAGCCGGCTTCGAAATTCTGCAGATTTCGCCCCTGACTATTAACATCGCCGGCACGGCCGCGCAGTACCGGCGCGCCTTTGGCACCGACATCGTTGTCCAGGATCGACCGGTGATGAAAGAGGGCGCGAAAAAGGATGTGGGGCAGTTTCTCGACTCGCCGGACACGAACACGTCCGGCCTGATCCAAACCCAGGGAACGAAATTCGAAGACACTATTGAAGGCGTTGCGCTGGAAGAGCCTCGCTACTACATGGCCGGACCATCAATGTTCGCGCCGTTAAAGTCTTACTGGCATCTGCGACTTCCCGGGGATGTATCGCTGGGCTGCAATGCCGATAAGGCACATCGCGCGGGGATCACAGGCAAGGGAGTTAAGGTGGCAATGTGCGATAGCGGATGGTTCAAGCACCCTTACTTTGTCGGTCGCGGGTATAAAGCCGCGCCGGTTGTGCTGGGCCCTGCTGCGACGCTACCTCTCAAGGATGAAGTGGGTCACGGCACCGGCGAATCGGCCAACATCTTTGCAAACGCCCCTGACATTGATTTCGCGCCGGTGAAGATGAGCTTTGTGAATTCTACCGGCGGCTTCAACGCGGCAGTGGGCCTGGCCCCGAATATTATTACGTGCAGCTGGGGCAGCAGCACCAATGGACCTCTGAGTGCCGCCGATCAAGTTCTGGCCGCGGCGATCGCGGCGGCGGTCGCGGCCGGAATCGTCGTCGTCTTTTCGGCCGGCAATGGTCACGCCGGTTTTCCAGGTCAGCATCCTGATGTGATCTCGGCGGGCGGTGTCTTTATGAATCCCGATGAGTCGCTGCAGGCCTCCAACTATGCCAGCGGCTTTGCCAGCCAGATTTATCCGGGCCGAAACGTTCCGGATCTTTGTGGACTGGTCGGCATGATGCCAAAAGCGATCTACATCATGTTTCCGCTCGAACCGGGCGATCAGATTGACGTCGGCAACGCCGGTCTTACCCATCCAAATGGTGACGAAACTACGACCAGCGATGGTTGGGCAGCGTTCAGTGGCACATCAGCGGCAGCTCCACAGCTGGCCGGAGTTGCGGCCCTGATCAAGCAGGCCTGTCCTTCACTGACACCTGCGCAAGTCAGGAACATCATGAAGAGCACGGCGCGGGACGTGACTACGGGGCACTGCAACACTGTGCAGGGGGGGCCCGCTGGCGGAAACGTTGCTACGGTCGGACCCGACCTTGCCACGGGCACGGGCCTCGTTGACGCTCACAAGGCAGTGATGCTGGCGAAGGTGCAATGTCTCGGCCCGATCATCCCGATTGGAGTAGTCCAGCCGATTGGAGTGGTCCAGCCCGTGAAGCCGATCACGGTGCAGCCGATCACGGGTCCCATCACGCCGGTTCAGCCGATCACCGGGCCGATCAAGCCGATCACGGTGCAGCCCATCACCGGGCCGATCACACCAGTGCAGCCAATCACCGGCCCCATCAAGCCGGTGACGCCCGTGGAGCCGGTCAAGCCGATCACTGGTCCGATTAAGCCGATCACTCCGATAAAACCGATTCAGCCTGGGCCGATAACGCCCATTCAACCGATCAAACCGATCGCTCCGATTGTAAATCCAGGGCCTGTTCAACCTTCCGCTGGAGGCGGCATGTCAGGAATGGAGGGCACGAGCGAAGCAAGCTCCGGCTCTTCGCAGGCGACCCTCTCGGAGGCAGATGTCGAGGCGCTGAGTGGAATGATTATTAACTCAGAGCTGGATATCTAGTAATCCGTGGTCTCTCGATCAGCGACGCCGTAACAGCAGACCGTTGCGGCGTCGCCTCTCCCAACCGCCGGACTGGAGCAGGTTTTATGAAAAAAGTTTTACTCCTTAGCATGCCCATGGGCGCTCTGGAGCGTCCATCGCTCGGCCTCAGCTTGCTCAAAGCGCGCCTGAATGAACTGGGGGTTGAGTGCGACGTGCGCTATCTAACGTTTGCGTTTGCCGAGTTCATTGGCCAGGGAAATTACCAGTGGATGTGTTACGAGCTCCCCTACACGGCGTTCGCCGGTGACTGGTCGTTCACTCAGGCACTCTACGGAGATCAGCCTGAAGTTGAGCAGGAATACATTCAGAAGATCTTGCGCGAAGTGTGGCAGCTTTCGGACGAAGACATTCGTCGCATCCTGTATATCCGTTCAATGGTTCCACACTTCCTCGATCACTGTCTGGCCGCGGTCTCGTGGCGCGACTATGCAATCGTGGGTTTCACCTCAACCTTTGAGCAGAACATCGCTTCGCTGGCGCTGGCTAAGCGGATCAAGCAGGCGTATCCCAAAATCTCAATCGTATTCGGTGGGGCGAACTGGGAGGCGGGAATGGGACAGGAACTCCACCGTCAATTTTCCTTCGTTGACTATGTCTGCTCGGGTGAGGCCGAAGAAAGTTTTCCCGCTTTGGTCCGGCGTATTTTCGCGCGGACTCCGATGAACGGGAGCCGCGCGCCGATCCCAGGCATCGTCTATCGCGACCGTAAGCGGGAATCCGTGTCAACCGGCAGCGCCGACCTGATCCGTGAGATGGACGCTTTGCCGGTGCCGGATTTCAGCAATTACTTTCACGACCTGGCCCAGTGCACGGTATCTGCTCCGGTTGCTCCTACCCTGCTTTTCGAAACCTCGCGTGGCTGTTGGTGGGGAGCCAAGTCGCACTGCACTTTCTGCGGACTTAACGGTGGAACCATGGCCTTTCGCAGCAAGAGTCCACGCCGCGCGCTCGACGAACTCGAGCAGTTGGTCGATCGCTGGCAGCTCCCAAATGTGGAAGCAGTCGATAACATTCTCGACATGAAATACTTCAGCGATATGCTACCGGCGCTCGCTCATGCGCGCCGTCCGCTGCAAATCTTTTACGAGGTCAAGTCGAATCTTTCGCGCGCGCAGGTCAAGACCCTGAGTGAGGCAGGAGTGAACCGGATTCAACCGGGCATCGAAAGCTTGAGCGATCATGTGCTCAAGCTGATGCGCAAGGGCACCACGGCTCTAAGAAACATCCAACTGTTGAAGTGGGCACAGGAATTCAACATCCTCGTCGAGTGGAATATTCTCTACGGCTTTCCTGGAGAAACACCTGAAGATTACCGTCGGGTGCTGGAGTACTTGCCGGCGATTCGTTTCCTGCGGCCGCCTTGCGCGGCGGGCCCAATTCGACTGGACCGCTTCAGCCCGTACCACAATTCCTCGGCTGAGTTCGGCCTCGTCAATGTGCGACCGCTGAGCACTTATCGATATCTTTATCCCTTTGCCAAGGACAGCCTGGAGCGGATTGCCTATTATTTTGATTTTGACTATGAGCCGGAAGGCGACCCTACCGGTTATGCCGCAAAGGTGGTTGAGTACGTTTACGAATGGAAGAGCAACCCTGAGCTGGGCACCCTTCGTTCGATCGTGCGCGCCGATGGATCTTTGGTACTTCTGGACACTCGTTCTGACGCCACCATTCGCGAATTACTGCTGACCGGATTGGAGCAGGCGGCTTATGAATTCTGCGACGAACTCCGGGCCGGCCCGAGCATTGTTCGACATCTGCACGCATCTTTCCCGCTCGTCGAGTTTTCGGATTCACAGGTTTTAGATTTTCTTGAGTCGCTGGTCCAAAACCGTCTGATGGTGACCGATGGCGTTAACTATCTGAGCAGTGGAAGCCAGGCGCGACGAACCAATCACATTCGGCCCTGGCCCGCTACGATCCGCCAGCAGTTATTTGCGCGCGGAACTCAAAGTGCTCCAGGCGTAGGCCAGGATTATTGAAGCAGGAGAGACCGTGATGGATCCTGATTCCAGCTCTCTGCGCAGCCTCTGCGGCCTCGCGGAGATTCAAGATCATCCCATGTTGACTCTCGTCGCAGGGACAATGAAAAGGGCGATATAATCGTTTCCATTATGGCGCCACAAAAAACAATCCAGTCAGCTCAGGTTGCACTACGTCCGGCAAGCGGAAAAGCGTTCAACCCGCAGACAGCGATCACCTCTGAGAATATCGCAGACTACCTGCCCGCTCCGGAAACTGTAGAGGCGGCCCGGAAGGGTTTTGCGGCGGCCGGGTTCGAGGTAAGCAATCCGGTAGGGATGAGCTTCTCGATCACTGGTCCAGCCAGCCTCTTCGAGAAAGTGTTCAAGGTCGAACTCGTCGCAGACGATCGCGGTGGCATTAAAGTCGCTGACGGCAAGGGTGCCGATCAAACATATGAACTGCCCGTGGAATCGCTGTCTAATGACCTTCGGCAGTCGGTCGCCGCGGTGACGTTTTCGCCGCCGCCTGACTTCGGGCCGACTAGTTATTGACGAGTGACGTTTGGTACTGGGGTAATTTAGGTTACCAGTCGGTTCGTGATGCGGGGCACTAGCCCCGGTGACGACCAACCCCACTACTTAAACGCTTGCTTGTCTTGACCGACTTAAACTGTGATGCAAGTTAACGTTCTGAAGTCGAAAGTCAGATCGAACCTCGCGTCCGGCTATCGCGCGGAATCCATTCCCGCGGTAATTCGTCGATCCCACCTGATGGAACGAGGCGGATTCGATGTCTTCGAGGGTCTGGTTGACGAACGCATGCGGCGCGAAATGTTGTCGGAGGCAGTCGCGCTCTTGCCTCACGCCACGAGATCCGAGGTTACAGTTTCTGATGGCGAAGAGCAGCGGGGAGGCAAGCCCCGGCGTCGATTCATTAATGCGCAGGGTGGGCCGTTACAACAGGCATTTAATACTTCACCTGAGGTGCTCGATTTTTTGCGCGGACTTACCAATCGTGCGCTAACCTTCACTGGCGAGATCGGGACGTATTCTTACTACATGGATCCGGGCGACTACCTCGACATTCATCGCGATATTGTAACTTGCGATGTTGCAGTCATCACCTGTCTGCACGATCGCGCGAAGGATAACGACGACAGCGGAAGTCTGTGCCTCTACCCCGCTCGTCTTGGTGAGCCTCTTTGGCAAATTCGAGCCACACCTAAACGGGGAGCAGTTAAAGTGCGTGTGCAGGTGGGACAGACCATAATACTCTATGGCGGAATAGTACCTCACGCCCTGCTGCCCGTGGCCGCAGGCCAGGCAAGAATTGTCTCGGTGCTTTGCTATCGGGCGATATAGCCGCGAGTTAACACCCAATCAACGGAACGCTACTTCTTTCCCGATCGCTTTTGAGATTTGGGC
>WNFQ01002966.1_pt1 | contig 13631 bp, 12 predicted proteins | sample 5400171 | NCBI WGS metagenome assembly WNFQ01 (sample SAMN13153356, study PRJNA577476) | soil metagenome | isolation source: 20 cm soil under Madrone tree | place: USA:California | collected 2016-06-14
AGAGTCATTTCTTCATACCCGCCGCCACTTTAACGGCCTTGGCGCGCCTCTCGATCTCTTCCTCGCCGTACATGGTGCCGCGGCAGCCTTTGGCTCCGCAGTGGCAGACGGCCTCGTCGTCATCGTCCCCGTCGTAGAGGTTGTAGTCGTAGGTCAGTTCTTCGCCGGCGGCAATGCCACGCAGGGCGATGATCCAGATATGTTCGTCGAACTCGTCGGTCTCGCAGTTGGGATCGCAACAGTGATTGATGAAGGCGGCTACGTTGTCGCCGTCCACCACATAGTCGCCTTCCCCAATGCAAAAAAGATACGTATCGGGCCGCTCGGAGTAGAGTTCGTCGGCTTCTTCTTTCGAGAGGCGCGTACCGGTGTATTCGATGATGTGCGTGCCTTCCGGGATCGCGACACTCGTGTAGCAGCCAGAGCCATGGATCCCGGATTTCTTGATGAGCAGCTTTGCGGGGTCTACCGAAGTCATGCAGTTCGTTCTCTGAAGAGAGATAGATTAGCATGGCCGCGTGTTTCCGCAGGCTGCTCAGGCGGCATGCGATTGTGGCCCGAAATGGCCTTCGATCCGGGCCAAGTCGGCATCGCTCAGTTTGAAGTCGGCGGCACCGATCACGCCGTCCAATTGCTCGGGAGCGCGAATGCCGACGATGGCTCCGGTGACGGCAGGATGACGCAGTGTCCACGCGATCGCAACCTCGCCAGCAGTGCGTCCGTATTGCTGACCTACCGCTTTGAGCAATTCCGCCAACTTCAGATTGGGGGTGAACTCAGGCTCCTGGAACCAGGGGCTTTTGGTCTTGCGCCAGTCGTCCGGCGGCAATTTTTTGAAGCGCTCGCGCGTCATCGCCCCGCTCAACAGACCCGAGGCCATCGGAGAGTAGACGATCACACCAATATTGTTTTCCAATCTGATTGATCCGAAAGGGCCTGCGATTCATGAAAAGTGCCAGTGTTCTCGAAGCGAAGCAAAAGGCGGTAATATGAATCCCCTTGAAAATCGGAGGTTGCACGATGCAACACGCTGAGAGTCAGTCGTCGTTTTCCCGAAGATCGTTCCTGCAGTTATCGACGGCGGTTTCGACAGCCGTGGGATTAGGAATTGTTACCGAACCGATGCTGGCCTGGGCGGGGCGGAAGGCTGTGCAAAAAGATGCCGTCATCATCAACCAGAACGAGAATCCGCTCGGACCTTCAGAAACAGCGCGCGCTGCGGCCACTGCGATGGTCCAGGACGGCGGGCGATATCAGTGGGAGCTTACCGAGGATCTGGTCGAGACCTTCGCCAAGATCGAGGGCCTAAAGTCCGAGTACGTTCAGGCATTTCCCGGATCCAGTGATCCCCTGCACTTCGCCGTGATGACGTTCACTTCGCCAACCCGCAGCTACGTGACGGCCGATCCTGGATATGAAGCGGGGATGTTTACGTCGGAAAGATCGGGCGCTCGCGTCGTCAAGGTTCCTCTTACGAAAACCTATGCACACGACGTGAAATCCATGTTGGCAGCTGCGCCGGATGCGGGTTTGTTCTACATATGCAGTCCAAACAATCCGACCGGAACTCTGACGCCCCATTCGGATATCGAGTATCTGGTTGAGAAGAAACCGAAGGGATCGATGGTGCTGGTGGATGAGGCGTATCTGCATTTTTGTGATGCGCCCTCGGTGCTCGACCTGGTAAAGGCGGATAAAGAAATTATTGTGCTCCGCACCTTTTCGAAGATCTACGGGATGGCTGGCTTGCGCTGCGGGTTCGCCATTGGGCGACCTGACCTGCTGGAAAAAGTTCACAACACAGGTGGCTGGAACTTTATGCCGGTCCCGGCGGTGGCCGCGGCGTCGGCCAGCCTCACCGATCCTAAACTCGTGCCGGAACGGCGCCGCGTTAATGCCGCGATTCGCACCGAAGTGTTTGATTGGCTCGATCGCAATCGGTATGCCTACATTCCATCGCAGTCGAATTGTTTCTTGCTCGACACCAAACGGGCTGGGAAGGATGTGATGGACGCGATGGAACAGCAGGGTGTGATCATCGGGCGTGTGTGGCCGGTGATGCCGACGTGGGTGCGCATCACGGTAGGAACGCGGTCGGAGATGGATCGGTTCCAGGTTGCCTTCAAACGGGTGATGGACGGGACAGCGGTAGGAATGGGTCAACGAGGGCCACGGCGACGGAATCGGGACGATTTCGCTTATCCGGCGTAAGCCGGAGTCATCTTCAGAAAATCTGATCAGTGGGCCGTGACCACCCATCCGACTTGTCATGCTGAGTGGAAGCGCGCCACCGGTGGGCTGGAGTCGAAGCACCCCAATGACGGCGGCGGTGCAACCTGCGCCGGCTTATTTTCGGCCACTGCGTGCTGCAAACGACGGCTCCAACACCAAAACTCTAGAGGCACTTTCTGTACCGCAAGCGATCGCGGGGTTCTTCGACTGCGTTCGGCTGCGCCTCTCTTCGCTCAGGATGACAGTGGGAAAAAGAAGGGCATCGTTTTCGCGATGCCATACGATGCCAGTCTGATGTGCCTCTTCAGAGCTTGCGCACGATGCACTCGATCGCACGAACCTACCGGCTCGAGAACTTAAAGATCGTGGTCGTCTTGTATTTTTGTCCCGGCTTGAGGACCGTCGAGGGGAACTTTGGTTGATTGGGAGAGTCGGGGAAATGTTGCGTCTCCAGACAAAAACCGTTGCGCAGGTTGTAGACCTTGCCGCCCTTGCCTTGGATGGTCCCATCCAGAAAATTCCCGCTGTAAAACTGAACGCCGGGTTGATCCGTCAGAACCTGCAGGACACGTCCCGTCTTCGGCTCGTAGGCCTCGGCCGCCAGTGACACAGCGCCCTTCCCTCCGGCATTCAGCACCCAGTTGTGATCATAGCCTCTGCCAACTTTGAGCTGTTCATCGTCCTGGTTGATGCGCGCGCCAATTGCGGTCGTCTTCGTGAAATCGAAGGGCGTGCCTTTGACTGGCTTCAGGTCGCCGGTGGGAATCAGAGTTGCGTCGACGGGCGTGAATCGGTCGGAGCGCATCGTAAGCTCATGTCCCAGGATGTCGCCGTTGCCCTGGCCGGCGAGGTTGAAATATGAATGGTTGGTGAGATTGACGACCGTGTCCTTATCGGTCGTGGCGGAGTAGTCGATTCGCAGTTCGTTCTGATCGGTCAAGGTGTAGACCACCTTGGCAGTCAGGTTTCCCGGAAAGCCCTCTTCACCATCCGCGCTGAGGTATGTCAGTTCCACCGCCTGCCCATGGCCGCCGGAAACATCTTTGGCCGTCCACAGACGTTTGTTGAATCCCTTCAGTCCGCCGTGCAATGCGTTGTCGCCGTCGTTCTTCGGGATGTTGTAAGTAACGCCATTCAACACGAATTTTCCGTGTGCGATGCGATTGGCGTAGCGCCCTACGATGGCGCCGAAGAATGCTTTGTTGGTCAGGTAGCCGTCCAGCTGGTCGTAGCCCAAGACCACATCGTCGAGCTTGCCGCTTCGGTCGGGTACTTTGAGGGAGACGACGATGCCGCCAAAGTTGGTGATGGCGGCTTGCATCCCGTTTTTGTTGGACAAAGTGTAGAGATCGACCGGCTGCCCGTCTTCGGTTTTCCCGAACGGCTCTTTCTTCATGGTCTTCTTCGCTTCGGCGCCTCCCAAGATGCAAGTCAGCAGCATGCAAGCCACGATCAGTGCAGTTACGATTGCGCGAGATTTCACAATTGCCTCCCTGAGTATAGCCGCAGTGATTGGGCGGCCATCGCTACCAACTTGTTCATTTAGGCCCGCTGCCGGCTTCGTGCGCCGGCGAAACCCCATAGAGAAATACACCGTGGGTTGGAATGGTTACGTTCACAGAATCGACGGCGCCGAGGTCCTTGTGCTCCCATAGGTCTCGAGTCTTATATTTCTGGGAAGAGAAACCCAATTCCTTCCACGAATAGTGCAGGGTTTGGCTCGCCTCTCCCAGGTTGAAGATGGCCAAGTACTGCAGCTCCCCGGTGGCCGCGCGCGCAACCCAGGCGACAACTTTGTCGGTGGTAATCACAGGATGCCCGCTGGTGGAATGCTGGTCGATGGCAATCACCTCGGAGTTCGTTAGCAGCGAGGTGGTCCAGGCATCGCTTGAGGGTAAATCTCCGCCCATCATCAGCGGCGAGCGAAACATTGACCACAAAGTCAGGAATGCTCGCTGTTCGTCATGCGAAAGCCGTGTCTGGCGCGCCTTTCCCCAGCCCGGGGCCGGACCCAGATAGCCAAGCGGCAACATATCGCCGTCGGGCCAGTGACCGGGCTCGGAAAGCGACGCCCACTTGGCGATGCGTGGGAATTGATCGCCCAATCCCTGGGGGTAATCCACCGTGCTGTGCCAGAGGTCCCAGACGTCGTCGGAGATACGCCACATCTGCGCATAGGCGCCCATTTCGTCGATCTTCTCGATGGGAGCAGCTCCCGGCGAAAGGCTCAGAACAAGCGGCCGTCCGGTTTTTCGCAGGGCCATACTCAGCATGCGGATGTCGTCGCCCTTATACGGACGGCTGCTGATGCAATCGGCCTTGATCAAGTCCACGCCCCAACTGGCATAGAGCCGGGCGATTGAATCGTAGTACTCCTGCGCGGCGGGTTTGCTGGGATCGGTCCCATAGTTGTCCGGATTCCAAGGGCAAAGATCGGTACGGTTCGCGACATCGGCGGCGTGGTAGAACGATCCCTCGATCGCCAGATTCTTTTCTACTGCCTGTTTCGGAATGCCGCGCAGGATGTGGATACCGAACTTGAGGCCGAGCGAATGCACGTAGTCGGCGAGTGGCTTGAATCCTGCGCCATTGGCCGCGGAGGGAAAGCGGTTCACCGCTGGCGTGTAGCGGCCATGTTCATCAAGACTGAACTGCGAGGTCTTGGAATTCCCTTCCGGAACGGGATTGGTGACAAACCACTCCATATCGACGACCACGTATTGCCAGCCCGCAGACTTCAAGTGCTCCGCCAACCATTGCGCGTTGGCTTCGAATTGGGTTTCGTTGATGGTCGTACCGTAGGAATCCCAGCTATTCCAGCCCATGGGTGGGGTTGCGGCGAGCAAGGATTGATCATCCGCCGGCGGAGTCGGCTCGCCGAGTGCTGGCGCCGGTATGGTTGGCAAGCTGAACAAGCTTAGAACGACGCAAACTCGAAGATAAAGGTTCCAGTTCAACAAGCCTGGTTCGGTCCTTCATGCCAATACATGTCCCAGCCGAGGTAGCGAGTGGTCGCCTCTTGGACAGCCCCGGCCACGCTGGAAAGATTCGCTGCGACGTGATGCTCGAAGCCGCGCTCACAAATGAAGTGCAGCAGCCTTTGCATCTGAGGGATCTCGACGACACCCGCGCCGCCGAAGGTGTTTAGCGGGTCATCGGTAAATTTGCCTTCGCCGACGTAGCCGCGCATCTTGCCAGCGGTGTCGTCGGTGGAGAAGCGGGCGAAACTCATCTTCTCGGGCTTGATGAGTCCAACGCAGGTGCCAAAGGTATTTTCCTTCCCGACGGTTCCAGCGATGATTTCTTGGAAGTCCATCTTGACGGAGCGGAAGAAGTGTTTGGGCAAATTCGAGCAGTGGAAACATACTGCTTTATTTGGATCGGAACCGTAGTTGTTGTTCCAGTCCAAAAGGGCTGAAGGCGTGCCGGAGGCCAGCCGCAAAGCATGCATGCCGAGAACGCCGCAGATGTCGACCTCGCAGGCGCTAGACAAGAGGCTGTCGCTCATCATGCTCATGATGGTGCACGGGACGACACCAAGATTCTCCTCAATTGATGTCCAGCACTGCACTGCGCTGATGGCGACTTCAGTGGCAGCCATCCACTGGTCCACCACGGCTCCGAGCTTTGCCATTTTCAGCAGCGCTACAGCCGGAACTCCGCTGGAATCTACGTACTTCTTGATGGAAGCAAGCTTGGCCTGGGCGCTGTCGTCGTTATCTTTCATTCTTTCGATTCGGCCCAGGACTTCGGACAGGTCGAGCGTTTCAATCGAAATGCCTTGGGATTCCAGAATCTTTTCGCTGTAACGCACCGTGTTGAAGGCGGTTGGGCGAGCGCCGATCGATCCTACCCGCAGGTTGCGGAATCCGTTGACCACGCGGCACACGCCGGCGAACCATTGCAGGTCCTTGGCGAACTCCGGAGAATCGGGGGTTACGGTGTGGAGAGTCGTGATTGAGTAAGGGATACCGTACTGGCGCAGGTTGTTGCAGGCAGACATCTTCCCGCAGAAACTATCCCGGCGGAAGGCGATGGTCATTTTCTTGGGATCGTCGGGGGTGGCCTGGATCAGCACAGGTACGTGCAGATCGGACAGGCGGAGGGTGTCGGCAATCGCACGCTCTTCACCGAAATTTGGAAGAGTCACAATCACGCCGTCGATTCGATCGCGATTGCGCTTGAACAGATCCGCGCAGCGCCTGCTTTCTTCCCGCGTTTCAACGGCGCCGTACTTGCTTTCCTCCGGCGTGAGCGCGACTACATCGATGCCTGCGGCTTGCAGCACGCGGAGCATTTCTTCGCGTCCGCTTTTGGCCAGATGATCGGGGAAGAAACCGCGATTCCCTACGATCAGGCCCATCGTCATTTTTCCATCAGTTGCCATGGCCCGACACAATTCCCTTCCACAATACAGGCACGACTGCCAGAGTTAGCGCCGCTGCGCAGTATCGACGATCCGCGTGTTGCAAGCATGGGTTCTCTCCCGGATTGAAGAGATTGCAACTGTTTAAGTGGTTCGTCCCGGTCGAAATAAAATGCAATACATGCTGCCTAGCACGATCAACAGAGCGCCCCACCAAACGGGGGCGTGCAGCTCGGCTTCTACCGTGTTTGGTGGATGAGACCATTCGGCCAAGCCGCTCCCGAAAATCAGGACTCCGTACACCAGGAACAGCACACCCACAAAAAACCAAACCGGGATAATGTGATGTCTTTCGCTCATCGAGAATCACCAGAAAATGATTTGGAGAACGATCAAAAGCACAATTGCCAAAGCCCCCCAGAAAATCGGGCGGTGAAACAGACTGGCGTGTTCTTCCTTGGCGATTTCCGTGAGGGAGTACACCAGACCTTTTAATTCCGCGTCCGGTCTTGGCTTCGTCACCAGAGTAACCAGGACCGTGACCACTACGCACGTCACGCACGACCAGAGCGCCTGGTACATGGCCTGTGCGAGTCCTTTGGCCATGGGGGAGAGCGCGAAGACACTGACCCACCGCGGATCCAGTTTCATCAAACAAAACATGGTGACCGAAGAACCGACTCCGGCCAGCAATCCCCAGAATCCCGCGGCGCGGGTTACGCGCTTCCAGAGCATTCCCAGCAATACCGTGCCGAACAGAGGAGCGATGAAGAATCCGAAGAGCGCCTGCACGTAGTCCATCATGCTCGCGAAGGCCATGACCAGGTACGCGGTCCCAATACTGATAAGGAGGCCGATGATCGTGCACCAGCGACCCATCGAGACGTAGTGCCGATCGGGCGCATCCTTACGCAGAAACGGACGATAGAGATCGTAGGTCCACACGGTGGCAAAGGCGCTGACGTTGCCGGCCATGCCGGCCATGAATCCGGCCACGAGAGCAGTGATGCCAAGACCGAGCAGCCCGGGGCCGCAGTAGCGCGCCAACATCAGTGGTAATACGTCGTCGTACTTGAATTGCCCGGCCGTCGCTTCGCTGCCCGGAACCAGGTGCATCGGGAGCACCGCGCGTCCGAGCAGGCCGGGAAGGATCACGATCAAGGGCACGGCCATCTTGAAGAAGGAGCCGATGATGGGCGCTAACTTTGCCGAGCGCACGTCCTTGGCTGAGAGCACCCGCTGCACAACCAGAAAATCCGTGGTCCAGTAGCCCATTGCCTGCACCGCGCCGAGGCCAAACACGATACCCGTCCAGTGGATGCCCATCGGATTCGAAGAGAACGAATGCATCGGGGCCCACATGTGGGTGAAGTCCTGGCCGGGGAAATTCTGGTGAATGCGGGCGACCATGCCGCTCCAGCCGCCCGTTTCGATCAAACCAAGGATGGGGATCAGAAGCGCGCCGAACCAGATCAGGAAGAATTGCAGGACTTCATTGAAGATCGCGGAAAACAGTCCGCCCGCCGCCACGTAGACGCCCACGGTCAAAGACGAGGTGATGAGACTGAAGTGGAGATTCCAGCCCAGGACCACTTGCATCACCACCGCCATGGCGTACATGTTCACGCCCGACATCAGAATGGTCATGAAAGCGAAGGTGATTGCGCTGAGCGCACTGGCTTCGGGTCCGTAGCGCAATTGCAGATAGCCGGGTACGGAATGCGTTTTCGAGATGTAATAGAAGGGCATCATGACAATGCCCAGAAAGACCATGGCGGGGATGGCACCGATCCAGTACCAGTGAGCGGCCATGATTCCGTACTGGTAGGCGTTCCCGGCCCAGCCCAACAATTCCAGGGAACCCAGATTGGCGGAGACAAAGGCGAGTCCGGCCACCCAAGCAGTCATTTCGCGGCCGGCTAGAAAGAAATCTTCGCTGGTGTTGGCGAAGCGTTTTAGATAGAAACCAATCGCAAGGACCAGGACGAAATAAATAACCACAATTGCTACATCCACTGCAGACAGATGCACCATTCGGTCCAGCGCAAACAAGGCCAAAGCTGGCATCATTTCTTATCCTTTGCCTGCCCGTAATATGCGTTCGTTCCGTGCTTTCTCAGATAGTGCTTATCGTGCAATCCACGGCCAACCGGATCCGCGTTGTCGTTGATCCCGCGGGTAAAGTAGGCCATGCGGGCAATCGACTCGAGAATTACGGCATTGTGCGCCGAGGCACCCGCATCGGGACCCCAACAGAATGGGCCGTGGTTGGCGACCAACACGGCTGGAATCGCGGAAGAATCGATTTTTTGAAACGCTCGCACTATAGCATGACCGGTGTTGCGCTCGTATTCCGATTGGACCTCGTGATCTGGCATCACTTCGGTGACTGGAACGGGACCGTGGAAGTAGTCCGCATGGGTGGTCCCGAAGCACGGAATTGGAGAGCGGGCCTGGGCCCAGGCGGTGGCATATTCGGAATGGGTATGGGCCACACCACCCGCCGAGGGGAACGCCTGGTACAAAACAAGATGCGTGGGCAGATCAGATGACGGGCGCAGTGTTCCTTCGACAATTTTTCCGGCAAGGTCGGTCACGACCAGATGCTCCGGCTTCATGTCCTCGTAGGGCACGCCGCTCGGTTTAATGACGACCAAGCCTTGTTCGCGGGAGATGCCACTGACGTTGCCGAAGGTATAAAGCACTAGGCCCCGGCGAACTAGTTCGAGGTTGGCTTCCAGTACCAGTTCGCGCAAGGTTGGTAGCAGCATAGAGAAGGGCGCAATCTCACTTGATGCCCGAATTTAGCCATTGTAAGCGTTTACCGGGCTTCGAAAAAGTAGAGCACCCACCTGCCTTTGTCAACCAGTTTTGCGCGCTTCGCGATATGAAGCGACCTCTCAGACGGTTTTACTCCAGAGCGAGAGTCAACTTCGTAACCGACGCCGGGGGAAATGTGTAGGTCACGGTCCGCCCGCTCTTCTCGAGTGCCTTGGTTTGCGGAGTCACCACACTGCGCTGCTCAAAAGTATTGTGGGCGTGAATGTCGGAATGAGTCAGCGTGGTTACGGACCCCGATCGTATACTCGCTCCCCGAACCCCGATCTCCGTCTCGCGACCGACTGTGATGTCCGGATTCACGACCGTGAGGACAAGTTGCTTGTCCTGCAACGATGCCGCTCCGTTGAGTCCCCAGAACGAAGCTGCCTTGCCATCGCGGTCGTAGCTGACGTTCGGCGCGGAAAAGATCGTGCGCAGCGCCTTGCCGCCCTGGTGCCCCGCGTACATCGCAAACACGTGTCCGACCGGCGTAACGCAGAACTTGTCTTCGTGCGCGAGGTACAAGCTGTTAAGGCAGTTGATTAACTGCGCACAGTTCGCCATGGCGACTTTCTCCGGATGGCGATTGAAGATGTCGAGGGTCATTCCGCTTAGGACGGCATCGCGCAGGGTGGGCATCTGCTCGAGTTGATCTCCGGGCGTGGCTTCGCTGCCTGGCCGATACCACGGGCCCCATTCATCGACCACCAGTTTGACCAAGTGCTCGGGATCGGCTTCGGCCATCACTTGCCAATGACCCTTGATGAGTGACTCCATCACGTCGCCTTCACGCATCAACTCGTACCAGTCCACGGCGTCAAACTGCAGCGCGTCCCCCTTTCCTTTCACCCAGTCTTTGGTCGCGCCGCGGCTGAGGTTCCATGTGTAGTAGTGGAGGGCTATCCCGTAGATGGACCGCAGCTGCTCTTTTCCTTTGCGCAAGATTTCTTCGAAGAAACCACGCGTCCAGCTCCAGTTGTCGTCGCTTGCCCCCGACGCGATGAAGGACAGCTTTTGCCCGTACTCAGGCACCCAGGTGGCATAGCGACGGAACTCCACCGCATATTCCTGCGGCGTGAAGTTGCCGCCGCATCCCCATGACTCGTTCCCTACTCCCCAGTAGCGCACATTGAATGGCTCAGGCGATCCGGCTGCAGCACGTGTCTCCGCCAGGGTGGTGCTACCCGCGGGAGAATTGCAGTATTCGACCCAGCGATAGAAATCCTCGGCCGGAAGGCTGCGCACGTTCGCGGCCAGGTAGGGTTCGGCCTCCACCAACTTACAGAACCGGACAAATTCGTTCGTTCCGAACTGATTGGGATCGTACTTGTGGCTGGCCGAAGCATCGGGTCTTTCTCCCTCCGCCCAGAAGTTGGTGCGCCGGGGGCGTTTCTCCGCAGGCCCAATTCCGTCCTTCCAGTCGTAGCTGTCGGCGAAACATCCTCCGGGAAAACGCACGACTGCCGGCTTGATCTTGCGAATCTCGTCGACTAGTTCTTTGCGAACTCCGTGAATGTTGGGAACCTTAGAATTTTCGCCCACCCACATGCCGTCATAAACGACACCGCTTAAATTCTCGGCGAAGTGACCATAAATGTTCGGTGAGATGATCCCCAGCGGTTCGTTAGGCAGGACTTCAATTCGGGACCCAACTCCGGCAGAGTCTGCGGCCAACTTGGACCATTGGCCGAAGAGCAGTGCTCCTGCTCCGATGATCCCCTTCTGAACGAATTCTCTGCGACGCATCATGGCAGTTCTCCGTGCGCCGGCTAAACCGGCAAGGTGTTGTGAATGAAGGTTTCATACGTTGAAGGAGTAGGTGCAGCGATGCTGGCTGATGTTCCAGCGGGTGAAAGACCCGCCGGTGGAACTTGCTGAGTTGCCACCGTAGTGATATCCAGCGGCGGGAAGGGCGACCGACCCGTCGAAAGCCTGGAAGGAAAAGCCGCCGTTGGCTGGGAGAAATACCCGGTCCGATCCGCCAGGGTGGCCAGCAACTGGGCAGGCCGTAGCGAGTAGCGAAGCAGTGAAGCCGCGAAAGTTCGTCCCATCGGAAGCAGATGATGGGGTTTCTTGGGAGTGCCGAGCCGTTCTAGTTCCGGCGAAGGCCAGTGTCGTTGGCGAAGGAACTGAGCACCAACAGCCAATGGAGTCCCCGCGGTCGTAGAGGAGGGCATGGCAAGAGGGAACATACAGCAAAAGCACGGAACCACTCGCGGGTCGCCTAGGCGTACCCGCACAGCGAAGGCATTCCGTATAAGCCGGCAGGCGGTGAAGTCGGAATGTGCCTGCGAGTGGGGCGGATGAGGTCGAATAAGTGATGATGGACCGGGACAATAGACCCCGGACCGGAGCGAGGACCTCTGGGGTAGAGGAGGAATCTTCTCGAATGGCAGTGCACCACCGAGCCCACTGTACCGACACAGTGCGGGACGCAAAGTGTGGCCGCGGAGTGCACGAAGGGCAGACGCAAACCTACGTGAAACGCCGGGTATGCCTGGTGCTGGCTTAACCTGTGTGACACGAGGGAAGGCGCTACCTGACAAGCCAACCTTCCAGCCGTACTGGGGAAAACTCACCGTACGGAATGATAGGGGAGGTGGTGGAAACGTCGGCATCATTCGAAGCCCGCTTCCGTGCCACCACCTTACCCGACCGAACCACAACGGCCCCGAGACATGCGGAGCCACCCGCGAGGGCGGCGTCGAAGCGTTGGCAGGGGGGAGCAGCCGACAAGGCTGCGAATCTGGCTGGGTGAAAGTTCCGGCGCCGTCAATTGCCTGTATTCGGACGGCTAGCATATCCGGTGCGTGCAGAGGCAACGAAGCACGATATGCCCGGATGTAGAAACCTCGGCTGCCCTGCGCAGTAAGCGCAGCGGTAGGAACGACCTGGGAGGTGAGGCATCTGAGGAAGGATTCGCAGAGATAACGTCGGGAAGGTCCCGGTGGCAGCAGGGGGCTGATGGCAACCTGCAAAGACTCCTCGAACGAGGCTAAGGCTGAAGTTGAGGAGAGCCAGGCGGGATGGGCGCATGAGTCCGTACGAGCGAAGACGTGCTCCCTCGCAGCCAGGGCAACCCCTTGCCGTGGCGTCGCATGCGACGTTACCTCAAGCGCTGGTTCCCCACGCCTCACGTTTGTCATCCTTACCCTCTTGTGCGCCTGGGCGTTCTCACCCAAGGTGGGAGCCGGATGTCGTAACTCCCCTGTCCGGATCTGTGGAGGGGGGTCATGAGTGATCATGGTCCCTACTCCGACTTCGAAAATGGCTATGCCGAGCTATGCCCGCAAACGTCAGCAACTTCGTTTGCAGGCAAACGATCTGGTGCGGTCGGTATGGTAAACGCTTTCGCGTAAGAGTGCGCCCCGATAATTGCTCTCAATTGGGGCGCCCCATTTTTTGAAGCAGCCGAGCCAAGCGTAGGTAAAACGATTTTCTTATTTGGTTCATCGTTTACCCCTGGCATATACTCAGGGACCGAATTCAGCATTTTTGACAGAGGGCCTGACGTGATCGACGGGGGAGCGCAATCATGAATCGCCGATCGTTTGTGAAAAATGCGGCTCTTCTCTGCACCGCTGCACAAATCAGCACAGGTTCAACCTTCGCATCCGGTCCACCCATTGCAAAGAAACCCGCCGCAGCAGAGGACATCAACGCCACCCGTATTCCGCGTTGGCGAGGCTTCAATCTGCAAGGCAAGTTTTCGATGCCGCAACGCCCCTACGATGGGCCTGCGTACGATGAGTTCGACTTTGTCATGATGAAGGAGTGGGGCTTCGATTTTGCCCGGCTACCGCTGTGGTACTGGGTGTGGGGCAGCCGAGATGACTGGTCAGTCCTTCGCGAAGAACCCATGAAGAAGATTGACCCGGCGGTGGACCTGGGACGTCAATATGGCATTCACATCAATCTGAACTTCCATCGCATACCCGGATATTGCATCAAGGGCCGCGAATTGGAACCGGCAGATCTTTTCACCGGCACGAAGGCGGAGCGCGACAAGGCCTTGGCCGCGGGCGTCTATCACTGGAAGGCCTTTGCGCGCCGGTATAAGGGGATTCCCAATCGTCAACTGAGCTTTGACTTGATCAATGAACCGCCCAAAATGCGGTCGTACGAGGGATATCTCGAAGAGCGCTACGTTGAGATCGTCAAGGCGCTGGCGGCTGGGATCCGGGAAGAAGATCCGAACCGGCTGATCTTCGCC
>WNFQ01009870.1_pt1 | contig 13628 bp, 16 predicted proteins | sample 5400171 | NCBI WGS metagenome assembly WNFQ01 (sample SAMN13153356, study PRJNA577476) | soil metagenome | isolation source: 20 cm soil under Madrone tree | place: USA:California | collected 2016-06-14
GCCCAAGCGCTGCCTCGTCAACCAGCGCGAGGTCGGCCCGCACACCGGGTCGTTCACCAACGCGCTGCGCAGCGCGCTGCGCGAGGACCCCGACGTGATCCTGATCGGCGAGATGCGCGACCTGGAGACCATCTCGCTCGCGCTCACCGCCGCCGAGACCGGGCACCTGGTCTTCGGGACGCTGCACACCTCGAGCGCGCCCAAGACCATCGACCGCATCATCGACGTCTTCCCCGCCGGGCAGCAGGCTCAGATCCGGACGATGCTCTCGGAGTCGCTCGAGGCGGTGGTGGCGCAGACGCTGGTCAAGAAGAAGGGCGGCGGCGGGCGCGTGGCGGCGTGCGAGATCCTGATCGGCGTGCCCGCGGTGCGGAACCTGATCCGCGAGGCCAAGCTCCACCAGATCCCGTCGATGATGCAGACCGGCCAGCGCGTCGGCATGCAGACGCTCGACATGGCGCTCGCCGATCTGGTGAAGCGCGGCGTGATCGAGCCGACCGCGCTCCCGCCGCGCCCGACGATCAACGGGTCCGGGAACGGCGCCGCACACGCCGGCGCGCCGGCATCGGCCGCGTAGCGCGGTCGCGAGCGTCCGGCGGGCCGGGCGGCGCCGGGAACCGCCGGGCCGCTCTCACCTGCCGTTCGCGCCGTTCACGCACTCCGGCTGCTGCTGCTGGCTCTGATCGATGACCGCGGCAGGGAGCGTGGGCGGCGTCGGGAAGCTCGGCTGCCTGAACCTGAAGAGCTTCAACATCGGGTCGGCGTTCGCGTCGCGCCTGGTGAGCGCCGGCAGATCGAAGCGGGTCTCGATGAAGCGCAGGATCGAGGTGTGGTCGTAGATCCTGTGGGAGACGTAGTGCGGCCGCGCGAAGGGTGACACCACCGCCACCGGCACGCGGATGCCGTAGCGGTCGAAAGCCCCCGGCTCGTCCCCGGACCCGAGCATGGGCGGGATGTCGTCCGGCACGCAGGCAGCGGGCGGCGGCATGTGGTCGTAGAAGCCGCCGTGCTCGTCCCAGGTGAGGAAGAGCGCCGACGAGGGCCACTGCGGGCTCGCGAAGAGCGCGTTGATGATCCCCGCGGTGAAGTTCTGGCCCACCTGGATGTTGGACGGCGGGTGCTCGTCGTTCTCGACGTTGGCCTGCCCGATGAAGATCGGATCGACGAACGAGACCTGCGGCAGGGTGCCGTTCTGCGCGTCGATCATGAAGTCCTCGATGGGCACGACGTTGCCCGGCAGGTGGTTGTGCACGTAGGCGAACTCGAGGGCGAAGGCGACCTCCGAGAAGTAGATCTTCCAGCTGACGGGGGGGGTCCGCCTCGTCGAGGAGGTTGAAGATGGTGCGCTGGGAGAACTCGGTGGGCGACATCGGGAGGTCGTTGGCAATGTGGCCGAACGAGGTCCCGGCGAGGAGGAAGAAGCGGTTCGGGAAGGTCTGGCTGAGCACCGAGCAGAAGTAGCGGTCGCTCATCGCGAAGGTGCTGAAGAGCGCATAGTGTCAACCAGCCGGGCGCGCCGGCTCGCGGATCATCTCGATGCGCGGGGGTGATGCCGTCAGCCGGGAGGCGAGCGAGCCTCCGCGCTCGAGGGTCGCCACGTCTTCGGCCACGCGGCGGCGGAGCCGATCGACGGCGACGCGGCGAAAGACGGCCGGAAAGGGAGCCAGCTTGGCGGCCCCCAGGCCGAGCATGCGCGCCGCGCCGGCATGCCCCGAGACCGCCTTGTGATATCCGACGGCGACCTGGATGAGCGCCACCAGGCAGTCCCAGCAGTCGCCGCCTTCGACCGAGTCCAGGAGCTCCTCGAAGGCCTCGTGGGCGGCGAAGAAGTCGCCCGCGTTGAAGAGCCGCACGCCCGCCCCGAAGCCCGGGGGAAAGCGGTCGGGAGGCACGCCCGCCACTCTACACCAGCAGGTGGTCGCGTGCGCGCCCCCCTGAGGGGCGGTCCGACCGGCTGGCGGGACCGCCCCGGGGCGGAGCTCAGGCCGCCTTCCTGCTCCCGTGGCTCTCGATCTGGATCGGGACCCTGCGAGAGGCATGGCCCGCGGGCAGAGGTACGGTGACCTCGAGCACGCCGTTCTCGTAGCGCGCGGTGACCTTCTCGGGATCGATCCCGTCGGGGAGGGTCAGGCTCCGCTCGAAGCGGCCGTAGCGGAGCTCGCTGAAGCGGCGGCCCTCCTCCTTCTGCTCCGACCTGCGCTCGCCGGAGATGGTGAGGGTCGTGCCCTCCAGGGAGACCTCGATGTCGGACGGGTCGACACCGGGGAGGTCACAGCGCAGGACGAGATCCCCGTCCTTGGTGCGCGCCTCGACCGCAGGCCACCAGGTGCCGCCGGACTCGAAGAGGGTGTCGAGATCGCGATCCAGATCGAAGAGGCCGCGGAAGAGCGACCGCGGCATGTCGTTCGCCCACGCCTTGGGCATCAAGCTGTTCCGCATATGTCATCGCGCCTCCTTTCCTTGGATTTTCTGCGCATTTGGTAAGCACGGGGCCTCGGGCTGTAAAGGGCACGGGGCCGGTCCCGGGGGTGTTGACTGCCGGACGTGCGATTCTATCTTTGCGCCCGGCGGCGGGGACGGTACGGCCCGGCCGCCGCAGTCGAGTGTCAACCCAACCATGGACCCGGGTCCGCCGGAGGGCTCCGCCCGGGAGGAGGGGCGCTCTAGAACGCGGCCTCGGTCGCGGGGCTGCTGCTCACCACCGAGGCGATGGTGGCCGAGAAGCCGAAGGAGGAAAAGCCCGCGACGCCGCCAATGCCGCACGGCGCCGAAGACTTCTGAAAACCGCGGGGCCGCGGCCCGTCGGCGACCTGCGGGTCAGCCGACCCCGGGCACCCCACCGCTTCGCAGGCGGTCACGCCAGCGTGCGTCGCTCACCTGCGCCGGCTCGGTCGTACGCACGAAGTCGAGCAGCACCGAGACGAAGCGCCGCGGGTCCGAGCGGTGCGGGAAGTGACCCGCGTTCGGGAAGAGCTCGAGCCGGCTCCCGGGGATCGCCGCGTGCGCGGCGCGCGCGTGCGTGACCGGGATCACCCGGTCGCGCTCGCCCCACACGATCATCGTGGGCAGCTCGGCGGCGAGGTACAGGCGGTCGGTGGCGTTCACGCGCTGGCCCCCCGGGTCGATGATGGTGCGCAGCGTGTGGACGAACGCCTGGCGGCAGTCCGCGTCGCCGAGCGAGGCGTAGCCTTGCCAGATCTCCTCCAGGTCGGGCGCGGCGCGGAGGCCGGCGCGCCCGACGAAGCGCGCCACCCCTCGCACCGCGTCGAGGAGCCCCTGCGTGCAGATGACGGGCAGCACCCACTCCGAGCCCGGGAGGGCCGCCGCGCGCAGCATCGTGTGCACCTCGCGCCCGAGGCCGCCGCTCGACACCAGCACCAGGCGCTCGCAGCGCTCGGGGAACTGATACGCGAACTGCAGCGCGATGCCGCCGCCGAGCGAGTGCCCGACGATCGTGGCGCGCGGAATTCCGAGCACCTCGAGGAGATCGCGGATGCCGTTCGCGTACGCGCCGAGCGAGTAGTCGCCGCGCGGCTTGGCGGAGCGGCCGTGGCCGAAGAGGTCCGGGGCGACGACGGTGTGGCGCTCGGCGAGCCAGGGCAGCACGTCGTCCCAGGTCGCGGCGCTGCCTGTGATCCCGTGGATCAGGACCAGGACCGGGCCGGAGCCGCCCGAGCGGTAGCTCAGCCGGTGACCGTGGAGCGTGACCTCACGCGGTTCCATGCCGGGCACCTCGCTCATGCCGCCACCTGCCTTCCCGTGAGCGTGTGGGAGGTCGCCGCCTCGACGCGGACGCGCACGACGTCACCGGGCTCGGCCGGACCCGGGAAGACGACGGTCTTCATCTGCGGCGACTTGCCCGCCATCCAGCCTGCGGTGCGGCGCGCCGGCCCCTCGACCAGCACCCCGACCTCCGCGCCGACCAGCCGGCGGTTGATCTCGGCCGAGATCGACTCCTGGAGCGCCACCAGGCGCTGGAGTCGAGGCGAAGTCGTCCTCGTCCTCGCCCGGGAAGCCGACGATCACGTCGGTCGAGAGCGCGAGACCGGGCACGCGCGCGCGCAGGCGGGCGACCAGATCCTCGTACTCGGCCCGCGTGTACTCGCGGCCCATGCGGCCGAGCACGCGGTCCGAGCCCGACTGCACCGGCAGGTGGAGCTGCGGTGCGACCGCGGGGCACTCGGCCATCGCATCGATGACGCGCGCGCTCATGTCGGAAGGATGCGGGGAGGTGAAGCGGAGGCGGAGGATGCCGGGCACCCCGGCGGTCTGGCGGAGGAGCTCGGCGAAGTCCCAGGTGCCGTCGTGGTAGGCGTTCACCGTCTGCCCGAGGAAGACGACCTCACGCACGCCGGCCGCGGCGAGCGCGCGCACCTGCGCGAGCAGGACGGGGCCGGGAAGGCTCCGCTCGCGCCCGCGCACGTAGGGCACGATGCAGAAGGTGCAGAAGCGGTCGCAGCCGCGCATCACCGTGACCCAGGCGCGCACGCCGCCCTCGCGCGCCACGGGGAGGTCGGCGTAGGTCTCGGACGGATCGAGGCGGAGGGCCAGGTGCGGGTCGCCGTCGCCGCCGCGGAGCAGCTCCGGCAGGCGGCGGTAGCCGTCGGGTCCGACCAGCAGGTCGACCCAGGGCGCGCGCTGGACGAGCTTCTCGCGCAGGTGCTGCGCCATGCAGCCGGTCACGCCGAGCCGCACGTCGGGCCGGCGGCGCTTGTGGCGCGCGAGCTCGCCCAGGCGGCCGAGGACCCGCGCCTCGGCGTGCTCGCGGATGGCGCAAGTGTTGAGCAGGATCACGTCGGCGGCCTCGGCGGCGGCGGTGCGCGTGTAGCCGTGGGCGGAGAGGTGCCCGAGCATCAGCTCGGTGTCGGCCACGTTCATCTGGCAGCCGTAGGTCTCGATGTAGACGGTCGGCATTTTGGGGCGAAGGCGATTCATAGCGGCGCCGGCGCGCGCGGGCAACCTCGGGGGATGTTCGCCGAGCACGGTGATCGAGCTCGACGCAACCGGAGCTGGGCGCGCCGGGCGTCGGATGCACGTTCGCGCCGTTGCGGCCGCCGGCGTTCCGGGCTAACCATCGGCGCATGCTCGGTGGCCGCCCCCCGCGCGCGCCCGCAGGCTACGGCTCGCTCGAGGCGAGCCTGCTCCACTGCCCCCGCTGCCGCCAGGCGATGCCGGTGCGCAAGCGCCTCCTCCTCGTGCTGCTCGACGGCGAGAAGCACGAGTACGTCTGCCAGCGCTGCGGCACGCCGTGCGCGTCCAAGATCGAGCCGCTGCCGCGCGTGACGGGGTGAGCGATGGGGGCGGACCTGCATCACCCGCATCACCAGGCGAAGACGCGGCACGCCGTGTGCGCCATCGTCACGGTGAGCGACACGCGCACCCCCGAGAGCGACGCGAGCGGGGTGTGCATCCGTGCGCTCCTCGAGGAGGCGGAGCACCGCGTCCTCTCCTACACCATCCTGCCCGACGACCCGGGGCGCCTCCGCGCCCATCTCGAGGAGCTCTTCGGCGTGCCAGGCCTGGACGCCGTGATCGTCAACGGGGGCACGGGGCTCGCGCCCCGCGACACGACCTACGAGGCGATCGCGGGCCTCCTCGAGAAACGCCTCGACGGGTTCGGCGAGCTCTTCCGCATGCTCTCGTACCAGCAGGTGGGCTCGGCGGCCATGTTGTCGCGCGCCGTCGCGGGTGTGGCGCGCGGCAAGATCGTCGTCTCGCTCCCCGGCGCGCCGGCCGCGGTCGAGCTCGCGATGCAGAAGCTCCTCCTCCCCGAGCTCGGCCACCTGATCCACCTGGTGCGCGGCTAGCGCATGCGGGTACGCCTCCGCTTCTTCGCCGCGCTGCGCGAGCGGATGGGAGCGCGCGCCGAGCGGAGCGTCGAGCCGGGAACGACGGTCGGCGCGCTCTGGCGCGCCCTGGTCGCGGAGCGTCCGGAGCTGGCCGCGACGCGCGTGCGCTTCGCCGTGAACGAGACCTACGTCGAGCCCTCGCACCGGCTGGCCGACGGTGACGAGGTGGCCTTCTTCCCGCCCGTGAGCGGGGGAGCCTAGGCATGTTCCGCATCGCGCGCGTGAGCGGGGGAGCCTAGGCATGTTCCGCATCGCGCGCGCGCCCATCGTGCTCGAGCGCCTGGTGCGTGCCGTGCGCGACCCCGCGGCCGGGGCGCTCGTCGTCTTCCTCGGCACGACGCGCAACCGGAACGACGGCCGGCGCGTCGTCCGTCTCGAGTACGAGGCGTACGGCCGCATGGCGGTGGCCGAGATGCGGCGCCTCGCCGCCGAGGCGAAGCGGCGGTGGCCCATCGGCAAGGTCGCCATGGCGCACCGGATCGGGCCCGTGCCGATCGGTCAGGCGAGCGTGGCGATCGTGGTGTCGGCCGGGCACCGCGCCCCGGCGTTCGCCGCCTGCCGCTGGCTCATCGACCGCTTGAAGGCGATCGTGCCGATCTGGAAGCGCGAGCACTTCCGCGGCGGCCAGGTGTGGATCGGGTCACAGTCGAGCGCGCCGCGGCGGCGGGCCCGCGCGGCTCGCCGCGCGGGCGGCCGTTGATGTCCCCCGAACGCCTGCTGAGCGTCATCACCGTCGACATCCTCGTCATCCTCGCCGTGTCGCGCCTGCTGGGCGTTGCGCTCCGCGCCCTCGGCCAGCCGCAGGTGATGGGCGAGGTGATCGGCGGCATCCTGCTCGGCCCCTCGCTGCTCGGGTGGGCGGCGCCGGGCGTGTCCGCGGCGCTTTTTCCCCCGGCGGTGCTCCCCTATCTCCGGGTGCTGAGCGAGTACGGGATCGTCTTCTTCATGTTCCTGGTCGGGCTCGAGCTCGACCCGGCGCTCATGCGCGGACGCGGACGCGCCGCGGTCGTGACCTCGCACTCGAGCATCTTGACGCCGTTCGCGCTCGGCATCGGGCTCGCCGCCTGGCTGTACCACGAGCACGCTCCCCACGGGGTGCGCTTCCTGTCCTTCGCGCTCTTCATGGGGGCCTCGATGTCGATCACGGCCTTCCCGGTCCTGGCGCGCATCCTCACCGAGCGCGATCTGCTGAAGACGAAGGTGGGAGCGGTGACGATCGTGTGCGCGGCGGTGGACGACGTGACCGCGTGGTGCCTGCTCGCCTTCGTCGTGGCGGTGGTCGGCAGGGCGGACCTCGGCGGGGCCGGGCGCACCCTCGTCCTCGTCCTCGCGTACGTGGCCGCCATGCTCGTCCTCGTGCGGCCGCTTCTCAGGCGGCTCAGCGCCATGGTCGATCGGAGCGGCCGGCTCTCCCAGAACATGGTCGCGATCGTGTTCCTGCTCGTGCTCGCGAGCGCGTTCGCCACCGACTCGATCGGCATCCACGCCATCTTCGGCGGGTTCATGATGGGCGCCATCCTGCCGAAGGATGCGCTCTTCACCCGCGAGCTGGTCGACAAGGTCGAGGACTTCGCGGTCGTGTTCCTGCTGCCGATCTACTTCGCGTACACGGGGCTCCGCACCCAGATCGGGCTCCTCGACACGCCCACCCTCTGGCTCCAGTGCGGCCTGGTGATCGGCGTCGCCACCCTGGGCAAGTTCGGCGGCTCGGCGCTCGCGGCCCGGGTCACGGGTCTCGGATGGCGCGAGGCGTGTGCGCTCGGCGTGCTCATGAACACGCGCGGGCTGATGGAGCTGATCATCCTGAACATCGGCTACGACCTCGGCGTCCTCTCGCCTGCCCTGTTCGCGATGATGGTGCTCATGGCGGTCGCGACCACGCTCGCGACCACCCCCGTGCTGGCGGCCATCTACCCGCCCGAGCGCTTCCGCGCCGAGCTCGCCGCGACACCCGCGGCCACGCGCGGCGTGCTCGCCGCGGTGGCTCTTCCCAGCTCCGGCCCGCTCCTCGTCGACGTGGCCGCCGCCCTCGCCGAGCATACCGAGAGCCCGCTCTACGTCCTCCACCTCGAGCGGCCGCCCGAGCGCGGCATGCTCGGCGTCGGCGTGGCAGCGGCGAGCAACTCGACCGCGCTCGCGCCGACCCTCGCGCATGCGAACGCGCGCGGGCTCGGCGTGCGCCCGCTCCAGTTCCTCTCGCGCAGTCCCGCCGACGACATCCGCGACGTGGCGCGCGCCAAGGGCGCGGGGCTGGTGGTCATGGGGTGGCACAAGCCGGTGTGGAGCCGTACCGTGCTCGGCGGCACCGTGCAGGCGGTGATGCGTGAGGTCGACGCGGACGTGGCGGTGCTGATCGACCGCGGTCTCGCCTGGCCGCCCCGGCGCGTGCTGGTGCCGTTCGCCGGTACGACCCAGGATCGGGCGGCGCTCCGGCTCGCCGCGCGCGTGGCGCGCCGCGACGGGGCGACGCTCACCGTGCTCGGCGTCGTCCGCCCGGGTGAGGTGGCCCCCGCCGTCGAGCTCCCGGAGGGCGTGCCGGCGATGCGCGTGATCGCGTCGCGCTCGCCGATCGACACCGTGATCCGCGAAGCGGCGGCGCACGATCTCACCGTGCTCGGCGTCGGCGAGGGGTGGCAGCTCGAGCCGCACGTCTTCGGGCTGCGCTCCGAGCGGCTCGCCGCCGACTGCCCGTCGTCACTGCTGATCGTACGCGGGCGGGACGGCGCCGCGTCCTGAGCCGCCGGGCAAGGTTTGCGTTGTCGGCACTCCTTCGCCATGGTAGGAGCACGAGGTTCATGTACCGTTCCCGCTCCGCCGCCGTGGTGATGCTCGCGTTCCTGGCGACGAGCTGCGCGGGGCTGCGCCACGGCACGCTGCTCGGGCGCGAGGCCGGCTTCGGTCCGGCGGTCGAGCTGCCTCCGGATGCCGTCGCGATGGGCAGCTTCCTGAAGGGCGAGGTGGCGCTCACGCAGAACGACATGGAGACGGCGCTCGCCGCCTTCCAGGCGGCGGTGCGCGCCGATCCCGACGCGCCGCTCCTGCGCCTCCGCCTCGCCCCGCTCTATGTGCGCAGCGGCCAGCTCGATCGCGCCCTCGAGCAGGTGGATGCGGTCGTGAAGCTCGAGCCGACCAACCTGGAGGCGCTCGGTCTCCAGGCGGGCGTGCTCTCCGCCCTCGGGCGCGACGACGAGGCGGTCGCCACGTACGAGCGCGTGCTGAAGCTCGATCCGGAGAGCCAGGACGCCTACCTCTACCTGGGCGCTCTCTACAGCAAGAAGGGTGAGACCGAGAAGGCGGTCGCGACGCTGAAGCGTCTCATCGCCAAGAACCCCGGCTCGATCCTCGGCTACTACTATCTCGGCCGCGTCCACGCCGCCGCCCGCCAGCTCGACAAGGCCGAGCACTACTACCTGGAAGCGCTCAAGCTGAACCCGCAGTCGGAGCTCATCCTGACCGACCTGGCGCTCGCCTACGAGCTCGAGGGCCGCACCGACAAGGCGATCGAGCTCTACCAGCGCATCCTGACGCTCAACCCGAACAGCGTGATCGTCCGCCGCCGCCTGGGCGGCCTCTACGTCGGCCAGAAGAAGCTCGACGAGGCGCTCTCGCAGTTCCAGGAGATGGAGAAGGTCGACGCCGATCCGCGTGAGGCGCGCACCAAGATCGGACTCATCTACCTGGAGAAGGGCGATCCCGAGCGCGCGGCACAGGAGTTCGACCTGGTGCTGGCGGCCGAGCCGCAGAACTGGCGCGTGCGCTACTACCTCGGCTCGGTCTACGCCGAGCGGAAGGAGATCGACCGCGCCCTCGAGGAGTTCGGCAAGATCCCCGCGGACTCCGACTTCTACGTCGACGCGCGCATCCAGCGCGCCTACCTGATGCAGAAGGCGGAGCGGCTCTCGGACGCGGTGCGGGAAGTGGAGGGGGCCCTCAAGGTCAAGCCCGACAACGCCGACCTGATGAGCTACCTGGCTTCGCTCTACCGCGAGCGCAAGGATCTCAAGTCGGCGATCGCGCTCCTCGAGCGCGTGGTCGAGCGCAACCCGGACAACGACCGCTACCGCTTCACGCTGGGCGCGGCCTACGACGAGGCCAAGGACAAGACGCGCACCATCGAGCAGATGAAGCGGGCCGTGGAGCTCAACCCCAAGAACGCGGCCGCGCTCAACTACCTCGGCTACACCTACGCCGAGATGGGCGTTCAGCTCGAGGAGGCGGAGCGGCTCATCCGCCGCGCGCTCGAGATCGAGCCCGACGACGGCTTCTACGTCGACAGCCTCGGCTGGGTCTACTACCAGCGCGGCGACTACGGGCGCGCCGTCGAACAGCTCGAGCGCGCGGTCGAGCTGGCGGGCGACGACCCAACCGTCGCCGAGCACCTGGGGGACGCGTACGAGCGCGCGGGCAAGCCGCGCGACGCGCTCCGTCTCTACCAGGACGCGCTGGCGCGGGCGAAGGAAGCGGCGCAGATCGAGCGCCTGAAGGGCAAGGTCCACTCGCTGGAGGCGGCAGCGCGCAGCGAGGGCACGGGGCTGTAGGGACGGCGTGGGGTCGCCGCCCGGTCGGGGGGTCACTCCCGCGCGAGTCGGGAGCCCGCGGGTCGAATGCTTTGGGTGGCGCGGCTACGGCCCGGCGCTGCTGGGGCACGCCCGACTTCGCGCGGGAGCGACCCCCCGACCCGGCGGGGCCGCGTCGGTGCGCGGCGCTCGTCTCGGGCTCGGCATCGGCCGCAGCCTGCTGCTCATCTGTGTCGTAGGAGCCCTGGTTACCGGAGGTTGCGCGGGGCGGGGGCCGCGGGTGTTGCGGGCGGTCACGGCGGAGGAGCTGCTCGCGGATCTCGCCGCGCGGCGGGCGGCGGTCACCTCGTTGCGCGCGCGGGCGCGCCTGCGAAGCGGTCTCACGGGGCTGTGGACACGCGAGGCGCTCCTCGTGCGCCGGCCCGACGCGGTGCGCATCGATGTCCTCTCGCCCTTCGGGCTGGCGCTGGCGGTCGGCGTGCAGGGGTCGCTCCTGTGGGCCTACCCGCCCGCCGAGTCGACGCGTTACGAGGGTCCCGCCTCGGCGGCGAACCTGACCCGCCTCCTCGGCGCGCCGGTCGAGGTGGGTGACGTGGTCGAGGTGCTGCTCGGCCTGCCGCCCGCGCGCGCGGCGGTCGGACCGCCCGCGCTCGCCGCGCGCGCGGGCGAGTACCGCCTGACGCTGCCGCTCGCGGCCGGCGCGCAGACCATCTGGTTCGCGGGCGACACGCTCAGCGTGCGGCGCGCCGAGGAGACGCGCGAGGGCGCGCTCGCGCTGCGGGTCGCGTTCGACGACTACCGCGACGGCTTCCCGCATCTGGTCGAGGTCGGGGCGGCGAGCGGGGCCACGGCGCGCCTCGCCTACGAGGCCGTCGAGCGGAACGCGCCCGTCGATCCGGCGCTGTTCGCGCCGCCGCCCGCGGCGCGGGTGCTGCCGCTCGAGGCGGCGCCCCCGCCGGAGGGGCGTTAGGTGCCCCTCCTCGAGGTCCGCGACCTGCGCACGTCCTTCTTCCTCGAAGGCGGCGAGGCACGCGCCGTGGACGGCGTGTCGTTCGCGCTCGACGCGGGCCGCGTCCTCGGGCTGGTCGGCGAGTCGGGCTGCGGGAAGAGCGTCACCGCCCTCTCGCTCATGCGCCTCGTGCCGCCGCCGGGACGCATCGTGGGCGGCGAGGTCCGCCTCGACGGGCGGGACCTCCTCGGGCTCCCCGAGCGCGAGATGCGCGCCGTGCGCGGCGCCGGCCTGGCCATGATCTTCCAGGAGCCGATGACGTCGCTCAACCCGGTGTTCACGGTGGGGAGCCAGATCGCCGAGGCGGTGCGGCTCCACCGTCCCGTGTCGCGCCGTGAGGCCTGGGAGCGCGCCGTCGAGCTGCTCGCCGAGGTGGGCATCCCCGAGCCCGCCCGGCGCGCGCGCGACTATCCCCACCGGCTCTCCGGCGGCATGCGGCAGCGGGTGATGATCGCGATGGCGATCTCGTGCGAGCCGCGCGTGCTGATCGCCGACGAGCCGACCACCGCGCTCGACGTGACCATCCAGGCCGAGATCCTGGATCTGCTGCGCGCGTTGCGCGAGCAGCGCGGGATGGCGCTCCTCCTGATCACCCACGATCTCGGCGTGGTGGCCGAGCAGGCGGACGAGGTCGCGATCATGTATGCGGGGCGGATCGTGGAGCACGCGCCGGTGCTGGCGATCTTCGATCGCCCGCTGCACCCCTATACGCAGGGCCTCTTCCGCTCGATCCCCGGGATCAGCGGCCGCCACGACCGACTCGAGGCCATCCCGGGACAGGTGCCCGACCTCCTCCGGCTGCCGAGCGGGTGCACCTTCCGCGACCGCTGCCCGCAGGCGATCGCCGACTGCGCGGGTGTCGCGCCGCCGCTCGAGGAGCACGCGCCCGGCCACCGCGCCGCGTGCATCCGCCTGTGACGCCGCTCATCGAGGTACGCGAGGTCCGCAAGCACTTCCCGATCGGGGGCGGGCTCTTCGGCGGGCCGCGCGCCTGGGTGCTGGCCGTGGACGGCGTCTCGCTCGCCATCCAGCCGGGCGAGACCCTCGGCCTGGTCGGCGAGTCGGGCTCGGGGAAGTCGACGCTCGGTCGTCTCATGCTGCGCCTCATCGAGCCCACCTCGGGCGAGGTGGCGTTCGACGGACGCTCGCTCCTGGCGCTCGGGGCGCGCGAACTGCGCGCGCTCCGCCGCGAGATGCAGATCATCTTCCAGGACCCCTACGGCTCGCTCGATCCGCGCATGCGCGTCGAGAGCATCGTCGGCGAAGGGCTCGCGATCCATGGCCTCGGTACACGCGCGCAACGCCGGGAGCGGGTGAGAGAGCTGCTCGAGCTGGTGGGCCTGCCGCCCGAGGCCGCGCGGCGCTATCCGCACGAGTTCAGCGGCGGCCAGCGCCAGCGCATCGGCATCGCGCGGGCCCTCGCCGTCGGCCCCCGCTTCGTGGTGGCCGACGAGGCCGTCTCGGCCCTCGACGTCTCGATCCAGGCGCAGATCCTGAACCTGCTGCAGGATCTGTGAACCTGCTGCAGGATCTGGGCCGGCGCCTCGGCCTCACCATGCTCTTCATCGCGCACGACCTCCGCATCGTCGAGCACCTGAGCGACCGGGTGGCGGTCATGTACCTGGGGAAGATCGTCGAGCTGGCGTCACGCGAGGCGTTTTACAGCAACCCCCATCATCCCTATACTCGCGCCCTTCTCTCCGCGGTCCCGGTTCCCGATCCGCGGCAGCGAAGGCAACGAATGGTGGTGGGTGGTGACGTGCCGAGCCCTGTCGAGCCCCCGCCGGGGTGCGCGTTCCATCCGCGCTGTCCTCACGCCGAGGACGTCTGCCGGAGGGTCGTGCCACCGCTGGTGGCGGGTCGCGGCGGCCATGCGGTCGCCTGCCATGTGTTTCCGGCCGAGCCGCCGGGAAAGGGGTGAAACGTGGCTGACACGAAGCCGACGAATGGCGCTTGGCAGGACGTCCGGGTGTCGCTCGGGCCGGACGCCGAGGTGACGGGCAAGCTTTCCTTCGCGACGCCGACGCGCATCGAGGGGAAGCTGAAGGGCGAGCTGCGCGCCACGGACCTGCTCATCATCGGAGCGCAGGCGGTCGTGCAGGCGAACGTCCACGCCGAGAAGCTGATCGTGCTGGGCGAGGTGCGCGGTCAGGTCGAGGGCGCGAGCCGCGTCGAGATCTGCGCCGGCGGGCGCCTCTTCGGCGACATCGAGACGAAGTGCCTGGTGGTGCAGGAGGGTGCGACCTTCGAGGG
>WNFQ01009495.1_pt1 | contig 13626 bp, 15 predicted proteins | sample 5400171 | NCBI WGS metagenome assembly WNFQ01 (sample SAMN13153356, study PRJNA577476) | soil metagenome | isolation source: 20 cm soil under Madrone tree | place: USA:California | collected 2016-06-14
TAAAACCGCGACGGTTGTACAAGCCTGTGAGTTCGTCGGTGAGGGCAAGATTGCCCAGTTCTGCTTGCAACATGTACTGCTTCGCGGCACAGCGGACCGCGCGCATCAGAAGCTCGCTGACCTGTCGGCTCCGGGCGTCGCCGAGCACCGTGCCTCCAGATTCCGTGCGCACATCTCGCAATAATTTGGCCAGGTCTCGATTAGCTTCTGAAAGTAGAGATCGGAAAACGTCATCAATCGCCTTATTTTCTCTGCCCGGCGACAAGACTGGCGCTCTGCGGCGAAACAATGATTGAGAATCGACGGCCATGTTCAGGATTGCGACATCAGTCGGATTGGATTCGCATCCCATTCTGGCCTGCCGCTTGCGTAGGCAGCTGCTTAATCGAAGTCTATTTGATCCCATGGGCATCTGCGTTCATCCCCGTTCTACGGATGACCCTCCGCGGTGATCTCGGTTTCTTTTGCGACAATTTGTTCCACTGGTGATTTCGTGGCGCTCCGAAGTTTCATTTCATCCAGCAATAGACGTCCATCTCCTAGGAATGAGAGCCGGCGTGCAATACTCCCTAGATCATAAAGATCGTTCAGAACTCCGCACCTCTGCAGTCCCTTCCAAACAGAAGTAGCAACAGGCAGCGGAGCGCGCCCATGTTTCATCGCGAGAAGAACGACCTGATGCCAAAGCAAATGAAACTCCGCTGATTGCCAGTCGGATCGGACAGTTTGCGCGTCAAGAACCACATTTCCATTCGCTGGCTTCGTCTCCTGAACTCCTTTTTCCATCGATTCCTCCAACGCCGTGAGTTCGGACCGCCTCCGTGTCAGCGCTGTTCGGTAGTTGGGGTATTTGAGGTGGGGGCCCTGTCCACGGAGGCGGCCCGCTCTCCTCATTGCAAAATAGCTGATTGCCAAATGAATTCAATCCGGTGAATCATCCATTTCGACTGAGTGAAATGACCGAGAACTGTCTACAGGCAAACCCTTCGGGGGTGGTGTCAAGCCTGGATCAAACCGCGGCGAATGGCGTAGCGCACTAAACTTGCTGTTTCGTGGATATCGAGCTTCTTCATGAGTCTTGCTCGGTGCGATTCGGCAGTTTTTACGCTGATTCCCAAGTGTACTGCGATGTCCTTCGTGGATTTGCCTTCACCAACCAATTGAAGAACCTGACGCTCGCGCCCTGAAAGAGGGTCGGTCGAGTCATCTGTTTTGGATAGATAGGCTTCAACAACAGCGCCCGAAATGTTCGGGCTAAGGTACACAGATCCACGACAGACTTCTCGTATCGCGTGGACGAGGTCATCCGCTGCTTGGCTCTTCAGCACATATCCTCTGACCCCGGCGCGCAGAGACTCTGTGACATATTGATCCTCGTCGTGTTGCGTGAGCAGTATGACCTTGGTCTTCGGAGAAGATTTCTTCAGCTCGCGAGCGGCGTCGACGCCATTCAAGACCGGCATGCTGATGTCGATGATGGCGACGTCAGGTTGTGTCCTCTCAACCGAGCGCAGTGCTTCTTGTCCGTCCGAGGCTTCGCCGACCACCTGAAATCCTTGCCTTTCTAGCAAGGCTCTCAGCCCCTGGCGGATCAGGGCATGATCGTCGGCAAGCAAGACGCGTGTCGCCATTGTCTTGGGGGCAGGTTAACGAATTCCGTCGCCCACGGGCAATCGGGTGGTTTCCTCTATTTGTTTGAGGTAAAGACCTGAGCAGAAGCAGTTGCAAGGCTGGTGCGCAAGATGAGCTGACAGCGCGTGTTATCCTACTGCAACAGTTCCGCTTGCAGTGCACTTACGTGGTGCGAGTCGGCACCCTCCAACATTTCCATTCAGGGCTGCACGAGTCCGCGGCGGACTGCGTAACGCACAAGACTTGCCGTCTCGTGAATATCCAGCTTCTGCATGAGCCTCATCCGGTGAGATTCGGCCGTTTTCACGCTGATACCCAGGAGCGAAGCAGCGTCCTTCGTGGATTTTCCTTCGGCAATCAATTGCAACACTTGGCGCTCGCGCGCGGTCAAGGGATCTGCAGGCCTATCCGATTTGGTGCGGTACGCCTCCACCACTGCGCGTGATATGCCCGGGCTTAGATAGAACTCTCCTCGAGAGACCTGCTGAATTGCATGAACCAGGTCGCTTGCGACCTGGTTCTTCAGGACGTATCCTTTCACGCCAGCTTCGAGCGCCTCGTGGATATACTGTTCTTCTTCGTGCTGCGTAAGGAGAATTGATTTCGTCTTTGGGCAGGAACGGCCGAGTTCGCGAGCTGCATCGATGCCGTTCAGCGTCGGCATGCTGATGTCTAGTACCGCGATATCCGGGTGGTGCTCCTCCGTCAGGCGGACTGCATCTTGCCCATCGGAGGCTTCCGCAACAACTTGAAATTTCTCGCGCTCCAGCAATGATTTCAGACCTTGACGAACCAACACGTGGTCATCCGCGAGTACGATGCGAATTGGCATGATCACCCTCCAATGGAAGTCGAATGGAAAGCTCGGTTCCTTGCCCCAGACGGGATTCGATTCGAAGTGTTCCCCCGATTGCAGTCACCCGCTCCTGCATCGCGATAAGTCCTAAGCCCTTCCGACCCGGTGCCGCTTGAGCCTGGCTGGAATCGAAGCCCCCGCCGTCGTCCCGGATCGAGCAACACAGCACAGGATTTTCTCTCCAAGCACGAATCCAGACATTGCTCGCCTTCGCATGCTTGACGGCATTGGTTAGCGCTTCTTGAACGATGCGATACAGCGTCGTCTCAATAGTGTTAGGCAGGCGGCCCGAATCAGTTGCATCGATGTGAATCGGCAGATTGGCTCGTTTCGAAATTCCTTCCGCCAGAAAACGAATCGCGGGAATCCAGCCAAGATCATCTAGGATCGTCGGCCGAAGTTCATGGGAGTACCGTCGCAAATGTTTCTCAACTTGGTTCAACATTTCTTTAATCCGTGCGAACTGCGCCTGCTGGGGCTCGGGCAATTCCAGAGCCACTTCGGCTAGCGCGAGGTGCACGGCGACGAGCAGTTGTCCAGCCTCGTCGTGCACCGCGTACGCGATTCTCTTGATCTCCTCCTCGAGCGTTTCGTTCAATTGCCGCAGGGCCTTCACCGCATCCTGAAATCCACGGTGTGCCATTTCATAAGGGGACAAGCATTCCGCGAAGAATTCGCCGCTTGACCGGAGCAATTCCTCCCGGCGTTTTTCAGTTTCCGTGCCGCCAACCAAAGAAAGTACAGCTTGATGATGCAGGGAAGCCATCTCCACGAGGCTCTTTTGCTCGGTAAGCGCCCGGCGGCCGAGTTCATACGCCCGGCCCAGTGCGGGTTCGCCTCCCCCGGCCACATATTCACGCAACGAAGTGCGGTACTCGTCTTCAATACCTGCGCGCTGCTTCGTCTTGCGTCGAATTGCAACCTTCATGGACTAATCCCCGTTAGCCGTGAGACTAGGACGAGCGCATCGTCATTTCCGGTGCGATACTGCTCGAGAATTCTGTCGGCCGCCCTTTGCGGATTCTCTCGCGCCGAGAGGGTCACGGAAAAATCGCTTCGCACTCCGTCTGTTGCAAAGAAAAGTGTGTCTCCCCGCACGATCGGAAGCACGGTGGCCTGAAGGGCAGGCAATTGGGAACCGACGACGCCAGCTCGGAGGAGAAGTGACTCCTGCACATTGCCTTTTTTTGCGTCGGCGCGCATCAACACTCCTTGGACGTTCCCGACACCGAGCCAAGTCATCATGCCATGGTCAGGGTCAATGCAAGCAAGGCGCAATACAACCCCGCGAGTTGCCCGGAGTTTTTCGTGGCATTTTTCTACTAGGGAGATAATCGGCTCGTCGGCAGAGCTTCTGAGAAGCGCAGCTGCTGTCTTAGAAGCATTGGCAGCTTTTTCGCCGTGCCCTATGCCGTCAATCGCCGCAACCAGAATTCCATTACCGTTGCAGCAAACCAGGTGGTGATCGCCCGACTCTCCCTGGCCCGGAAGAACGAACTTGGCAACACCATATTCGACCATCGGCTCTCTTATTGTCTCCACTTCTTCACCGTCACAATTGTTCCCCTGCCGGGTTGGGAAATGATCTCAAATTCGTCCATTAAGCGGCGCACCCCAGGTAATCCAAGTCCCAGACTTCCAGACGTGGAGAACCCGTCTCGCAATGCCTGACGAATATCAGGGATCCCGGGCCCGTCATCGGTGGCGATCACCGAAATGCCTTGACGGTTCGTGCCATTCACCATCTTTAGCGTGATTTGGCCCTTACGCGCGTAGGACACGATGTTTCTCGCGAGTTCTGAGATTGCTGTGGCAATGAGTGTGGCGTCACCCGAGGAAAACCCGATCTCACTCGCCATCAGCCGACCCTTCTGGCGGGCTGAGACGATATCCTGGTCGGACTTGATTGCCACCTGGATTTCCCCAACCGACACGATGGCTCACTTTCAGTTCGTGGTTTTGAACTTTTCGTTCAAGTACGCCAGGCCTTCTTCCAAGTCTAGCGCGGTCGCAACGCCTTCCAGTGTTAAGCCCAGTTGCACCATCGCAAAAGCCACTTCGGGCTGAATTCCTACGATAACCGTCTCCGCGCCGCGCAACCGGATCATCAGAGCGATCTCCCGCAACGTCCGTGATGCAAAGGAGTCCATCACGTCCATCGCTGTAACATCGACGATAACCGCTCGGGAGCGAAACTTAACAACTTGCTGCACCAAGCCCATGCGCAGATGGTTGAGGTCCGCGTCCGAGAGGGCGGCCTGAAAGGTTGCGATGAGGACCGCTCCCTGCTTGAGAATCGGGACTTCCACTTGCCTTTTCCTCCGCTTTGCCTAGCGTGGTTCCGCTAGTGTCTCAGTTTTGTATCCCAAGACTCTTTCCGCCTGCTCGATGCCACCTTGCAGGTCGCCCACGGTATTCATCTTGCCGAGGTCCACACCGATGGTCACCAGCGTCTGCGCAATCTCCGGCGAAAGCCCCGTGACAATCACGGTCGCGCCCAGAAGCCGCGACGCCTCAACCGTTTGCACCAGGTGGTTCGCCACCGTGACGTCCATAGCCGCCACACCCGTGATATCGATCACCACGACTTTCGCGCGGTTGGTGCGAATTCCCCGAAGCAGCTGCTCCGTTAATTGGCGGGCGCGCTGAGGATCGATGACCCCGATGATGGGAAGAATCAACAGCCGCTCACGAACCTGCAGCACCGGAGTGGAAAGTTCGCGAATCGCTTCTTGCTGCTGGCGAATAACACGCTCGCGCTCTTGCACGAAACCGACCGCCACGGTGTTTGCAATCCGGTTTGCCGCTGGCTCGTAGGCGTCCAGGATGCGATTCAACTTCTTGAAATCGTTCTGGTATTTCGCAAATAGGGAACGCGCCAGCACGTCGCGCAGCAACAGCACAATTCCGACGACTTCGTGGGTTTCGACACCGCGTGGAATGATGCGTTCCGAAAGATTTCGCGCGTAAGCTTGCAGCGCTTCGAATGCCTCGGTTTCCAGAGCCTCAACGTAACTGTCGTATATCGAGGTTGCTTCCGCGAAGATCTCTTCTTTGGTCATCGCGGTGAGCAGGCGCGTCTCGGTGATGCGCACCACCCATTCCTCGCGTAATTGCGTTCGATTCTGCCGGAGGTGCGCCACAAGTTCTCGAAGGAGTTCAGACGGCGCTTCGCTGCGCGCTAATTCCACGTTCTGGTTGTTCAGTGTCATTGTCTCTCTAGGCGTTTCGTCTCGTTTCGCCATGACGGTATTCTCCTCGCAGTGAAAGCCCCGGCGCTCAACCACTCCGGCAGCTGGCTACACGGGGAACTCAAATAGGAATACCATCGAAAACCTGCCCTCTCAAGCAAGTAAACCCCCTTATTAGACCTCAGGTAAAGACCTTAGTTGGGCGCTGCGTCCCTTTAACCCGTGTCTATTTAGAGACATCCAAAGCGTTCGGTAGTTTCCAATCTCATATTCGGTCTGGTCTTGAGATCTTATCAGGGCATTTCCCGATGCGGCGTTAGACCATCATTGCTTTCTGGATGCAGTAGTCTCCGGATTGTTCCGCTGTCCTGCTAGCATTGCGGTCGTCCATACATTTCAGCGGTTAAGGCCATTTTGCTGGCTCGCGGCGCGGCCTATCGGAATCGAACCGACACCTGAACCTTGGCAAACCTGCTGAGAAAGGATTGTCCCTCTCCATTCAGTCAAGCACTTACAGACTCTGCTTCCTCCGCGTGGGAACACAAAGGAACAGAGCCTGTTCCCGCCGCCGGACGAATCAACTCAACCACCTTCAGCCGCGCTGCACGCTTCGCTGGCGTTAGAGCCTGCGTACGCGTCAAACGTTAATCTGCTGTTCGCGTGGGCATATCAGTTCTTGACATCCTCCAGTCCCAACATGTGCGCGTTGACGAAAAACATCGCTGTTATCGCAGGTACGGTGTCAGGAGAGGTGTCAGAAAGGTGTCTCCGTGTCCGGCACTCCGACACTCAGATTTCCCTCTGCTTTCGGATACTCCTTCTTAATCAACGACTTGCAGCGACGTAACGCACTTGGGTTTTGGTACGAAGGGTGCCTTTGCTCATGGTGCGAAAAGCAAGTGCCCCGCAACAAAGATCACAGGCCTCAGGGCTCCACCAGACGCCTGATCGGCGCCGCAGGGCGAGCTAGATTTAGGGGAATGAAAACAGAAAGGCGAAGAGCAAATGTCAATCCACACGCTTGAAGGAGGCGCCTTCCAGAGCAACCAGTGGGCTGCCGAACTGGAAGCCGGGCGCGGCAGTGACGCGCAACTGTTGACCGCGGCAAAGAGCGGCCATTCGGTCGCCTTTGGCGAGCTCTTCAATCGCTACAAGCGGAGGATTTTTCACCTCGCACAACGCATTATGCGAAACCACGAGGACGCTGAAGACGTTGTGCAAGAAGCATTCCAACTGGCACTTGTTCATCTGCAGGATTTCGAGGGCGGCGCTCGCTTCTCCACCTGGCTCTCGCGCATTGCGATCAATGTCGCTCTTATGAAGCTCCGCAAGACGGCGCGGAAAGTGGAGGTTTCCATCGACGAGCATTCTGAATCGGAGCACGGCGCGTCCTTGAACTCTATGAACTGGAAGGGCGCTCGATGAAGGAGATCGCAGCAGGCCTGGGCATTTCCATCACGGCCGTAAAGGCGCGGATCTTCCAAGCCCGGCCGAAAATGCGGCACGAACTGGATCAGTACTTTATCAAGAGAGCGGAACGACGGAAGAGATTGCACGCGGCCGGGAGCTGCGCGCTGCTCTCAACTGAGGAGCTGAAAGTGAGAGGTGGAGCGCAGGCTTGGGCCCGAGGATTGGACGCGGCCGAAGTGTGATGGCGGACGAGGTGAGTATGCCTGGGGAGGAGTCGGTCATTCAATCGCGTGATAACGGAAGAGCGAAATGGCACAGCTCATGAAGGCGGGCGGAATCGTCAGAATGATCCTCTTTGGATTCGTGGTGCCAGGAGTTGCAGTGCAGGTGTCGCAGCCGAGTCCGACATCTCCTGAACCGAGCCGGGCGGTACGCCAGAGTGGGACATTAGTAGCGCAATTGGCCGGGCCGCAACCGGCGGAACAGACCTCAGGGTCGTCGCAAGCACAGTCACAAGTGAAGTTGCGGCGATTTTCACTTCCCAGCGGGGCGTCCATTGAAGTTTCCCCGGATTGGATCGAGCGCGAACAGTTGACGCTGCCGCCTTCGCCAAGGCTGGCGCCGTTCGCACCGCAAGTGACTTTCTTGGAATTTGCAGCGCTGGAAAATCCGAAAATGCATTCGGCGTTGCGGATTGCGACGACAACGAACCCGTTCCTGGGAGGCGATGAGGTCGCACTGGATGTGCAGATGCACAGTGCCGCGGGTTCGGGAAGCGGCCTGGCGGATTATCTATTTTACTTTTTCTTTCCGCCCCCGAGGGATTGTTTGGACGGAGGCTCGGAGGCTTACAGGAAGGCAAAGAGCCAGGCAGAATTGCCGGACCAGACGGTTTCGCCGGAACTGAGTATTCGCACGTACTGCAAACACGCACCCACGCTAGCGGATTTTTATTCGAGAGAACTGAGCCCGGGTGTCGTGTATCAATTCTCGAATGGAGCGGAAAGCGCGAGCGGGATTTATCCGGAGTTGTATCTGGCTCCGATGGAAAGAGTGGAGGCAAACGGGCTGACGTTTTACGTGTTTGAGGCGCAGGGCCGCAGGCAGCTCGATCTGGCGACGGTGGACCGCTTCAACTTGCCCGATGAGACGCAGGGCGCGCAGCCGGATTTCTTCTGGGCCGTGGGGGCGCCGAGTCCGTTTCCTTTTTTCCGGGATCCGCAGAGGAAGAATGTTCAGTTGATCCAGGTGGCGTATGCGGGGCTCGGGCTGGGTCCGAATAAACGCGACATTTTCTTGAGGTTGCTGCGGCAAGTCCACTCGCCCTGAAGCGGAATCGCGTGTGCCTTCGCTCACGTGAGTTTCTGGGATTGTTAGAGGACGAAGTTCAAGACAATGACGCCGCCAGCTTTTACTTTTGCTAATTCGCCGTTTTTGGCCCATCGCGATCGGCTTTTTCGGTCTCGGCACGGGCTATTCATCTGGGGTCGGCAGGCTCTCTTTGGCTATCCCAAGGCCGGCCCCGAAGTTAATCACCGTGAATCTTGCGCTGGGTTATAAGCTCTGGATCTAGGGCGCAGTCCTGGGGGAGTTCGATGATAACCGTAACAATCGATGGCGTAGTCCAGGAAGCGACAAGCGGTGAACGCTTGATCGATGTCATCAATCGGGCGGGGGTGAAGATTTCTCAGGTCTGCTATCACCCGCAGCTTGGTCCTATTCAGACGTGTGACACATGCATGGTAGAGATCAACGGGCAACTCGTGCGAGCGTGCGCAACCAGCGTATCCGCTGGAATGCAGGTTTTGACAAATTCGGGGAAGGCCGGCGCTGCGCAGCGAGAGGCCTTTGATCGCATTCTCAGCAATCACGTGCTCTACTGCACCGTGTGCGACAACAACAACGGAAACTGCACCATTCACAACACGGAAAGATTGCTGGGCATCGAACATCAGCCGATTCCATATCATTCCAAGCCTTATGAAGAGGATCATTCGAACCCCTTCTACCGCTACGACCCGCAACAATGCATTCTTTGCGGCCGCTGCGTCGAAGCCTGCCAGAACGTGCAGGTGAATGAAACTCTTTCAATAAACTGGGAGGATCCTCATCCCCGCGTGCTGTGGGATGGCGGCTCACCCATTGGAGAATCGAGTTGTGTCTCCTGCGGACACTGCGTGACGGTTTGCCCGTGCAACGCACTGATGGAAAAATCCATGCTCGGGCACGCAGGATTCTTCACCGGACTCCCAAAGACAACGTTGAGCGGCATGATCGATGTCGTAAAGGGCGTCGAGCCGGAGACGGGCTATGGCGCGATTCTGAAGCTCTCGGAGGCCGAGTCGCACATGCGGGAGTTGCGCATCCGCCGCACGAAAACAGTCTGTACGTATTGCGGTGTGGGATGCAGCTTTGACGTTTGGACGAAAGATCGCCGCATTCTGAAAGTGGAGCCTCTCGAGGGGCCGACGAACGGCATCTCGACCTGCATCAAGGGAAAGTTCGGATGGGATTTCGTGAACAGTCCGGACCGGCTGACGAAACCCCTGATCCGTGAAGGCGACAAGTTCCGCGAAGCCTCGTGGGACGAAGCTCTCGGCCTCGTGGCTCGCAAGTTTGCAGAGATCAAAGCAAAGAACGGACCGGACTCTCTCGCGTTTGTGTCTTCTTCCAAATGCACCAATGAAGAAAGCTATCTCATGCAGAAGCTGGCGCGCGCGGTTATCGGCACAAACAACATGGATAACTGCTCGCGCTACTGCCAGGCGCCCGCGACGCAAGGATTGTTTCGAACCGTTGGCTACGGCGGAGACTCCGGCTCCATCAAGGACATTGAGAACGCCGGGCTCGTGCTCATCATTGGCAGCAACACAGCAGAGAGCCACCCGGTCCTGGCGACTCGCGTAAAACGCGCTCACAAACTGCGCGGGCAAAAGCTCATCGTTTCGGATTTGCGCGAGAACGAAATGGCGAAGCGCGCCGACCTCTTCCTACACCCTAAACCCGGAACCGACATCGTTTGGCTTTCAGCGGTCAGCCGCTATCTTCTGGAGAACGGCATGGCCAACACCAAGTTTCTGGAGCAATGGGTGAATGGACTCGAAGCATACAAAAAGAGCCTCGCGCCATTCACGATCGAGTTTGCCGCCAGGACTTGCGGACTCTCCGAGGATACTCTGAAAAAAGTCGCGCAGATGATCGCCGAGGCAAACGGTGTCTGCGTCCTGTGGGCGATGGGCATCACCCAGCACAGCATGGGATCTGATTCCTCGACTGCCATTTCGAACCTCCTGCTCATCACTGGCAATTACATGAAGACAGGTTCGGGCGCTTACCCGCTGCGTGGGCATAATAACGTCCAGGGCGCCAGCGATCACGGAGCAATGCCCAATTTTCTTACTGGCTACCAATCCGTCGATGACCCTGAAGTCCGATCACGTTTCAAAGCAGCTTGGAACGTGCAACTGCCTTCGACGAAGGGACTCGATAATCACGAAATGATCGAGGCGATCTATGAAGGCAAACTCAAGGCGTTGTATTTGTTTGGCGAAGAGATGAGTCTTGTGGATTCCAACGCAAACTTTGTCGGCGATGGGCTCTCCAAGCTGGAGTTTTTCGTCGTGCAGGACATCTTCTTCAGCGCCACCTGCCGGTTTGCCGACGTGGTGCTGCCGGCCAGTCCAAGCCTCGAAAAAGAGGGTACGTTCACAAGCACGGAAAGGCGAATCCAGCGGCTCTACCAAGTGTTCGAACCTTTGGAAGGCAGCCGGCCCGACTGGCGAATCATCCAGGACATTGCCAATCGTCTCGGCGCGAATTGGCAGTACCAGCATCCCTCCGAAATTTATCGTGAGATCGCTGCGTTGACGCCCTTGTTCGCTGGCGTGACATACGAGAGGCTCGAGGGATTTAAGTCCCTCCAGTGGCCGGTTGCACCGGACGGAACGGATGAGCCGCTCCTCTATACGAAGCACTTTGCTTTCCCGGACGGCAAAGCCAGGCTGTTCCCGCTGTCGCTTACAGAACCGACCGACCAGCCCAACGCCGAATTTGATTTGCATCTGAACAACGGGCGGCTGCTCGAGCATTTTCACGAAGGCAACATGACCTACCGCAACGAAGGAATTCGCGAGAAGACGCCGGACACTTTTGTCGAAGTCTCACCCGAGCTCGCGGAAGAGCGCGGAATTCAGAGCGGCACCTGGGTGCAACTGACCTCACGCTACGGACAGGTCCGGGTGCGCACGCTGGTCACCGATAGGGTGCAGGGCAAAGAACTCTACATGCCCATGAATTCGGTCGAGAGCCCAGTAAACCGGCTGACGAGCAGCCACACGGACTCGGTGACGCACACGCCCGCGTACAAAGAGGCTTCCGTTCATCTCCGCGTGCTGCCGGAAGTCGGCGAAAGTCCGCTGCCGCGCATCAACCATCGCTTCGGCCATCCAACGCCCCAGCATGGCGTCGAGGTGGAGCGGAAGTGGAAACGCCCGGACTATCGCTTGCCGGGTAACGGGCTTGTGCAGATTCAAACGAACTAAACGCAAGGAGAAAAAACATGGCTCGACCCATTCCTCTGGAATTGCCCAAGCGTGACCCGCGAGAAGAACTGCGCTCCCGGCTGGAGCAGGCGCCGGTCGAGCATGGCGAAGCAGTGCTTGCCGGTTTTGAGGTGCTGCAAGGTCTCCATGACCGCGGCGTCCTCGAACTGCTGCGAGGCGTGCTTGGCGGCAGCGACAAAATTCTTGAAATCGTCGTGGAGGCGAGCAAAACACCGGAAGCGATTCGCGGTATCCGCAATCTCCTGATTCTGACCAAGACCTTTGGAGCGATCGATCCGGAATTGCTAAAGAAATTTGCCGAGGCTGTTCCCGATGCGCTTGCGGGCGCAGCAAAGGGGCAAGAAAAGGAACCGCCGGGTTTCTGGGAAGCTTTGCGCATCGTTCGCAGTAGGAACCTGCGCCGCGGCCTTGCCGTGATGAACAGCGTGCTTGAAGCGTTAGGGAAATCTTTCTCCGCTGAAAAAAGCTGACCGTTCCAACTATTGGATTCCAAGAGGGACCCCTTCCGACAAGGCCGGAATCGAGAATCGTCGCGAGGCTCCTCCCTTCGAGGCTCAGGGTAAACGGGAGAGATTTCCTTCGCCGGAAATCTGGTTAACCATAACACCCCCCACCCCCCTGTTTTTTGTAAGTGCGGAATCTAAAGGACTTAGCGATCGTGTAAGTCTTTTGTTTGCAACACTTGCGGGGAGATTCATAAGTGTTGCAGCTAAAGGACTTATGGGGGGCGGACTGTTGGCGATAAAGTAACGGGCTCGGATGGGAAGATTTTGGAGGAATTAGAAGGACTACCTGGCCCATCGAAGCTCCCTTCCAAGGTCAGGGCGAGCAGGGTAAACGGGCGCACATAAGAGGCGAGGCACTCTCAATGGCGGGTGCCGGCGCAACACAAGGATTATAGCACATAGGTACCTATTGTCAAGTAATTACTTCTAAGTGGCTTGTCTGCTGTGAGTTAGCTCGAAGAGCGAGAGGAACGAGGATGGGTCAAGATCTGGCTTTCGAAGAATGGCATTGATTCGCGATGGACATTTTCCCTGAAAAGGGAACGTCCCGTCTGTCCATTCCCCCAGGTTCGCCCAAGCACTTAGGGTGTCCCTCCCGGCCTAGCGTTTTTTGTGTGCGCTGGCGAACTTCTCAGCAACGGGGTGCTTCAGCTCAGACCGGAGGACAGCGCTGGTAACGTTTTTGATTCCCCCTACGCCTGGACGTCCAAGGCCAAAGCCGATAGTGTCCGTGGTAAAAGTTCCAATAATTTCCACATAGTTCATGTCCAGCTTCTCGCTGTCGGCCATTATGTGAGAATTACGTTCGAACCAAACGGAATTCGGGACAATGGCATGCTGATAGTCTTCATAGCTTAAGTAGAGCATGTCCGATTCAAACGCAATCGTCATAAAGCCCATCACTGTAACAGTTTGTCCGTTATATTTCTCTGGGTTGGCAATCAATTGAATGATGCTGATAGCTGGCGGGAGCTGTTTTGGTACGGCAGCCGGGCCACAGAGCGTCAGTAGGATAATAAGCACTGATATTTTTCTCATTTCGCCTTCCCTTGTAAATCCGTTTTAGCTTTTCGTAACCTCTTGAGTCCACGTCACGGGCAAACTGAAGGTGACCCCTGCAGTGTAGTGACAGACCCCTGGAATTGCTGACCGGGAACCGGAACGCACACCTGAATGCAACCCCTAGGATTTCCAAGAAAAGCAGGCACTTGAAGTAAGTCCGGGGCTGACGGGTGGCCCGGGGGGCGCGGTTCTTTCTTCTCTCTTGAGGGCGGCATGCGATGGGAGAATACCACTTCTGTAATTTATCGGGAGTGGTGTGACGGGGGTGCCCCACCCTCGGTTTTTGAGGGTGGGGGTTTTGGTGTGGAATGCCAAAGGGACTGAAGCGCCACTACGGGCAAGGCCATCTTCATTTTCTGACGTTCAGTTGCTACCGGCGGTTGCCGTTGCTCGGGACAGCGCGAGCA
>WNFQ01008612.1_pt1 | contig 13612 bp, 10 predicted proteins | sample 5400171 | NCBI WGS metagenome assembly WNFQ01 (sample SAMN13153356, study PRJNA577476) | soil metagenome | isolation source: 20 cm soil under Madrone tree | place: USA:California | collected 2016-06-14
CGCAATCTTCAGACCGAGAAGTGCCTTCTCCGGTTTCGCTGGCGGCAATATTTTCGCGCGTCGCCACAGTCCCGGCACCGGTTTGCGTCCCGCAGTCGCGGGATCCTCCGCAAATCGCCGAGTGAAAAATTTCTGTGTCTCGCGGTTCATCAGCACCCGCGCGGTCTCCTCATTTATTTCCACCAAATCGGGAGCGAATCCGTGAGTGCAATAAACGTGGTTGATCAGGTGTACGAACTCGTCGTGCGTGATTGTTTCCTGATAGTGTTCCAGGACGCTCCATCGCGGCTTGCTGCCGAGAACGCTGATGTTGTCCGCGCTAAGATCAGCAAGCGTCAGGAGCAACAAACAGGACGTGAGCAGGGCCGTGCGCTTCATGATCGCAAGTAATGAGCCATTGATGGTCAGATTTTTCGCGCTGTCATCCTGAACGAAGTGAAGGACCTTACACAGGCTGATTGATCACACAGGGCGAAATGCGTCATTTTGCGAGGTTGTGTGAGGTCCCTCGCCGTCTTCGCGGCTCGGGATGACAATGCGCTTTAGTGTGTCTAGTGTCGCAGAATGCTAACCGTTCTTTTTCTTGGCGACGTGGTCGGCGAGCCGGGACGCACGGCCGTAATCGCACGGATGCCTGAGCTGAAGAAAAAATACGCTTTGGACTTCGTAATTGTGAATGGCGAAAACGCAGCTGGCGGCCGTGGAATAACGGGAAAAATCACCATCGACCTTTTGCGAGGGGGTGTCTCGGTCATTACCACAGGCGATCACATTTGGGACCAGAAAGAGATTCTTTCATTCATCGAAACCGAACCGCGTTTGTTGCGCCCGGTGAATTATCCCGATGGCGCGCCGGGAAGCGGATCAATTCTGCTGGAAACGACCAAGGGCAAAATCGGCGTGATCAACGTGCAGGCGCGCACATTCATGCAGCCGATTTTGGAAAATCCCTTCCGTGCTGTCGAAGCAGCAGTGACGAAGATGCGCAGTGAGACCGTGAACATCATCGTCGATGCGCACGGCGAAACCACCAGCGAGAAAATTGCGCTGGGCCGATTTCTCGACGGGAAAGTGTCGGCTGTAATCGGCACGCACACGCATGTTCAAACAGCGGACGAGCAAATCTTCACCGGCGGCACGGCTTTTTTGTGCGATGCAGGCATGTGCGGTCCGGTAAACTCCATCCTGGGACGCGCCATCGATCCGATCATGCACCGGTTCGTATCGAACCTGCCGGCATCGTTCCCGGTGGCAGGTGGCGAGGTGCGATTACGCGGTGCGCTCATCGAAATTGATGAGACTACCGGCCGCGCGGTGCGCATTACACGGGTCGATGAGCGTGGACCCAGTTCGCCGGCTACATTGGAGCCCGAGCCAAAGATCGACATCGATCAGGCCCCTTCGCCGGAACAGACTTGAAACTGTTGAACTTGCAGCCAACTATTCACGTCTTCAGTTTCGAATTCTCTGAGAACATTAACGTCCAATAGAAAACCATGAAAAAATCCTTCGTATTAGTTTTGGTCACGGCTCTCGCGCTCTGCGCTTCACAAGTGTGCCAGGGACAAGCGCGCAAAAACGTCAAGGAAAACGAAGCAAACAGACTGGCCAGGGAAGGTTCGGAGGCCGCCAAGAATCAGGATTGGGACAAGGCTGTGGACTTGTTTCGCAAAGCCAGCGCAATGGACCACAAGTACGCGGATGAGCTGGCGACTGTCTATCAGGGGCGCGGATACGCCGCTGCGAAGAACCAGCAGTATCAAGAGGCCATCCAGGACTTCACCGAGGCGCTTAAAGTCAAATCGAACGACCCGCGCGTTTACGAACAGCGCGCCGCGGCGGAGATGAAAATCTATGATTATGACAAAGCGCTGGCTGATTACGCGGAGGCCAGCAAACTGAAACCCAACGAAGTTCGCTACTACAACTACCGCGCCTATATCTACGAGACAAAAGAGGACGCTCAAAATTCAATGGCTGAGACAGAGAAGGCCTTGAAGATCGATCCCAACAACCAGGAGGCGAAAGAGCGGAAACAGCGTTTGGAGCGGAAGCAAGCTGAAAAGATGCCGACCCCGCCACCAAACACCCCAGCGCCTAAAAAATCACCGCCGGCCAAGAAAAAACCCTGAGCCAAGGCGGCGCAACGGCGCCGCACTGCTAAACGTGGCCGCACTCCACGGACACTTCCCTGCGGCACTGCTGAGCCGCTGTTTTGCGGATTACGGTTACGCCGGTATCGGCGAGCTGCTTTCTTCGCTCTGCTCAGGCTCTTTGGGCGGCACTGTGAATTTTCGTTTCCGGCGGTTCGCCGGCAGAGGAGCGAGCGTCATGGTGATGTTGCGACCGGTGATCTTCGGTTCCATTTCCATCTGCGACATGCTGGAAAGATCGTCACGCACTTTTTCCACGAGCTGCATACCAAATTCCTGATGCGCCATTTCGCGGCCGCGAAATTGCAGCTGCACACGCACCTTGTTTCCGCGGTCTAGGAATTCTTCACCGTGCCGGATTTTCGTCAGGTAATCGTGCTCGTCGATGTTCACGCGAAACTTAATTTCCTTCAGTTTCGAGCTGGCCGGCTTTTTGTCCTTGGTGTGTTTGGAAATGTCGTATCGGAACTTTCCGAGCGCGACGATTTTGCAAACCGGCGGATTCGCCGTGGGCGCAATCTCGACCAGATCAAGGCCAATGCCCTGGGCTTTGCGCAAGGCATCCGACAATTTCATGACGCCGAGCTGTTCGCCTGTGGATCCTAAAATAACTCGGACTTCGCGGGCGCGAATCCGACCGTTTACACGAAATTGCTGTTGCAGATTAAATCAAGCTCCTGACCGGCGAAACGGGAGTGCGCCGCGTCGTCGTATTTCCGTTTATCGCAATTCCCGGTATCCGCAACGGCGGACGCCAGGGCACTCTGGCCTCGCCACGAATGCGATTCACCGCGACGAGGTGCTCGCATTAATAATCGCGAGCCGGAGGGAAGTTGTAGGCAACAATTTGGCACTGGCAAGATGAATCTCGCTGAAACGTAATTGTTGGTTGCTCCGCATCCTGACTTCACCGGCAAAGAATCCTCACGTCTAATCAACTTTTCGGCGGATCGCCAAAATGCGCCTTGTGCGCAGCATACGCGGCGGCGTCGTCAAGCAGCGAATCGAGTGTCGCTACCAAGGGCTCGAGCTTCACAACTCCGGAAAGTATCGCGCGGTCGCCAATCTCGGTGTCGATCACGAACGTCGGCCGTTGCATGATCTGGAGCGCGCGAAATTCGGCCGTTGATGCTCGGATGCGTTTTTCGGTTTTTGACGATCTGGCATGCTTGCGCAATTCCCCGGCTTCGATCCCGCCAGCTTCAGCGCCGACTTCAATGGCAACATCCCAGTCACCGATCTTTCTGCCATCACGCAGCGCTCCATTCGCAAGCGCAAGGCGAACGCGATCATCGGTAAAACCAAAGTCCTTCGCAGCTTCGGCCACGCAGTTCGGCGCCAGCCACTCTGAGAGACTGGGATCGTACCAATCGGTATTGAGCATGAATGGCGAACGCATCATCATTCCACTACGCCGATAGAACCATTGCTCTTGCTCGCGTGAAGTCGGCAAACCACGCGGGTCCATCAACGCAATCTTCCACTGAAATTTGACCCGCCCTTCATACCGTTTTTTCAGTTCAGCCCATGTTGGCTCGGACCAAAAACACCAGGATGAAATGACGTCGAGATAATCAGTGACAGTTATGGGCATGGTTGAAAGTTAAAAAAGTTAAAAGCGTTACAAGGTTAAAACTGTTACAACGTTGAACTCTAAATCCGTTGTAACAATGTAACTCTTTTAACTTTTTTAACTTTCATTTTGAACCTCAATCATATTTTGCTTTTTCTCGCGGTGGTTTCATCGCTGCTTGTCTTGGGCCGGGCACTGCGTCCCAGCGCGCCCTATCATGGCTGGCGTATCGCTGCGCTCATCGTGCTCGCGATTACAGGCATCGCCTGGCTTTTTTGGCGCGGCGCCGCGGGATATGTCGGTGGCTGCGCATGGTTTCTTCTCCTGTTCCTTCCGGCAATTGGATTGCGCAAAATGACCGAGCTCGCCACGCAGGGAAATTACAAATCCGCCAGAAAACTCGGAGCGGCACTTCAAATTTTGCATCCGAGTCCTGAGTTGCGCGACCAAATCCGATTATTTCGCCAATTGGAATCTCAAGCGAGCCATCGAGCCGCAGCCGGTCCGGTTCCCATCGAGCAAGAAACTGCACGTCGAGCCAGGGGTAGCCAACTCCGAAATGCGCCGGCAGTGCTCGTATTGATTCTTCTGAATGCAGTGGTCTTTCTTTTCGAGATATCCGTTGGCGACTCGAACGATCCGGAAGTTTTGCATCGGATCGGTGCGCTCGAGCCTTACGCCGTTGTAGTCCGCGGCGAGTACTGGCGTCTTTTCACGGCTCTATTCTTGCATGGAGGTTTCGCTCATCTGGGTTTCAACCTTTTCGCGCTTTACGTTCTCGGCCCGCCACTGGAGCGCTCCATCGGCACGATGCGGTTTGTCCTGTGTTACTTGATTTCAGGGCTCGCCTCGGGTGCCGGGGTTGTGGGCTTAACCTTGATTGGCCTCGTCCATCCGGTTCAACTGGTCGGTGCGTCGGGCTGTATTATGGGCATCGTCGGCGCCTGGGCAGGATTCTTGATGCGACATCGCCACGCGCCACATGCGAAACAACGACTGGCAAACGTTGTAATGATCGTCGCGATCCAAGTCGCATTCGATCTTTCGACTCCGCAGGTCAGCATGTCGGCGCATCTGTGCGGATTAATCGCGGGATTTTTTCTTGGCCTCGTCCTCGCTCCATCTGCTGTAGATGGGGGCCTCGACGCCGCCTGAAGTAAAACGCCAATAACGCACCAGACTGTTCATCACGTTTCAAGAACTGGAAAGCGGTACCGCCACTTGCCGGATCAAGTTTTCTTGATTAACTGCCGCTCTATTCGCCGGGGTATTTGCATGGTAGTTTCTCGAACCTAAAATCTTGCCCGACCGGGGTCACTGCTCCCGGTCACAGGAGTTCGCATGCCGACTTTTCAAACTTACAATGTCACGCCCATCCTGCCGGCGACGCTGGAGCCGCTGCGGGAGATGAGTTTCAACCTTTGGTGGACGTGGGAGCCCTCCGCTCGCCGCTTGTTCCGGCATCTCGATCACGAGCTTTGGGACCGCACAAATCATAATCCGATCCGCATGCTGCAACTTTCTCGGCAATCCAGGCTGGAGGAACTTTCGCAGGACAAGAATTTTCTGCGCGAGCTCAAGCAAGTCTTTGAGGAATTCGAGAAATATCTGGGACGCCACGATACCTACGGAAAAACTGGCGCGGGAAGCGCGATCAAGAATCCGATCGCCTATTTTTCCGCCGAATTTGGTTTTCACGAATCGATCCCGAATTACTCCGGCGGCTTGGGAATCCTCGCCGGCGACCACTGCAAATCAGCCAGCGATCTTGATCTGAATTTCGTTGCGATCGGTCTTCTCTATCGGCACGGCTATTTTCGCCAGCAGATCGATAAGGACGGTCTTCAGGGAGCGATTAACCTCAACCAAAATTTTTATCATCTGCCGATCCGCGAGGTCCGCCGGGGCGATACGAAGCTTCTCATCTCAGTGCCGATTCTGGACCGCGAAGTCTTTGCCAGGCTTTGGGAATTGCGCGTCGGGCGAGTAAATGTCTATCTGCTCGACACCGATATTCCAGAAAACATCGCCGAGGACCGACTCATTACTGCCGAGCTGTATGGCGGCGACCTCGAGATGCGCATGCGTCAGGAGATCGTGCTCGGTATTGGTGGCGTGAAAGCGCTCACTGCCCTCGGAATTCAGCCGGACGTGTTTCACATGAACGAGGGGCATTCGGCGTTTCTGGCGCTGGAGCGCATCCGTCTCAATGTCGTGGAGAAAAAGCTCGATTTTTATTCGGCACTTCAGGTCGTCGCGGCTGCGAATGTTTTTACCACGCACACTCCCGTTCCCGCCGGGCATGACTCGTTCTCGCGCGAGATGATGCAAAAATACTTCGGCAAGTTCGCCAAGGAAATAAACATTCCATTCGACGAGCTGTTCTCATTCGGCCACACACGGCTCAATCCAGGCGACCCGTTCAGCATGACCATTCTCGCGTTGCGTCTTAGCCGGCACGCGAATGGCGTCAGCAAATTGCACGGCGAAGTGACTCGATCGCTCTGGAAAGATGTGTGGTCGGGCGTTCCGGTTCACGAAGTGCCCATCACCAGCATCACGAACGGTGTTCATACCAAGACGTGGATGGCCCCGGAGTTTGCGGCGCTTTACAGCAAGCATCTCGGCGCCTGGGAGGAACACCTCACCGAGCCCGGGTTTTGGCGCGGCGTTATCGATATTCCCGATGCGCAACTTTGGGAGACGCATCAGAAACTCAAACGCCGCTTGATTGAGTTTGTCCGTGACCGGGAACGCCAGCGCCGCGAGCGAATGGGCGAGTCCCCAGAGTTTATTCGCAAAGTCAACCGTGTTCTTGATCCAGAAATTCTGACGATCGGTTTTGCGCGCCGTTTTGCCACTTATAAGCGCGGCGCGCTTTTGTTCAGTGATAAAGAACGATTAAAGCGATTGGTGAACGATACCACGCGCCCGGTGCAATTCATTTTCGCAGGCAAAGCGCATCCACGCGATGAAGCTGGCAAGGCGCTTATCCAGGAAGTTTACAAGTTTAGCCGCGAGGCTGGCCTTGAAAATCGCGTCGTCTTTCTGGAAGACTACGACAGCTACATCGCACGCCGGCTGGTGCAGGGAGTTGATCTTTGGCTGAATCATCCGCTGCGTCCATTGGAAGCCAGCGGCACTAGCGGAATGAAATCGGCGCCGAATGGCGGGATTAATCTGAGCGTGCTCGATGGCTGGTGGCGCGAAGGCTACAACGGCAGTAACGGCTGGGCCATTGGCGCTGAGATCGATAATGGCACCACTGAATTCCAAAACGAAGTGGACGCGAGCAGTCTTTATCAATTGCTCGAGAACCAAATCGTTCCGCTTTATTATGCGAAACCGGACGGCAAACTTCCCCTCGCCTGGCTGCAATTGATGCGAGAATCCATCCGCAGCGTCACGCCGGTCTTCAACACGCAACGGATGGTGAAGGAATGTACCGAGCAGCTTTATCTTCCAGCAGCCCAGGCACACGGCAATTTCTCCAGTGACGGCTGCGGCGCCGCAACGCAACTGAGCCAGTGGAAAGCGCAGATGCGAAAGGATTGGCCACAGGTGCAGATTTCCGACGTGCAAGTAGCCAACAAAGATCGCCAAATCATTTTGGTCGGCGAATCATTGCAGATCAGCGCGCGCGTGCATCTGGGCGCGGTCGATCCGCAACATAGCGGCACCTACGGGTTCAGCGTCCGTGTCGTGCCTACGCACCCCTGCCTGATGCAAGCGCACGAGCTGCGCCTCATCACCTGGTCTTAATCCCTGGAGCCGCTTCGCTGTGCGAAGCGTGCGCGTCGCCCATAGGGGGCGACGGCTACAGAACAACGAGGGCCCCGCGGTTGCCCGCGAAGCCCTCGCGCAGCTAGCAATCTTTTACGTCTCCGTCGTCACTCGCACGACAGGTAACTTCGGCCGGTGACCGGCTCGTCGGAAAATATGCGCTTCTCCGCTGAGGCTTTGCTCCACCCATTTGGCGGCGCGCTCGCGCACTTCCTCGCTGGAGCGCAGACGCAGCTTATGTTTGATGTTTTCCCGGTGGCTCTCGATCGTTTTCACGCTCAAATTCAACGACGCCGCGATTTGCCGGGTGCCAAGCCCCGAGCCGAGCAACTGGAAAATGTGCATCTCGCGGTTGGATAACTCTTCAAGACAATTACCTGATCTTAGCGTGTGATTATCTTTCCGGTGCCGCTGAAGCGTTTTGCGGAATGCGCCCAGGGCCAATTCCCGGCTCACGTAAATGCCGCCCTTCATAATCTCGCGAACAGCGATCGCCAGCTTTTCGCTGGGCGCTTGTTTCATGACGTAACCGCCCGCGCCCGAGCGCATGGCGCGCTCGGCGAAAAGATTTTCCGCGAATGCGGAGTACACCAGGACGCACAGCCCTGGGTTTTGGGTTTTTAGCTCCTTGATCAATTTTAGACTGTCTCCCGCGCCCAGCCGCAATGCGGTCACCACAAATTGCGGCTGGCATTCGGCGATCTTTCGCCGCGCGTCCGATACGCTGCCCGCTTCCCCGCACACCATCATGTCCGGCTGCGAATTCAGATATGCGCTGATCCCCTGACGGAGCAGCGGTTGCTCGTCCAGCACGAAGATTCGTATTTTCGCCGGTTCCTCACCAACACTTTCAGAGTAGCGAAAGAGGGAAAGCGATCGACCGTCAACCTCTGATCCAGTCCCCCCAATTTCAGGGTTCGTTTCCATTAATTGTTTATCCGTGGTTAGGTTTTGCAAAGCCCAAGCAGGGCTCCACGGTTTGCCGCGGAGCCCTTAATGCTGGGTTGGGTGTTAGGCTTTGGTTATTGTTAGTCACTATCTTCTTCGGATTTTTCGGGGCGAAGTTTCGAAAAAAGTTAAAAATTTGACCTCAATGGCTTCGAAGGATCGTTGTGGCAGGGCGACATGAAACGATCCAGGCGCCCGGGGGCAGCAGCCTTGTCATCAGACTTGCGTAACAACCGCACCAATGAGATGATGATCGACGACTGTGAGACCGGACACCCCCCATGACGGCCGATCCGATGCTCAGTTCAAGACGACACGCTGGAGCATCGTTTTGTCCTGCGCGGACTCTGGAAACGATGACGCGGAGGCGCAGGCTGCACTTGCGGAGCTTTGCAAAATTTATTGGCGACCAGTCTTCGCTTTCATCTGCCGCCAGGGACACTCCGTTCCCGATGCACAGGATTTGACTCAGGACTTTTTCGCCAGGGTGATCAAAGGCCGCCTCCTTCAGTCTGCTAATCAAAACAAAGGGAGGTTCCGGTCACTTCTGCTCAAGGCGTTGCAGCGTTTTTTGCAAGATGAAGCCGATAAGCGTTCCTCGCGTAAACGCGGCGGCGACCTGCATTTCGTTTCCTGGGATGATTGGATGGCGGAGGCGCCATCGCACCTGTCGATTCCACAGCGGGAATCGGACAACTGGTCGCCAGAAAGAATTTTCGACGTGCGCTGGGCGGCGACCGTGGTTGAGCGCGCGCTGCGGCAATTGGGCGATGAATGTGAAAAACGCGGCCGCAGACGCATCTTTGATGTCCTGAGTGGTTGCCTCGCTGCGGAGCGGCAAGATGTATCGTACGCAACATTTGCCAGGATACTCGGCCTCCAGGAAACGGCGGTGAAAAGTCTCGTATACCGTTTGCGCGACCGTTATCGCCGTCTGCTCCGCGAAGAAGTCGCCCAAACCGTATGGGAAGCTAAGGAGATCGACGACGAATTGCGCTATCTCTGCGCGGCCCTGGCTGCCTCGGAATAGCGCCTTCCCCGCCAACTGCCAAGTCCGTCGTCTCATTCGTTCGCAATTCACGTGCGGCGCGCACCTCGCCACGGCAAGCAAGCTGCGTGATGCGGCTTGCTTTTTTCGGCGCACTGAGTGATGCGCCGTGGCTCGGCTGGCAGGACATTGCCCGACGAGATAATCATCCGGCGTACTGAATTTTGTGTTTCGATGCAATGTTTTTAACTGATTGTTTGCACGCAGGAAGGAGCTAATCATCGAGTAAGAAAGGTGAAGAAAAATTCTTAATTTTTACGCCTTGCAACCATTGAAACTCGATCTAGGCTGAGAATCCCCTTCATGAGTTCGACCGGCGTTTCCCTTTCCCTGCATCTCCAGAGTGACTCTGGCACTTGTGCAAAATGTGGATTGGCGTCGCGCGTTGGTCGCGGTCTTTGTTTGAATTGTCTTCTTTCCGCAGGTATTGACGGCGACGGTGAGCAACCGCACACCGAGGAAACTCTGGACGATCTGCTCCGCAGAATTCACGGACCCGACGCGGACTGGCTGTTAGGCAATTATCAGATTCTGGAAGAAATTGGACGCGGCGGAATGGGCGTGATTTATCGCGCGCGCCAACGGCATTCGCAACGCATTGTAGCGCTGAAGCGCATTTTATCGTGCCACGCCGATTCGCAGGAGACGCTCATGCGCTTTCGGCGCGAGGCGCAGGCTGCGGCCAAGCTCGATCACCCCAACATTCTGCCCATTTATGAGGTAAGCGAGAGCGAAGAGGGGCTGCCCTTTTTCAGCATGAAGTTTGCTGGCGGCGGGAGTTTACTCGAAGCAGCCCCGGCACTGCGCAGCGAGCCGCGTCGGGTTGTTGCGTTGATTGCCAAGGTGGCGCGCGCACTGCAATATGCCCATGACCAGGGAATCCTCCATCGCGATCTCAAACCGGGGAACATTTTACTGGACGGCCACAGCGAACCGCTGGTGAGCGATTTCGGATTGGCAAAATGGCTGGAGCCAATCGGCGATTTGACGCGCACACCCAGCATTTTCGGGACGCCAGGCTACATTGCGCCCGAACAAGTAAACGGATCATCTGGAAAACTTACGCCCGCGGCTGACGTATATAGTTTAGGCGCTGTTTTGTTCCATCTGTTAACTGGCCGGCCGCCATTCACCGGCGAGCACGCGCTGAAGGTCATTCAGCAGACAACTGAAAAGCCCGCGCCCAAATTGCGCAGCCTGGCGCGCGCACTGGATCGCGATCTGGAAACTATCTGTGCCAAATGTTTGGAACGCGAGCCACAGACGCGTTATCGCTCAGCTGGTGAGCTGGCTGAAGATCTTGAACGCTGGCTCCACGGGCATTCCATTGTCGCGCGGCCAGTTTCGCCGCCGGTGCGTCTTTGGCGGTGGTCGCGACGCAATCCGATTGTTGCGGGAATGGCCGCGGTTTTGTTGGCCATGGCAACCGCAGTGGCCGTGATGATTTCGAGGGCGCAGATGGTAAGCCCGCCGACTGCAAGTGGGATTGCAGTGTTGCCCTTTGAAAGCTTCAGTCCGGATAAGGAAAGCACGTTTTTCGCTGATGGCGTCTACGATGGTGTTCTGGCCAAACTGGCGAAGCTCGCCAATCTGAAGGTGATCGACCACAACAGTGTCGCCAAATATCGCGGCGCGGGCGACACACTGGAAGTCGGTCGCGCATTGAATGTGGCGTACGTGCTTGAGGGAAGCGTGCGCCGGAGCGCGGGCAAGATCCACTTAAACATCCAGTTGGTTGATACGGGCAACGATTCTCAGGTTTGGGCGGAGGAATACGACCGGGATCTGAATGATGTGTTTGCCCTCCAAGGTCAGATCGCGCAAAAAGTCGCGGACCAGCTCAGAGTTAACGTCTCATCCACTGAAAAAGCCGCCATCCAACAGCCGCCGACTACAGATCTTATCGCTTATGACGCGTACCTCCGAGCCAAAGACCTGCTCAATGACATCGCACTGAGCACACGACAAAAGGAAGATCTGTTTCAAGCCGTCCAACTATACTTCGGTGGATTCGACCATACTGATGCGCGTTTGAAATTGGCCGAAACGGTAATTCAGTCGATCCAGCGGCTACGCCCGGAATCGGCAGAAACCCATTTGGCTCTCGCTCAGCATTATTACTGGGCGCACCGGGATTACGACCGGGCCAGGCAGGAGCTGGTGCTTGCGCACCTGACGTTGCCTAACGAGTCGCGGATCCCACTTTTGGCCGGCTACATTGACCGGCGTCAAGGTCGCTGGGAGAAGTCGCTCGAAGAAATCGCGCAGGCGTTGGAGCTGAACCCACGGGATTTTTCCGTGCTTCAGCAAATCGCTCTCACATACGAGGCTTTGGGCCGCTATAAAGAGATGGCTGCGACTCTTGATCGCGTGCTGGCGATCGCTCCAAAAGACGTTCCGAGCAGAGTGCGACGCGCGTTGGTCGATCTTGAAAACCGCGCTGATCCTAAAGCTTTCCACACAGCAATTGACGCAATTCTGCTGGAGGACCCGAACGTCTCGCTTTGCTTTGTGAATCCATGGCTTTTTGTTGTCTTGCGTGCACCCGATCCGGCAGCGGTCCAACGCGCATTATTCAACATGACTGACTGTGGATGCTTTGACGAAAATATTCCATTCCCTAGCGGCTGGTGCGAGGGTCAACTTGCCAAGTGGCGCGGCAATGAGTCGGCAGCTCGAGCGGCGTTCAACAGCGCACGAAGCGAACTTAGCCAAACGGTACAGAACCAACCCGATTATGCGGCTGCACTTTGCGCGCTTGGCGTCATTGATGCCGTACTTGGGAATAAGGAGGAGGCGATTCGCGAAGGCGAACGCGCAGTCGAGTTGACGCCGGTTAGCAAAAACGCCATCGAGGGCGCGACGCTGGTCCGATATCTCGCCGTGATTTATGCATGGACTGGTGAAAAAGATCGCGCCATCCAACGATTAGCTGAGACAACGTACCTGCCGGGCAGCCACATCAGCTACGGGTATTTGCAACTGCATCCACTTTGGGATCCGCTACGACGTGATCCGCGGTTTGAAGCGATTGTCGCTTCGCTCGCGCCAAAATAAGATCCGGACTGCGGCACCCGCCTATAACGTTCGTCGGACGAAGTCTTGCAAGCGCGAGATTCATCGTCCGCGCAATGCCGGATGAGTTGGCCCCACTAGGTGAAGCCCAGGGGGATGTTTGGTTGATGCTTGACAGCCATTCAAATTACTGGTAGACGCGCTCTTATGAACATCATCAAAGCAGCTAAACCTCCCGTACGTTTGTTCGCCGCATTACTGGTCACTGTTACCGTCATCGGTCTCAGCACACTGGCAATGCACGCACCTACGCAAACCCAAAACCCTGTAACATTGAAAAGCATTCAAACCGACAGGGCAGCAACATTCTACGCCGACAAGCGCCCAGATTGCGCGTGGTTTGTGGAGCTGGTTCTCCCAACCGACGGCAAGCTGGCGGCTAACCGCCCAAGTTGCGCGTGGTTTGTGGAGCTGGTTCTCCCAACCGGCGACAGCAAGGTCATGGCTGAGAACTTGCAATCAGTCGCGGCGACACTTTAAGCCTGCTGATTAGCTACCGAAGAGAGTGCCAGTCCCAAGGCTGGGACTGGCTGCGTTGTGTACCGAATTGCGAACGTCCTATTGCCGTTTAGCTCAATCACCAATCCTTCAGCCACAGCGTTTCATGAGATGTGTTCGGAGCGAATTCATGCGGCGTGGTTTGGAATACATTTTTTTTTACTAACCGCGGTTTGCCTTGCGGGGATATTCTGGTTGATAGCGCAAGGGGCAACCATTTTACCCCCGGCTTGCAACGAATACGCGCGTAAGGCTGAGCTGGGCGCAACTTGGTGCCTGGGAAAAGAGGCCGGTCCGTCGAATCCGCTTCGGAGAGGCATCGCAACTTATCTTCATGCCGCTGGCATCCAGGCCGGCTACAGCTTTTTTGCACCCAACGTTCCAACCAAGCACCGACTCACGTTGGAGCTGTTTTACGACGACGGACGTGTAGAATACGAGTCACCGCATGTGCGCAGCAAAGCGGCTGCACTACGTCTGGAGAGTTTGTTAGACAGGTTACCCGAGCAGCGGTACGAACCGGTTCGGGAGGTG
>WNFQ01002378.1_pt1 | contig 13605 bp, 16 predicted proteins | sample 5400171 | NCBI WGS metagenome assembly WNFQ01 (sample SAMN13153356, study PRJNA577476) | soil metagenome | isolation source: 20 cm soil under Madrone tree | place: USA:California | collected 2016-06-14
GCCCCTACCAATCTTCTTTCCTATCAATACGTTAAGCGATTGAGTTTGTTCCATTCGGAACATTTGTTCCAATTGAACGGTTGGCAATGCGCTCCATCGAATTACGCTGCGACTGCGGAATGACGTGTGCGTAGACCTTGAGCGTGGTTCTCACGTCTGCGTGCCGCATCTGGGCCTGCAGAACGGTGATAGGTTCGCTCTCTGCCAACTCCGTCGCCAGGCCGTGCCGAAAAGCGTGTAGACCTACGTTTTCGTCAGGGATTCCCAGCTTGCGGAGGATTGGCTTCAGTCCTGACCGCACCACGTTGTTTCTTGAGTAGGCGAAGCCTTCCTTGCGCGGGGCAGGGAAGAGCAATTTGCCTGGATTCTCTTTCCAATGATACTTGAGGTAATTCCGCAGCAAGGCTTCCAGACTCGATGGCATCGGAAGCAGGGCCACGGACTTTTTGGTTTTTGGTTGACGAACAACCCTGGTTCGGTCATCCGCCGATTTGTTCACGCGAAGCGTCTTTCGCTCGAAATCCAAATCAACCACTGTCAAGGCCATCAGTTCGCCTGCCCTCGCCCCCATCAATGAAGCAAGAGCAAACATCGTTTTGTAAGGCTCTGTTGCGGCCTGGACAATCTGGTTGACCTGCGCGCTCGTAAAGTACGGACGCTCTGGTGTCTCGGCCGCCCGCAGCGTCAAATCCGAGAACGAGACCATGTCGGTTCTCATCCCGGACTTCTTCGCGTAGCGCAATACTGCAAAAATTGTCTCCAATATGTTGACGATGGTCTTCGGAGATAGGTCGTTTTGCAGACTGGTAGCGAATCGCTGTAAGGCTCGAACGTCCAATGCGTGCGTAGCTGATTTTGCGAAGACAGGCAAAATATGGATTCGGAGGTAGCTTTCCCGCTGCCTCACCGTTGCCGGCGAGAGTTGCGGCGCTACATCTTTCTTCCAAGCATCAACGGCATCCCGGAATGTCTCGCCCTTTATCGGGGCTGGGACACTGCCACGACGCCTGTTGACATTCGCCATGAACAAATCGTGTTCTCGGCGAGCGGCACGTTCCGACATGAGGTTGAGGTCACCAATAAGCTGACGAGTACGCTCGGTGATAATCGTCCTGTCCGGTTTCTCAACGTCCCTGTAGAACAACGTGTACGCTTTGCCGTTTTGCACTTGAAAACTTCCTTTTTGATACCGCCTCTTAGGCACTGGGCCTCTTTTCCGGCCTGTGCCCTCGTGCGTTGCGCCGTTAATAATAGCAGGTGCGACGTCCTTACAATCCAGCATAAACGACCAACCCTTTTAACTTTTTCAAGTTGTTGAATTGGCGCTTACGCGCTGAGTTTGTCGGACTTGGCTCGTGCTGCCCGGCTCTCTTCGACGTTTCCACCCAAACGCTGCCACTGGTCGGGATTCTCTACGCGAATGGGTGGACGCGCAGCTTCCGAGTCAGTTGCCACATGGCTCCCACTGGAGCCACGACTTGTCGGACAAACAGAATCCGACGTATTTGTTTCTTGTCCTTCAGCAATCTGGAAACAAAACCTTGCCGAGTTCCTGCTTTCGCAAGCCGACGGATGACTGCGACATACCCAGGACGCCGTGCTCTCCGGCATGGGGATATTCAGCTGGACTTCCACGGAGGTCACAACGGGTGGGTGAGTCACGGTGACCTGTTTGCAAAAATTGAAATGCCAGGCTCAACGGATCCGAACCAATGAAGGGCCCTGGGGCGGGTGCGCCCGGCACCTACCCGGGGGGATGCCTTTTTTTTTAGCTGACGACGCTACGTGAATTCTTGCTCGTCCGAAAGGCCTCTGATTAGCTGGTATGGAGTGCCAAAAATCCTCCGGATCTCCTGCGTCGCGCTGGCTGTTGCCCGGATGCAAGAGAGTTTTCTATCAAGTTGGTTACTCCCATTGCTTTCTTCTTGACAATGCATCATAAACATAATACAGTTGCGTTAGGAGATTAAACTATGAAGGCACTGACGCATCAAGAGGTTCTCAAAGCCCTCAAGGTCGCAGCTGAAAGCAAACGCAATCTGGCGATGATTCTTCTCGGGTACAAGCACGGCATGCGAGCGTCGGAGGTTTGCCGCCTTGAAATGAAGGATTTAGATCTCAAGAACGGCGAGGTCACAATCCGCCGCTTGAAGGGCAGCCTGAAAACAACTCAGCCTGTCGCCGACATCCAAGGCCAACCATTGCTGTCGGAGAAGCGCGTCCTGCGTGCCTGGCTTGAGGAGCGCGGCAATCACCCGTCGCGGTTCGTCTTCGTGTCTCAGAAGAGCGGCCAGGTCCACCGGTCCCAGTTTTATCGTGTGTTTGCCGACATCGCGGAACGTGCCGGCTTGTCAAAAGACAAACGGCACCCTCATTGCCTCAAGCATGCGCTCGGCTACTCGCTGGTCGAGGCGAACGTCAATCTCGCCATCATCAAACAGGCCCTAGGTCATAAAAGCATCGCCTCGACCGCGGTCTATACGACACCAACCGATGAGACCACCGGCAAGGCAGTCACGGCTGCGTTGGCCAGTTTGTTCTAACCATCCCTCAACCTGACGGATCAAGCCCGGTGTAAATCGGGTTCTTTTTGTGCCCTCCAGAAAATGCATCAAAATGCTAGTTGTGATGAGTAATCTCCCAAATCTGGTCCGTAAGTCGCTGTATCCTGGACAGTCATAAAACGTCAATCCACGACGTAATGTTGTGTTTCGGGGACCGGGAGATCACTGTGGACCAAGCCAAAGCTGGGCCCCCGGACGCTGCTTTGCACAGATCCTGTCTGTTCACAGGCGGCGCGGCACTGCCGGACTCACAGCAGCCCGTTGCCTTCCTGTCAAGAGCATCGCTCACGGACACCGGTAGGCGGCCTCACGGGCGATTTTGGGTCATAATTCCGGTCACAAACTGCGCATGGCCGTCACGCAGGCCGTCACGCATGCTGTCACAAGTGCAGGCCATAAGCAGACACCGCAATAAATTCAGTCATATGAATATCTTACGCCGATGACGAGCGCCGATATCAGCTTCAGTCACATGAAATGAAAAATTTCGGCACAAGTGAACGTCTTCTAGGCTTTTGCCTGGCACATGCACCTAGGCAGGCGATGCTTGGGTTCACTTGCTTCAACCTCTTGCTGAAGCAAGTGCGGCTCCCTCTTTCAAGCTCTTGCAGCGACCAATATTCACTTGCTGTCGTTCACTTGCTTCATATAAGCAGGATCACACTGTATTTAGGTGTGTTGTATTTGAAGCAAATGAATTTTCTAGAGGTTAAGTCTTGTAGATTCTGCGGCCCCACTTGCTTCAGCTTTTTGCAGACCTTCTCCTTTTTCCCACTCCAAAATTCATGATTTCAGATCGAGTTGACAGCAAGTGGGCTCAGGCTGACCCAAGCTACTTGCTGTCACCCGTGTTCCCCGGGCGCTAGTCGCTGGCCTGAGGGAGGAACTTCTTGTACCTCTGTCCGTTCGCCTTTTGGATTTCGAATTCGCTCAGGTGAACCTTGGCATGCGTCATCCATGCCTTCTCGAAATGGTGTTCCTCATTGTCGCGGTAGGCGTTGGTCAGCGTTTCATAGTCGCGGCGACTGAGCGCCACGTCCGAGGTCGCCATGCCTGCCTCCAGTTGCTTCTTCATCCGGTTGGTGATGTCCTTGCACTTCCCTAGGTAGAAACCGACCTTATCCGGGACCTCGCTTCGGAAACAGACCTTGCGGATAATCAGTTGGCGCTGTAACAACTGAAGGGCGATATCCATATCGTCGGCTTCGACCTGTTTCGAGCCGCGCCCAAACGCCGCCATGTAGGCATCCAGCATCACGTTCTTCTTCCAGCGTGCCTTCGTCCGAACCTCCTTAGGCTGGGAATCCCAGAAATTAGCGAACGAGTCCTTGGCATCCTGGCTCATGGTCATCACGCCAGAATAGTCAAGCCTGTTCAGTTCCGTCAGGAGGTTGTAAGCCTCGACGACGGGGATAGGCGGCAGCTCGCCAGCCTCGACCGGCACACCATACTCAGGATAGAGCCTGTCGTACATGCCGAGTTTCGTACGGCCGGCGAATGCCTTCATGTAGGTGTCGCCGTCTTGTCCGCACATGAACATCGCCAACCGAGCATCGTCTTTTGTCTTCCGCTTCTTGGCCAACATGCGCGAAATCATCGTCGAATCAGCTAGCTCAATCATGGTGTCGAGGATGGCCGGGTTACGAGTTGCGGTCGCTTTATTGCCGAGACCCTCGACCTCATCGACGTAGCAGATGACGGGCTGGTTTTCAGGCGGGTCGAAGAAGCACTCTTTCAAGCCTGCACCCGAATCCGCGGAGTTGATAATCTTGATGCCGCAACCACCGGAGCTTCCGCCCACGAGCCCCTGCGCGTTTAAGATTTGCATCATGCGGCGCCAAGCCTCGCCCTTACCGCTGCCAGTCTCGCCGATAGCCGCGCCGTAATAACGTGGTTCAACATCGAGGTTCTCGAACTTTACCTTGCCTGCCATCTTCGCACCGACCACGACCTTCGCCGCCAAGAAAGCAAACTGGGGAGTCATCGTGGTGCCGCGGGTAATCACATTGACGAACTTCTTGTAGATGCCCGTCACCCAGTGTGGCTGGAAAGCCGGAATCGTATCCACAGACAGTTCGTCCACGATTTCGACTTTAGGCTGCGCGACGGCAGGCTCGGTCATGACTGGAGTCGATGACATCGAAACCGGAACTCCGCTGAGATGGATAGGCTTATCTCTTCCGACGGGGTAGCGACAAACCGACTTCGCAATCTTTTCGCACATTTCCCGGTAGTCGCCACCGTAGTTCTCACAACGCTTCTCGCAGACCTCGATAAGAGCATCAGCGATAGCCTTCTGCTCCAAGCCGTCGTGACGAAGCCTCCCGGCAATTCGGGTCAATTCCGTATCGTGCGAGCCACGCGGAATTAGGTCGCCTTTGATGCTTGGTGGAGATTTACGCTCCGGGCGAAGGCGCTCAATCAACCCTTCCGGGATAGGAGCAATCGCGGCCTGAACGGCAACAGTGTATACAGCGCCAGTCGGGTGTACCGAGAACGGCGACAAGACGTAGCCACCTACCGACTTGATTTCGCCGATGTGAACACCGTTGAAGTGCATATCGCCCTGCTTCGAAGTTCCGGCAAGGTAGACGTGCGTGCCTCGACTGGTGTTGACCTGAAACTTGTCTGACAACCCGAGTTCGACCGGTGGCTTCCCATTATCAAAGTCGAGGACCGTCAGGTTGCTGCGACCCAGGTCGATGCCGATGTTGGCGTTGGGGCTTTTCGTCCACCACTCGCGAACCTGGTTGGGGTCATGCGAGGATGAGTTGAACCCGTTTGGTGCCAGCGCACCGTCAGGTGTCTTGGACCTCTCTCCCAGTGGGAACACGTACCAACCCTTCTCGAGGCAACGGAGCGCAACCGCCATAAACTGAGACTGAGCCAGCAGCAAAGGTTGCGCCAAAGGGCTGGTTCGAATCTGTTGTTGCAGCTGTGTATTAAGGTCGCTCATAGAGCACCTCCTGCAACAGGTTCAACAATGACCGCATTAACTGCCTGCGGAAGTTTGCCGTTGTTGATTGCGGGAGCCGGGTCAAAGTAGACAACCGAACCTAACGCAGGGTTCTCTGGCCCTTCAATGACGTTCGTTGTGTGGAGGAAATATGCTTCGTGGCGATTGATTACAACTGTGCCGAAACCCTTCAAAGGGTGCCAACTCTTCAAAACTCCTTGCTTGGTTCTACTCATAAAACCACCTATGAATCTAAAGTAGGCCCGGCGTTGCCGAGTCCTTCACCACCTTTCGTTTTTGGCTGTAACCCTAAGATTGCCTGTGCTTCGAAGGCTGTATGGGCAAGAATGCCAACTGCATTGCTGCTTGAAGACCATGCTCGAAACTCAAATTTGATAAGTCGATCAGGAAGGAGAACTAGCAGGAGGTCTTTCACCCGCTCCTGTCGGTGAGCTTCCTGATTTTGTGAAATACGCCACAGCGTCTCCTTTCAATGTCGCTGCGCCACTGCCGCACTTCTAAGATTCTTGGCGGGGTTGTGGTTGCCCTCTACTAATACAGGGAAAGATGACATCGGCAGGAGTCACCTCATCCAAGTCGTTGATAGTAATGCCTCTATGGGACATTATCAGGGCCCCGTCATAAGCCTCCTCAATCCGCTTGACGCACTCCTCGATGAGCGACTTGGTGGCTTTTTTGCTGAGCCTTTTGGCCTTGGCATCTTGCTTGGCATTGTCGATGGCCCTACTTCGTGCCGTCTGCCGTTCTTTATTGAACGCTGTGACCGCATCTGAAATAGGAGCATCTAGCGGAGCCAAAATCTTCAAGGTGCCACGATTGTTCAATACGATGGTACAGATGTATTGTCCGATTGCCTTTTTCCAGTCAGATTTTGGGATGCAGTCGAGCGGACCTTTGATTTCTTTCGCACGAGCGAGCCATTTCGCTACAGTGTTGGGGTTTTTGTCGATGTCCAATTCTTCGATGAACCTGCCGCTAAACAGGACTTGATACAGTGCGACTAGCGAAGGGAACTTCGGATGATTGCGGATCTCGGCTTCACGTTCCGATGTCCACCCTCCAATGGGGGTAAATCCCTCAGGGACCCATTTGATGATGGTCCAGCCCTCCTCATTCAAAACACCGCGGAACCACGGGAACCAATGCTTGCGCTCCTGATGGTCGTTGGGGTGGTCGCCCTCAGTTTCGCGCTGACCGTAATTTGCGATGTAATCACCGGCGCGGTCAAAGCCGGGGTCGCCTTGCTCATCATCGGTGAATAGATGGCTACGATATCCAGCCCTTTCTTCACGGAAGCTTTCCTTACGATATGCGCGTGCTTGTTGTTCTGCAGTTATGTGTCTTCCTTCAACCTTCACCTTGATGATTTCAGTCGGTTTTTTGAGCAGCATATGAAGGTAGGCATCCCATTCCTTCTGAAGTTCTTTTGTCCGGACAGGCTCAATGCCAACTCGCTGATTGGCGTGGCGAAGTTGCTCAACGTATTTGCGGGCCAACTCGGTGATGGCATGAACGTCTTCCCGAGAAGTTCCGACATCGCCAACGTCGAAAATATCGTCTGAAATCCTGCGAGTCTCCCATGTACCGCTGCTCGTCTTGCACGGCGCAATCCGGTAGGTCTTGCATCTTTTGGTCGGCAGGGTTTTAAAGACCGTCCGTGGCGCACAACGCAGAATGGCTGGAACATCGCAAATTTCAATCTCAGTGTCATCGTAGTGTATGAAGTATAGTTCGCGTTCGTGGCCGCAAAGACCCATCTGACGCCAGACAACTCCAGTCTGGGATGCCGGAAGGATTACACCTTTGCAGTAAACGCGCCTGTTGTAGCGAAAGTCGCAGAGATAATTCTGGTCGGTGGTGTGGGTTTTCGTGCCCTTCGCCCAAGCACGCAAGGATGAGTCAATGTACTTCCGGCCGGTAGCCTGAATCCTCAAACTCTTCGCCCATTCACGCAAAGCCGGGTCGGAATAATTCTGTTCGACCGCCGGGTAGGACGGCGCGGGACATGGATGCTCCTGGGCGTAAACATGAATCGGCACGCCGTGAATGGTCTTATAGGAGATGGGCTGCAACAGACTAGCGCCCCTGAATGAGACCAAAGCAGTGGACGGCTCAAAAATGAACGGCTCGACGCCGGGTAAGAGAGCAGGCTGACTCATAATCATATCCTTGCGGTTCTGCTGCTTCCCGCCAACGCGCACACAAGTGCGTCGGTCAGATCAGTAAGATATTTTGGATTCGAAGCTCCGGTGATTTTTGCCCCGGTGGCCGCATCTGGCTCGGGATTGAGCCGCCTCTGCCTGACGAAATCAGGCTCGGGAACCAACGTGGAACCTTTCGGCCCTCGTCTGGCTGTCAGCAGACTGCGCTGACACTCTGGATGCTTAAACTACTCTTGAGACCTTCTATGCTCGGTTACTTCTGGGTTGCAGCTCTCGCCTTCGGTACCACCTCCTTTGTGCTTTCACTGTTGAAATCTCGTTCGAAATCGCGATCAAGTTGCTTCCCGTTCAGATACTCAGTGAGAACCTGACGCATAAGCTTAGTGCGACTGGATCTCTGCACCTTGACCTCATGCTCCAGTTGCTTAAACAACTCGGGTGGCAGCCGGAGAATGAAGTCTTTTGTGATTTCCTTAACCATTTCAAATAAATGATATCATAAATGATATCTCATGTCAAGGCTTTTCTTTAGACTGTCTCGGCCGCCATCCCGGCCTCGCCTGAAGCCCGGGCCGCTGCATCCCCGGAGCACCGTGAATAAAGTTTCGGCGGTCGCCCATCAGTTCACACCCTTCATGACGCGCTGGTGGTCCGGCACCAACCACTCAGGCCGGGAGAGATGCCAACGAAAACATTTGTGGCAGCGGTGCGCTACATCGCCCCGATAGGTCGGCCAGTTCTTCGGGTCTGCTGCGAAGGCTTCCGCAGCTTCCTTACTGGCGAAGTGCACCCTGAAACCACCAGAGGCACGGCGGCACGGTTCCAGAATCTTGTCCATCACTTCCCGCCCTTCTTCCTCGCTGCGAGAATCTTCGGCACATATTCCTGCCGCACTTCCGCGACGACTGTGAGAAGTTCTTCCAATGTCGGGAACTTCCCTGCGGCCTTCAAACGCTCCACTTCGGCTGCAAAGTCACTCGGGCCTACTTTTCGTTCGCTCATTCGCCCAACGCCTCCCTGATTAACTCTTCCACGCTCTCAGTCGGCACCGCGATCTCGAAAACATGGCTGCGTGTGGCCTTCATGATGTGGGGGGAGGATAGCGCAGCAAGCGACAGCCTCTTTGCTCTTTCATGAAAGCGGGTCTTGTGCTGTTCCGTGTACACCAACTCAATCTTTGGTTGCGGAGTCGGCTCCGAATGCTGTAAAGAATGCTGGCGGATTTTCTCGAATGCCGCCACAATGCGGCGTTTTGTTTCCTCCAATCCATGACCCGTATGGATTGGCGCACCGCTTTCCGAAACCCTCACCGTAGCGGTGGCGGTAGGACTGCTCCCACTTTCAAATCCAGTTTTCGGCTTCAATTACCCCTCCTAGTTTTCAATCCACCGACAGGCGTGCGAAGCAAGCGCATGACCTCTTGGAAGGAGGCGCGTTTTTTCTTCGGCACGCTCTTCGACTCCTGCGCCAACATCAGACCGATTTGATCGAGTGTCATTTCCATTAGTTGACCACCACCTTCGGGGTTTCCGCCTCTTCCGTCTTCGGCGTTTCGATCTCCCACATGATTTCACGGCCCACTAGCTGCAACACCCCGTCCATCGACGTGTGGAATCCGCCCAGTTCTTCCCCGTCGCCCCAAAGCAGGAACGATGTGTGGACCAGCGTGCCCAACTTCATTCTAGGGAGTTCGCGTAGCTCGCAGCCAAGGAAGGTCGAGAGCCTTTTCTCTAAACGTGCGCGAATCTTTTCTGCCGCGAGTCTCTTATCCACGACTCACCAGAGTTTCTTGCGGGTTGTCTTTGGTTGGCGGGAAAATCCAGGTCACCCCTGGAAAAGGAACAAAGCCCTTGTCTGTTCTCTTTGCCACTGGAATTTCCATCCGTTTTCCGTTTCTGGCGATCACTGTTTGGACCCATGTGCCGGACGGAAAGCGGGACACGCGGAGCGAACGGTTGAAGAAGTCGCTGTCACCACCGCTGCCGGAATTTTTCAGCCGCTTGCCACCCACGACGAACGCGATTGCGTCATGAAATTCCAGCGGTCGTCGGCCAAGCCAGGTCTGCGTGCTCAAGTTGGAAGTCGTTGGTTGGAGATTATGGACCCAAGCGTAATGCGAACAACGTTCGAAATTCGCTCCGCATTCTGCATCAACCCAGTTCGGTTCCGGCCCATCCAGATCGATGACACCAACATCTTCTTTGGCGGAGACATCGCGAATGAAAAGCTTGCGTTCGGATTCATCGAAGACATAGAGCCATTCAATATCCGTTCCGCCTTCAAGGTCCTTCGCGGTGAAAAGATATGGTTCCTCGCCAGGGCGACCCGCGAAGCATTGTGGCCGTAGATAGTCAGCTCGTTTTGAATAGACTTCATACTTCACGCCATCGGTAATAGCTTTCTGCCAGATGTATCTGGGTTTCAACTTGAAGTCTTTTCCGACCAACGCGGACCAGCCTGCCTGTGCATGCGGCGCATCGATCAGGTACGCGAGCATTGCGCGCAGATTGTTTTTGAAGTGATCGTGAAGAAGGTTCCAGAGTGTCATGCCCATGCTGGTGGGCATCCCGTCAGCATGAACGTAACGTCCTGAGAATTGCCCCTCGTGTTTGCCTACACGAGCCACGATAGACCTCGTGCTCATCGGGACACCGCCATCCCATCGTTGCGAATTCCTTCGACGATGTCCGAGATGTAGCGGTGTTCGATTACAACGGCGGAGGGGTAATACGGCTGAAAGCCATTGCCCTTACCGATGTGCTCATCGACCCAAGTGCGGGCGGAATCATTCTGAGGAATCAAGAGGAAGATACTGCCGTGGTTCTCTACGAGGAAGTCCGGTCGGGTCCGAGAATTAGTAGGAGAATTTCCAGAAGCTACAAACGAATCGTTATGCGAAGACATCATTCCTCCAATTAAGAGAAGATGCCTTCGAAAGCTTGGGAGAGGACTAAGGTGGTTTTTGCCCCTACAGGCCGTATCCCTTCTTTCGAAGGTTAGCACCGTGGCCTTTTCTCGGCTCGGTTGCTGGAGCGCTGACTGCACGCTCACTCTTGATACGCCAACTAGTATACGACACTTTTGTGAAATGCGTTCCCAGAAATTGCTCGACCGTGAACCAGCGGGCTGTTTATAAGCACGCGAATGAACGGCGTGAATCGGGCGATGACAAGCGCGAGTTCGAAGAACAGGTCAAGCGAAACTAGGGAGAGTTTGAACGCCGAGTTCAAGACTCATGCAGTTAGGCGATTCGAGTGCTGTGTGATTCCGTGCGCGGAGGTAGGGCGGCAGATCAATCGTCATACCAGCTTCCCTCCAGAGTGATTTTTCTCTTGCTCCCACTGGTACAAAAATACTCGGTCACTACACTCTACGACTAGTCCGTGCAAAGGCTGATTGCTGAGACATGTCATCGGGACTCGTGATTTCGCCCTTGCGAACCTTTAATTATCCGATTCCAATACCTTACGGCATCAATATGCTGTTGGCGGTTCAAGACAACTTTGTTTGACGGGTCCGTTGGACTTCCACCCAGTATCACAGGCTTAATTTCGAAAATTTCGTGGTCAGCAATACTTTCACTCACAAGCTCTTGCGATGCACGCGGTTCAGCCATGGATCCCCCGTTCGAGTGCCATAAGAAAGTCCGTAAAAGAAGGAGCAAGAAATTCAACTTCCCCCAAATCCATTCCCACAAACGGGACCTGAATTATGGACATTGAGGACCGCGTGTCGAATCCGTATGCTTCGCCTCCGCCATTCGAACCGAATAGAAAAATGCCAGGGGCGTATTCAACGACTTGGTAGGCTCTATTCCTCTCTAAGAGGGTCTCCACCGGCCATAAGATAACGTGTTGATCATTCCCGACAGTGCCCACCGCGCCGTTTGAGAATCGCAAGAATTCTAGGTAATCGTCAGGGGTCTTGATGCCGCCTGACTTCAGAAAGAGTTCAATCGACTCGGGAGATGCTGGCGCACCACGGCCCATTCTTCCAACTATGTCTTTAACGGCTGGATCCATGAATCACTATTCTGGAATTGTTCTGACAGCTCTCAACACGCGATTCCACCATATAGTATATGCGCTGTGCATTTCTTCCGTCAAAATTGCTTTATTTGATAAGCTGGTGGGACTGCCGCCCAAAATTACAGGATGAATCTCGTGCACCTCCATCCCCTCTATCCCAGGAGTTTGACTGCGCAATGCCCTATTCGCGGCGTTGGCAGCTTGGCGAGCGTCCTTGTACTCTATGGGGCTGAGACGCCTGAAGGGCCCTTGCGGTCTAGGGAGTCCTTCAGGATACCCACTCCAATCCCGTATTGAGAAAGAACCATCAGGGACTGGGACATTACTCGCAAGGGTTAGAGCATGTAAGAACTTGGCGACTAAGGGAAACTCAAAACCAGAAACGATCAAACCTGCTTGAGCGGTGAGACTTGCCGCGGTCTCGACCATGTCATAGGCACCACCAAAAGTGCCGATGCAATTTGAGCAATCATTGGCCATGTGCGAAAGAATGCTGCCATCAGAGGGATACGATTGGCTGGGAATCGAAATCGCATGATACGTATAGACGTAGTGAGTATCTGGAGAAACGACTCCAACGTTGAATCCGCCCAAGGGTAGGGAGTAGTAATACGGATCCCAGGGTGGGACATCCGAAGATCCGAACCACCAAGACCAAGAAAAACCACCGCTAGAACCAGACCCGCTGCCGTAAGTTAAGATACCACCACCGTAGCCCGGACAATCCGACGTGTCGTCTTCGGAGCAAAGGCCCGATGGATCGGTGAAATTCAAAGGCTTGTTGTGAACGTAAGAATATGCGTTCCAGGACTGCGGGTCCGAAGCAGATCCGCCCATCGGGTCCACACTTACGAAGCGTCCAAGGCCGCTGCTGTAATAACGGGCGATAGCGTAGTCGAGACCGCTTTCTGTGTCGCGCTCATAGCCCGTAAATTTGTAGTTCAGGGGGCAAGTGTTCGTCACGCCCGCAGGCGTCATTTCCAACCCATACGGAGTGTAGTCGGCCTGGTAACACGGCGCGCCGGAAGAATTTGTTACAACGCGGACGCTACCAAGATGGTCTGTAAGATAGTAGGAGACGTTGTTTGAGGAATCGCGCCTTGCGATGCGCCGACCTCCGAAAAAAATGTATTCTGAAGTGAGGCCGCCACTTCCGGTGGTCTCCGCCAGAGTGTTACCTCCAACGCCTCTCCAGTAAATTGTGCCGCCGGACTTCATAACACGAAGCCCGTTGCCGTCATAGGAGTAGCTGGTTCCGGCGGCAGAGGTCACTCTACTTTCGGCGTCGTAGACGTAGGGGCTCCCACCATTGGACGTCAAATTGCCATCCGCGTCGTAGTTGAAATTGGTATTCGTGATCCAGTTTTTCGCATTAACGGATACACTCAAGGGATTCGCAGAGCACTTTGTGACATTTTCAGAAAGCAGATTAGCGATCGCATCGATTCCAAAATTCAGTCCCCAACAGTTTGTCCCGGAAGTTGCCTGTGATTGAGCTGACAAAATGCGATTGAGAGAGTCGTATGTGAATGTCTGGGTTCGGCTACCGTCGGAGTTGTTAGCGACCGATGCTACGCTTCCGTTGTTTCCGGAGGTTTGCGAGTATCCGAATGTTAAGTTCAATAGTGGGCCAGATGCTGACGAGTCGTTGATTCCTGTCAGCTGGAGCCGGTTGTTGTAAGCGTAAGTTTCGTTGATCGCTTGGGAGTTCCCAGGAGCGGCAGCATGTACAATCGCCATCGGCACTCCCGTTGGCCAATAGGTTGCACCTGTAACATAGTTGAGCTGGTTGGCAACGTCGGCCGCAGTAATCGGTCTCTGTGCCCCGCTGTAACCGTATGTAATTACCCGCCCGCTTGGATACGTAACTGTCG
>WNFQ01002379.1_pt1 | contig 13604 bp, 11 predicted proteins | sample 5400171 | NCBI WGS metagenome assembly WNFQ01 (sample SAMN13153356, study PRJNA577476) | soil metagenome | isolation source: 20 cm soil under Madrone tree | place: USA:California | collected 2016-06-14
GTCGGGCGCCGACGCCAACGACGAGGCCCAGTTCGCCGAGCTGGACACGCTGGGCGAGCTGACCAAGGTGGCGTGGGAGCACGACGTGCAGGTCATGATCGAGGGGCCGGGCCATGTGCCGATGCACCTGATCAAGGAGAACATGGACCGTCAGCTCGAGGTCTGCCACGAGGCGCCGTTCTACACGCTCGGCCCGCTGACCACCGACGTGGCGCCGGGCTACGACCACATCACCTCCGCCATCGGCGCCGCCATGATCGGCTGGCTCGGCACCGCCATGCTCTGCTACGTCACGCCCAAGGAGCATCTGGGCCTGCCGAACAAGAAGGACGTGAAGGACGGGGTGATCGCGTACAAGATCGCCGCCCACGCCGCTGATATCGCCAAGGGCCACCCGCGGGCGCGCGAGTGGGACGACGCGATCAGCAAGGCCCGCTTCGAGTTCCGCTGGGAGGACCAGTTCAACCTCTCGCTCGATCCGGACACCGCGCGCGAGTTCCACGACGAGACGCTGCCGGCGGAGGGCGCGAAGGTCGCCCACTTCTGCTCGATGTGCGGGCCGAAGTTCTGCTCGATGAAGATCACGCAGGAAGTCCGCGAGTACGCCGCCCAGCAGGGCGTGGCGGCGGAGACGGTCGCCCTCGCGCAGGGGCTGCGCGAGAAGGCCGACGAGTTCCGGAAGGGCGGCGGCGAGATCTACCGCAAGGGCTAGTCGGCGAGGGCGACCTTCAGCCGACCGAGGTCGAGCGGCTTGCGCAGCAGCGTGAAGCCCAGCCGGCGCGCCGCGGGATCGAGATCGGCGCCCGATGCCGTCAGCATGATCACGCGCAGCGCGGCGTCGCGCTCGCGCGCGCGCTCCACCAACTCCACGCCGTTCATGCCCGGCATGCCGAAGTCGGTCAGCAGCACGTCATAGGCGCCGGGCGCGAGGCGCTCGAGCCCTTCCGCTGCATTGGTCACGGCGTCGGCCTCGCAGCCCCAGTGGGCGAGCAGGTCGCAGAGCATGAAGCGCACGTGGCGTTCGTCGTCCACAACGAGCACGCGGCGCGGGCGTCCTTCGGCGGCCGATTCGGACACGATGGGCTCGGACACGACCCGCCGAGACTAGCCGCGGGGCGTTGTGCAATCAACGCTCGAGTTCGCCGCTCCAGACGCGACGATTCGCGCTCCGTGTCGCTTCCGGCCGCGCTGTGCGTGAGGCACTGGAGCGGCGCGCGTATCACACCGCATTCCGCGCGGCTGTGAGCGCATCGTTGCCCGCGAGACCGCATCTGTCCGGTCGAATTTCAGTGTGTGGACGGCTGTGGATACGTGGACGGCGCGGGAGGTCTCCCACGCTTCGCAGCACGCCGGCGAGCGGCGGAGCGTCGTAAGTGCGCGCCGCCGCGGGACAAACATCCGGCGACGTTTGGGCCTGGAACCGAGCCGGCGTCAATCCATATGATGGCATATGGATGATGGCGATATGGGCGAACAGCCGACCGCCAGCCCGTTTGTCCGATCGCCCGCCATCGCCAGCCCGTTCTCCCGACCGGCTGCGCCACCGAAGGCATTCACACGACCGGTGCCGCGAACGGCGTCGGCGCCGCGTACGATTGCTGCGCCGAAATCACCGCGGCCGATCGAGATCAGGGAAAACCTGCCGATCGGCTTCATGGCCGGCCTCGTCGCGGCCGCCGTCGGCGCCGGCCTCTGGGCGTTCGTCACGCTCACCACGAATTATCAGATCACCTGGATGGCGGTGGGCGTCGGCTTCCTCGTCGGCTGGGCGATACGCGTCGCCGGCAAGGGAACGCACGCGGTCTTCGGAATCGTAGGAGCCATGCTCGCCGTCGGCGGCTGCGCCATGGGCAACCTCCTCGCCGTGATCGTGATCGGTGCGCGGCAATTCGGAGTACCGCTCCAGGACGCCTTCACGCGGCTCACGCCCGATGTCGTCTACAGCCTGATGCGGAGTTCGTTCCGGCCGATGCACATGTTCTTCTACTTCGTCGCGATCTACGAGGGCTACCGCTTCTCGATCGTCGGCCGCACCAGCGCCCGCTGACGACGCGCTCGCATCAGGGTCTCCCTCCCGATTGCTGATCCGGCCTGCCACGGCCGCAGTCACCAGTCCGGCGCGGGGCAACTCCTTCCGGCTCATCGCGAAAGTCTCCATAGGGGCACGACACTTTCGCGGAGCAGTTACCCCAAGACATTTCTATGTAGCGTTGGCACCCGTCAGATTTTCGCTTGACATGCGGAGCCGAAACGGCGATAGTCCGCGTCTGCTCGATGGTCCGACCACCGGCCATCGCGCAGTTGCGTTAGCCCGGTGTCGGTGCGCCACGCCGCTGAGCTAGCGTGTAACGATTGTTGTGAGTTGGAGCGCAAGCGCTGCCGGCATCGCGCGGGCGTGAAGTGGGTTGCCGGCGCACACCTGCCTCAGTCTAGAGGCGGGCGTAACTGAAGGAGCCTTGCAATTTCTGTCGTTTCCCTCAAAGAGCCAGCCGCGGAAGACGTAGCACCTGGGTCTAGGCGTTCAAATCTTCTTCTAGCCTGCGACCGGAGTAGTTTCGGGAGCGCTTCGGCCTTGACGGTCGAGGCGAGAAGAACTAAAGGGGGCTCGGCGAATGACGCTGTCACATCGTTCGCAAGGTTCTGCTCCAACGGCGACAGCATTGGTGCAAGCCCGCATGAGGAGGACGCGAGACGTGAGAAGAATTGAGCGGGCGGTCTTCCGAATAATTCTTGTCGCCGCGGTCGCGGCCTTCGGGGCTGGCATGGCCGAAGCCGCGCCTTTGATCGTGAGCAACAGTGCGGCGTCTGGGAACGGCCCGATTACCACGTACGATTTTGCGACAGGAGAACCGGTCAACTCTTTCATTCCGACGGGAGCCACAGGCACATTCTGTAATGGCCGCGGCGTGCTGGTTCTGGGGAATGAGGTTTTTTATACGGAAGTTAATTGCGCCGCCGGCACGACTGACGCGATTCGTGTAGCGCCGTTTAACGACGGCGCAGGCGGCACCGATACGCGTTCGTTGCCGAATCCCCGGCCGGAAAATGGCATCGCAGTCTTGGCGTTCTCCAACGGCGTACTGTATGCGCTCACTGGCTATATCAACTCCGGGCAGGGTCGGACTCCCGAGCCACAGGTCTTCGGCCTAAGTCCCATCACCGGGCAGGTTGTCAGTGGGCCGGTGACCATCGCGGAGCCCGCCCAAAGCCACGCCGACGGCTTCACTGTTTTACCGAACGGCAACTTCCTCATCAACAATGGCGACGGAGCGTGTACGTACAACCAATATGATCCGGTTACGGGTGCGGTAATCCCGGGTTCAACGATGGTGATACCTGCCGCGGGCATTTGTACAGGCGTAGACACCGACGGCACGTCGCTATTCTTTCGCACCGGCGGCACGGTTACCAAGACCAATCTTTCTGGGGCTGTCGTTGCCACGACGACAGTGGGGACTAATCAGATCGAAGACGTCTCGCTTGTCCACGAAGCAGCACCGTTAGACAGCGATGGGGATGGTATCCCCGATGACGTAGACAACTGTCCCTTTACTTACAATCCCGACCAGGCCGATCAAGATGGCGACGGCATCGGCGATGCTTGCGACGAAGATCAGGACGGGGACGGTGTTAACGACAAGCGTCCGGCCGTAGACGGGCCGCCAGGTGCCTTCGTACCTATCCCGGTAAATCAAGGTGGTGACAACTGTCCCTGGATCCCCAACCCGGACCAGTTGAACAATCCGTGCAACCCGGAGCAGGCGAGTACAGCATCCTCAGGGGCGACGAGCAACCCGGCGCCCGGAGGTGATATCTGGATGAATTGGAGCTTCACCAATAAGACCGTCGACAACCTCACGATCATCCGCCCCGACTGTTTGAGCGGTGTCGCCTTCAGCGTTCGTCAGAAGCTCGGCGCCGAGAGTTTCGGGCCAGAGCTTGCTGAAACTCACAAGATTGGGCCATCAGTCGGCGCCGGCAGGATCATCACTCTGACGCCCTTCGGCACGGCCGGCGACGCTGTGGCTGGCCGGTGCAATCTCATCGGCGCGACAGGGACAGCGATCGATCCGCAAACGGCAGGCACGCTCGAGGTCACGACGACCGTTTCGAGCCTTCTGCCGTCCGTCGGGAATCAGCCTCTTGACCTTGTAACCGACACCGCTGACCCGGTGTTGGTGACGATCGATACCACAAAGCCGGCAGTCACCGACAGGAAAGAGGCGAAGGTCGTGTTCACGCCCTTCGTCGTATGGAAAGACTGGACGTTGCCCATCGGAGCGACGATCGCCGACATCCCGGGCGGCAGTGTGCGCGACATCGACCCAAGCACCATCTTGCTGAACGGCACGGTGCCCATCATCAAAGGCTCGGCGATCGTCAAGAAGGTCTTGGGCAAGGACGTCCTCTTCGTCGCTTTCAGCGGTAAAGAGACAGTTGCGACGCTCGGAACACTGTTCGCTGGCTCTACCCTCTACCCGAATGTCACCGGAACCTTCAAGGCTCCGCCGGCCGGTGTGGTGTTCTCCGGAGATGGCAAGCTGCTAATCATCAAGAAGAAGCCGTAGCGGAATGGAGAGCGGACGCATGAGGAGACAACATCCGAGACGTACGCTTCGCCCGGAGTTGATTGTGCTCGCGGCACTTATCTTGGTGGGTGTGCTGGCGAGCGTGCCGGTCGCGGCCGAAGCGGCGGCGGCGAGAGCGGTCGACTGTGGTCGCTCGCCTAGCGCCACCGGCGATGCCGACGGCGACGGCATCAGTGATTTTGACGAATGCAAGAGCAACGGCATCACCACAGCGGGCGGTACGCCAGTCACTATCCCCAGTTGTTTCAACGGCAGCACCCGTGTCCGCACCTCGGGCTGTCTCGACCCGAACTCCAAAAACCTGTTCGTGATTCTGGTCCGCGCCGCCACCAGCTTGATCCCCACTACCAATCCTCTCGAGTTCGTCACGAATCCTCCGTCAGGGTCGCCCGCTGTCGGTCTCGGCCTCACGATCCATGAAATCGCAAACAGCGCCGCGGTCATCAGCACCGGCAGTGACGACCGCATTGTGCTCAGGCCACCGAGCGGGACGAATTTTGCCCCCACGTATGCGGTCAGAGTGACCGAGAACACCGCCGACCTTTCGAGTGGGACCGTTCTGGGTCAAGCAACGAACGGGACGCCGGTCACGACCGGCAAAGTCGTCGTCTGGCCCGTGCGTATCCTCCAACACGTCAATGAAGTTCGGGCCGCTGGCGGGCTATCGGCGGTTCTCGGCACTGACGCCATCGTGGTGCGATACATCAAACAGGTCATCGCGCACGAAATGGGGCACGTGATGGGCCCAATGGCGAATGTCGACGCCACGACGGCCAGTCTCTATGGAGGCAAGCACTACGCACCCACCCCTGGGGTCATCATGAGCCAGTACGTGACGACCGACGAGATTCTCAACATGAACAACTTGCAGATTCCCGATGACTTCACAACCGGCGACCAGTCGGCTTTGAAACTCAAGTAACAATACGAGTTGGTCCAAAAATGGAGGAAGCGACATGTTGAGAAAAGTATTCACCTGCATATTGCTGGTGGGTATCATCGTGCCGCTGCTATCGTCAGCCGCCTCGGCCGATAGCGAGGTTTCGAACCCCGAAGCCCTCTTTCCGATCGTGAGGGACGCACCCGGGGTCAGCCTGACGGGGCAGCTTGCCATCTACTACGACGCGGTCCCTAATGTCCGGGGCTGCGGTCTCGACCAAGTAAACATGTTGTACGTGATCAGACTTCAGCAGGGTGCGGCAGGTACGCCCGCTGGTTTCGCCAGTTCTCTGAGAGACGTGTGCTATGAAGATTCGGGGACTCAGATAGCGTCCGTCATGCAGTTCGTCCAGACCGCGGTGGTTCCATATTTCTTCCCGTCAAAGAGCAAGAAGTTGCCTCCGCTTCAGCTGTCGGATGTGAGCCAGATCGTCCAGGACGGGACCACGCAGCTCGCACCGCCGTTCTTCTTTCTCATGAACGTCGAGTTCAGGGTCGACGTCAAGAAGGCCCAGTAGCCGCTCGGCGATACACAACGAAAGGAAATCGAAGGCTCGGCAGGCCGAGTTTTCTTTACATGGGTGTGTGGATTCTCGTTGCGCTTTCGGTGGCCTCCGCCGTCGCGACGACCCTCGCGTTTCCGGCGTTCAATCTGGGGATCCTGGCCTGGGTGAGTCTCGCCCCCCTGCTGTTCGCGCTTCGCCGAACGCGGCCTCTGGGCTCTGCCGGTCTCGGCTTGGTATTTGGCTGCTGTCTGGCGGCTGGCGTCTTCTACTGGCTCGGATTCATCCCGTCGACGACGGTTCTTACGACCATGCTCATGTACCTTGGATTCGCCCTGTACTACTCGATTTACGGACTGCTCTACAGCCGGCTACGCTACCTCTCGGCCACTGCGGCCTTGATCGCGACACCCGCGCTCTGGGTCGCGCTGGAGTACGCACGCGCCAACCTTTTCTTCCTGGCTCTGCCCTGGAATCTCCTCGGCCACTCTCAGTATCGCTATGTGCCGCTCCTACAGATCAGCGACGTGACCGGGATCTACGGCGTCTCGTTCCTCCTCGTCATGACAAACCAATTCGCGAGTCACCTCCTGGAGCATGTCGCGGAGTGGTGGCGACCGTCTGTATCCTTGGGTACGTTCTCTGCGACCTGGAAGCCTCAGGCCACGATGCTCGTTCTCGTCGTGACAGTGACCCTGTCCTACGGCTTTGTTCGGCTGGCCGCCCCGGATGGTCGGGGACACCTCCGCGTGGCAGTGGTTCAGGCCAATGTCCTTACGCGAGACCGTATGTCCTCGCAGGAGCAGATCGAGCATCTGAGCGCATACGATCGCCTGACACGGGAGGCGGCAAAGGAGCGACCCGATCTCATCGTTTGGCCGTCATCGTCGCTGCCAGGTCCGCTCGAGTCCAGAGTCTCATCCGTCATCGTCAGGCGAGCGGCACGAGATACCGGAACATACCTCCTCGTCGGCGGTGCTGGAGGCGACAAGTTCACGCCGGCGAGGGATGGGCTCTTACCCTATTCGAACAGCGAGCTCCTCGTCGCCCCATCTGGGCGGGTTGAGGGGCAGTACAACAAGATCCGCCTGACCCCGTTCAACGAATACGTGCCGTTGCGCGGAACGATTCAGTTGCCCGGCTGGATCACGACGCTGAAGGCCAGCTTCGCGGCCGGCGCCGACTACACGCTCTTTCAGATTGGGGAGGCACGGTTCGGTGCACCGATCTGCTGGGAAAACACATTCCCGGACGCGTTCCGCCGATTTGTTCGGGACGGCGCCAACTTCATGGTCAGCGTTACCAACGAGGGCTTCTTCGGTCACACCGCGGGTCCCTATCAGACGCTGGCTATGAACGTCTTTCGAGCCGTGGAAAACCGAGTTACCATCGCCCGCGCCGCCACCACCGGCGTTTCCGGCTTCATCAGTCCGAAGGGCGAGGTACTCGAGCGTGTGATGGACAGCGAAGGACGTGATCTCTTTGTTTCCGGGGTCGTGGTGCGAGACGTTCCGCTTTCCGACACGAAGACGTTCTATACTCTTTACGGTGATGTCTTCGCGCACGTGCTGATCGCAGTGGCTGCCGCCTCCATCTTCGTAGCGCTGCTCGCCCGCAGAAAGCCGGTGAACGCTCCGTCCCCGTCGGGCGCCCACGTGCCGGCCGTCCACTGACGTGAATGCCGTGAGGTCGCGCCCAATGATCCCAATGTACTCGCTGCGCTTCGTACTCGCGCTCGGCCTCACCTTGGCGATGTACACCTGGTACGGCGTGAACCTCACGCGCTGGCCCGAAAGCCCAGACTTCGGCTGGCGAACGATGTACGACTCGGGCCCGAACGTAGTGGCAGAGGTCTTCGACGCTGGCAAGACCGCCGGCTTGAGGGCCGGCGACACCATTCAGGCGATCAACGGCCGACCGTACGGCAGCTTCGAGGAGCTGTTCTTCGGAAAGCTACGCGACGCTGAACCGGGCTCGATGAACACATACGCCGTCATCCGAGACGGCAAGCCGACCGACATCACCATTCCTACCGGCCGACTGGGTGTCCGGTCGATTTTGCGGCGAAGCGGCCCACTCTTCACGATCGGCTTCGTTTATGTCCTGATCGGTGCGCTCGTTTTCCTGATGAAGCCGCGTGCGGTCGAAAGCTGGCTCTTCTTCATCATGACATGCTTCACGGGCATGCGCGTGAGCTTCGCCGCCCCCAGCGATCTGATTCGGCCGACGTGGTTTTACGATCTGCGCTTCCTCAACGAGACGCTCCTGCCGGCGTCCCTCATTCACCTCGCGACCCGGTTTCCGAAGACGCGGGACGTCATCCAGCACTGGCCCAAGCTCGCGCTGGCGCCATACCTGCCATCCCTCATCCTGTTCGGTCTTCTGCAGGTGACTTCGACCGCATACTGGAACATTCCTCGTGCGCTCTTCCTCTGTGCTCAGCTCTACACGCTCGTGGGCATCCTTGTGTTCCTCGCCTCAATGACGTGGAACGTTCTCCGTGACGCGTCCGTCATCGTTCGGCTTCAGTCGCAGGCCATCTTTGCCGGGATTCTCCTCGCATTCTTGATTCCGACGAGCGATCTCATTTCGCGTTCGCTCTGGACTTTCTACCTGTTCCCCGACCCGGCGCTAAGCTTCGGGGCCTTCCTGAGCCTGTTCCCGTTGTCGATCGGCTACACGATCGTGAAACACGATCTTTTCGCGATCGATGTCATCGTACGCCGTACGTATGGATACGTGCTAACGACAGGTAGTGTGGTCGCCGGGTATGCCGCCCTCGTGTCTGTACTGAACGTGACGTTCCGAGGCTCCGACGTCGCGAAGTCACCGCTCTTTTCAATCGGCTTCGCACTGAGCGTCGTCTTCCTGTTCCAGCCCCTCCACAAACGCATCCAGCGGTTCGTCGACCGGACGTTCTACCGACAGCAGTACGATTACCGGACGACCATCAAGGGTCTCAGCGAGGCGATGACGAGCATTCTGGATGCGGACGTCATTCTCAAGACTGTGGTGGGAAATATCGCGAAAGAGATGTTTCTTGAAAATGCCGTCCTTCTGTTACGGCGGCCGGCGTCGGATAGCTTCGACGCAGAGGTCGTTGAAGGCGAGACGAGAGCGGCGTCCATCCGCACCTATGCCGCAGACGATGCGCTGCTGCGCCTCGTCTGCGAGCGGCGGACGCACGTCATTCGCCATGACATTGACCTCAAGCCCGAATTCGAGACCCGCCGTGACATCTTGAAGCGCACCTTGGACGCTCTCTCGGCCGAGGTCGTGCTGCCGATGACGTACAAGGAAGAGATCCGCGGGATTCTCTCGCTGGGTCGTAAGAAGTCCGGCAAGCTCTTCACGCCCGAGGACCTCGACCTCCTCAAGACGATGCTGAATCAGAGCGCCATCGCGCTCGAGAACGCCCAGCTCTTCGCCGAAAATCTCCAGAAAGGTCGGATGGAGGAAGAGCTCAAGATTGCGCACGACATTCAGATGGGGATGCTGCCGGATAAAGCGCCGCAGTTGAAGGGACTGCAGATCGCGGCGCGCACCGTCCCCGCGCGCGAAGTGGGAGGCGACTTCTACGACTTCGTCGAGTTTCCGTCCGCCGGGTCAACCGACCGGCTTGGCGTGATCATCGCAGACGTGTCTGGCAAAGGCGTCTCGGCCGGCTTGCTGATGGCGGCGGCAAGGAGCACGTACCGCGTACTGCTGGATGCGGAGCCGTCGGTTCAGGCCGCTATGGTGCTCGCGAACCAGCGACTGCAGCGCGACATTCGGAAAGGAATGTTCGTGGCGCTGTTGTACGCGGTGTTCGATCCGGCCAAGCGGACACTGACGCTCGCCAACGCCGGCCAGACGCAACCGTTATTGTGTCGGCCGGGCACCGAGCCGATCCACATCACGACCGAGGGTGACACCTTTCCTCTCGGGATCGTGGCCGACTGCGATTACCAGGAACGAACCATCATGGTCCCCGAAAGCAGCGTCGTCGTCTTCTACACCGACGGGGTCGTCGAATCCATGAATGGCGCCGGCGAACTGTATGGCTTCGACCGATTCCTCGCCTCCGTTCACGAGGGGGCTGACCTGCCCGCGCCTCTGCTCCTCGAAAAACTATTCGCCGACGTCGCACGATTCGTGGGCGAGACCGAACAGCACGACGATACGACCATTATCGTGGCGAGGATCGCGTAAGGGGGGAGCATGGTGTCAGAGAAAAAGTTCGAGGTGCATGTCCCGAGCGTTCTCGGTTGCGAAAAGGTCGCCATGGATTTCGCGGCGTCCGTGGCTAGGACGATAAATTTCCCTCCCGATCGCGTCGAGGACCTCAAAACAGCGGTCGCCGAGGCGTGCACAAATGCGATCGAGCACGGGAACAAGCTGGACGCCAGCACGAAGGTCGGAATCACGCTGACCGTGGCCGACGGTCGCTTGCAGGTCGACGTCGAGGACGAGGGCCGGGGTATCCGCGATGTGCCCTCGCCGGATATCGACGAGAAGATCGCCGGCACGAGCAATCCGCGAGGTTGGGGCATCTTCCTCATCGACAGCCTCATGGACGAGGTAAAGTTTGAATCCACACCCGAAGGGAAAAACGTCGTCAAGATGATCATTCACCTCGAACGCTGAGATGGAGAAAACGCCGCAGATCGGACTTCGCCTGCAGGGTGATGTCTCGGTCATCGACATCAAAGGCGACGTGACACCCATCGCGGGGCCGCTGATCGAAGCAGCGTACCGCGAGGCGACCAGCAGCGGCGCAAAAAAGATCTTGTTCGTGTTCGCTCACGATGGCTACATCAATAGCGGCGGCATTGCAATCCTGATCGGCATTCTCTCCGAGAGCAAGAAACATGCTCAAACCATCCGGATCACCGGGCTGTCCGCGCACTTTCAAAAAATCTTTGGCATGGTCGGCCTGACGAAGTATGCGCAGATCCACTCCTCTGAAGAGGCCGCCCTGGCCGCCTTCTAGCGCATGAACAAGCGGCGCGTCGATCAGCTGAAGAAACGTCTGCGGGAAGCGACACGGCTACGGCGCGAGCTCGAACGGCGCATGTACCATCTCAAGACGCTCTACGACCTCAGTCGCGATATCGGCTCCGCGACCGATATCCCGTCGATCATGAACAGTCTCCTCCTCATGGTCATGGGTACACTCGGCGCCGAACGTGGCGTGGTCGTGCTCAGCGATGCCCGCGAGCACCGCATCACCGCGGTGGCTCACCGCGGCCTCGACGACCATGCGCAACTCGTCTTGGCCGCCGGCACTGACGCCGATGTTCTCCCGAAACCCAGGGAAGGCGACGCCGCCACCGTTCTGACACGTCATCCGAGCTCCGGTGTGTTGACGTCACTCGGGCTTCGTATCTGGGTTCCGTTCAGGGTGGGTGACGACATACGCGGCGGCCTTGCCGTCGGCGAAAAGCTCACTGAAGAAGCGTACACGACCGACGATTGCGAACTCCTTGTGACGCTGACGACGCACGCTGGTGTGGCCATCGCCAACGCCCGAGCACATGAGCAGCTTCTCCGCTATGCGCAGGAACTCGAGTCCACGGTCCGGCGCATCCAGATCCTCGAATCGATCCGGGCCAATTTGGCGAAGTTCGTCCCGAAGACGGTGCAAGCGCTGATCGACGAGTCGCCCGAAGCACCATCATTCGACAAGCGCGATGCCGACGTTTCGGTGCTGTTCGCGGACATCACCGGTTATACGCGACTCAGCGCGGCCATGGATCTCGACCGTGTCAACCAACTCGTCGAGCTGTATTTCGGCGCGTTTCTCGACGAGATCGTGGCCTATGGCGGCGACGTGAACGAGACGGCGGGCGATGGGCTCATGGTCATCTTCCGTGATCCGAATCCGCGCCAGCACGCCGTCGCGGCCGTGCTGGCGGGTCTCGCGATTCAACGCAAGACATGTGAGATCAATGGAACGCTTGAAGGCTTCTTTGAGCCGATTTCGATGCATGTGGGCGTCAATTCCGGTACGGCTTCCGTCGGTGTGACCAAGATCGAGGGCGTCGCGGGAACGCGCTGGACGTACACGGCCTCGGGTCCAACCACAAACATCGCCGCACGTCTTGCCGCTCTTGGCGACGGCAACGGCGTGGTGCTCAGCGAGGAGACGCGAAGTCGTCTCGGAGATCACCTGGAGATCGAGGACATGGGACTCCAGGCGCTGAAGAATGTGGCCCAGCCGGTGCGCATTTATCGAGTTCCGATCGATCGAGTCGACCCGGCCGCGCTGCGCGAGTTCCCCAGCGGAGTCGAGCGTCGGCGTCACACACGGCGCCCGGTGGCCTGGCCAGTACGCGTCTGGGTCGGTGAGACCTGCCTCGAGTTGCGCGCCGTGGAAGCGAGCATGTACGGAATACGCCTCGCGGAGGTCGCCGATGACATGCTCCACGTCGGGACGGCCTGCCGGCTGGAAATCGCCACGGATGCAGGCTTGTTCACTTGCACGGCCGAGGTTCGACACGTGGGAGCGCACGGGGTGGGCCTGGAGACGAAAGACCCCTGTCCACTCGGCTGAGCTACGGCTCCAACCGGAGGACTACCTGCACTCCTCTCTGAACTCCATCCGGTCGACAGTGAGCACGCCATTAGCATTGATGGTCATGTGGATCAGACTATGGCTGAAGAAATTGTCGTCCGGCAACAGCGTCCCATCTGCGTTTTGCCGGATGAATTGGTGCATCTCTTCAGCGGTGACGTTCATTGGCATGCCATCGGATGCTTCAACGACGTGGGCTGCCGACTCTAACGGCACGATGTATGTGGCGCCAGACAGCGCTACACCCTTCGTATTCTGAAAGTTGACTTCAAGGCCGCTGAGGATGACTCCCGATCGTGACACGTTGAGGGTTATCTTTAGGTGCATGAAGCCCGCCGCCATGATCAACTCGCCCGTGCAGGGATTGAGGAAGCTATCGCTGAACGGCTCGTGCTTTTCTAGCACGGCTGTGGCGGACTCCGCGACCGAAGCGAATATCAGCGCAGTCGCAACGACGGTAAGAAACAAGACCGTCCGTGGACGCAACGCCGGGCTCGAGGGGGACATCATGGTCTTTCTCCGTCGTCGCACGCTTCGACCACCGGCTCCACTTTGATGGGCGGTCCGTGCGTGCAATGCACGGCGAGTGCAATGCATGGACCACCGAAAGCCTTGGCGGCGACGCAAGACGGCTAACCTGCACTGGCGCGGACCGTTGAGCCAAGCGACAGCGCGAGCGACGCTCGACAGCAGCTTAACGGAGCCAATTATTAGGGGTCGACCAACGCTCGACGTATCTCAGTGAGTCGGCGACGTCCGCCTTTCCCCTCATTCGCGTACGTCCTAGGGAATCTTCTCCGTTAACACTCGACCCCTACCCCTCGAAACTTCTTGCAGGGATTCTGCAGGATTGTGCGTTATCAGCCGGCCTCCAGCGTGTCGGGCTCGATCCCGTGCTCGGTCAGCTTCTTGCGGAGCGTGTTGCGGTTGATGCCGAGGATCTGCGCGGCGCGCACCTGATTGCCGCCCGTCTCGCGGAGCACCGCGCGCAGCAGCGGCTTCTCGACCAGCCCGACC
>WNFQ01002382.1_pt1 | contig 13598 bp, 16 predicted proteins | sample 5400171 | NCBI WGS metagenome assembly WNFQ01 (sample SAMN13153356, study PRJNA577476) | soil metagenome | isolation source: 20 cm soil under Madrone tree | place: USA:California | collected 2016-06-14
GATGCCGCTCGCCTACCACTACACGACATCTCGGACTCGGACTCGGATTCCGGATGGCGAGTCTATCATACTCGACAATGCTGTACCTTGCCCCTTCATCATAACCGCCCACCACTACCGCCGCGGGCAAACTCCCCGGACTTCCGAATTCACGCTCTCTGGCGCTCTCTTCCTTTCCCGCTGTTCTCCACGCCACGATAGCGACCCTGCCGCCTTCTGACAGAAAACAACCATACTCTTTCTTTCATCGGCTGCTTTGTCGGCTGCTTTACCAGAAGACGCCACGGCCCCAGTTCCGACGGGCCCCACACGGTCTCCCCAACTACCGAGTCGACCACCATCGATTAATTGTCCTTGGGGCGAGCCGCTCCAAACGGCGGCGCGCCACTTCATAGCGCACATTACCGTCTGCGCATCGCCCCACCATATGATATTCCTCCGCCATGACTCGACTCGGGGTCACCTTTACCCATCCCCTCGGCCATCCAGGGTTTCATGCTCCCGAGTTTATATTCGGCATAGAAGAAGCCCGGAAGCCCTGGTTTATTGTATTGTGATTGATGGCTCGCACACCGAGGTCTAACCAGCCTGCATCTGACTACAGAGGACGTGCAGATTAAATTCCCGAGGCCCGAGGGATCACGCGATCACGGCTGTGGAGTAAAGTACTATTAAAACATTGATATTCCTTCACATGGCACACGGACATTATCGACAGCGTATGTGCCAAATCTAACAACCCTAATATCGAACAGAACAGCGAGCGTCACCGAGATGGGGTGGGCCTCGAGACCTCCACGAGTTGGGTATACTGTAGCACATTGCGTTTCATGAATGCGGAGTTGAAAAAAAAATAACAGTGTTTCAACTGTTTTGCCCTGAATCAACCACATCTTTTCATAAATTATCATCGCGTCGCCAAGTTGTGATTGAAATGCATCACGAGGGTCGACCACATGACCCGGTTTGTAAAAGTACAGCTGGATGATTACATTATTTTCTGTATTCGTGTACTCGGTTCAATCGATTTCCTTGTCCTACAGTCACAGTCTACTAACTTGAGTGTCCTCCCACACCTGCGCAGCCTCCAGCTGATTGAAATCATGCTCGGCCGATACCGAACCACTCCTTCGGTGTTTTTTCACCTTCCACGATGGAGCGCACAACGGGGAGCGCTTTCGAAAAATCTGAGAACAGCACATGGGGAATGTTTTCTCTCGCGCAATACGTCGCAAGATCGTTCTCGCCGTCGGATTTCTCTTTCACGAACAACACGTCTGCATGTTTGGCGGCGGAAAGGTCTGGAAAGGCCGCAGCCCGCATATCAATCGGAGAATGACATAAGATGACACAGCCTCGCGGGCGGCCAATGCACCGCCACCTGTATGCGGGGGAAAAAAAGAAAGGAAAACGCACCCGAGACCCCATCTCCAAAGAAAAAGAGCAACGGGGGGTTTGCGAGTTTCCTGTATGGGAGGATTGCCTGGGATTTGTCGTGCCCATATCCACTGCGGGGATAGTGTGCTTGGATCAGATGGGATGATTGGGGCAAAGGTTGGCCCTTACCTAGTGGGATGACGGAACTTGATATTCCAAGACCCATCCTCACGGACATCAACCGAATTGGAGATTATTTCAATATCATTCGCATCGTCGCCGAGAAGATTAGAGAGGACTGCGCGGATAAGGGGCTCCATACCGCTGCCGCGGTACGAGCGGGGCGCGGCTCATATCAGCACCTGGAGAATGGGCACGGAGAATTATACCTTCTTCATACCTTGACACGATGATCACCGGTATATCCTGAGACTTGCAATATCGGAAGAAGTCCTTGAAACCAGAATCTAGCTTGATATCTGTTGGATCATCGTTGAAAAAACGAATGCATTGAGATATGCAAGCGGAGAATGCGTACTTTCTTTAAGCGCTTTCTTGCACTCCTCAAACGCATGTCCATTCTGGTTTACGCTCTCCAACATCTCCCGAAAGGCGTCTCTGCACGGCAAATGCCCGAACGAACAACACGCGTGAGTGGCCAGCAAACGGCGCTGCGGTTTGCGCGGATCATGACACAGCTGTTGCTACATACCGGAACGTTACGCGACCGGAGAGGATTTCCAGATTGCCCGCTCGTCTCTTTTCTTTCCCATAGCCAAGAAAATCTGTCATGTCTGCGCCATCATCATTAGACTCAACAGTTTCAAGGGCGTCAACAAACAGAAGAGCTCACAGTCGTTCGAATCATAAGTTGTAATGGTGCCGTCCCTATTATCGGTGCGCAGTCCAGGGATATTGGACAGCGCAGCTGGTAATGTGGGACAAAAGCTTACCAGTCCGTCAAGATCACGAATTTCTTTTCCTTATGGACGGGTGGATAAGGAAGTGTGCTTTCAGGTGCGGTATCATCTTGCGACATTGCTTTTCGATTGTCTGAGGAGAGATACTACAGTAGAAGTTGTTGTCTCTCTGCGATGTTTGTCTATGGCAGAGAATGGGTAACTATCGATTGCTGACGTTTGCTGACGTGTTCTGTGTTTCATCTTATCTAATGATAGATAATCCCCACCCTCGACAATAGCTATGCTTTTGTGCACAAGACAGCTGTCGAACGCAACTCTATACCCACTACTGGTGGCTATTCTGCACCTTCCCTACTTTCAACCTGGATGTATATGCATCACTTTATCCCGATGAACATCAGGGAGAATTATTCTCGGAGAGCAGCGGCGCAGACTTAGATGAAAGGACGTGTACATCTGATGGGCGAAAATCAGATTGCACCATATCCTGTGATAAAGAACCCATGCTACTTCTCTTCCACTTTCGCGCAACTTCATTGCTGTACTCAGGCCCGATATTCCGCTCGACTGGAGGCGGATCGAATCCCGAAGTCAGTAACAAGGGACAACGCAGACCCGTAAGCACCATAGAACAGGTGTTTAGCCATAGTTGACGAAGACCCCATCCCCTGGGCTCACAGAAAAATGGCACTGCAGACCTCGCACCGAATCCCGAAGAAATGTGACAAACTGTCAAGCTTGTATCATATGGAGATTTGGCTACGAGAGGGGAATGCGGTCCGCTGGGGCGAAAGACGTCACACATAGGCTGTTGCTACTCATGGAGAGAATTAAAAGGGAAAAAAAAGGTGGGACTTAGGCCTACTTCACTGAAGAAAACTTTAGGTTGTTAGGTTGTCGTCACCCAGAATATACCGCACATTAGGGTGTTCACAGCTTAGCCAGGGATTTGCCACCACCTCGGGGCTGGGCGGTCTAGAACAGTGGGCCAAGGTCCTGGGCGCTCAGGAGGCGGAATGGTCCGAGAGTAGGTACAACACTGTAGATCATGTCCTTGGCAGCGCAAGACAAAGTGGTGGCCGAAAGCGATCAATAGATCGGAATAAAGGACCGAGTCCGAGTCGGTGTCGATTGGAGGAATTCCATATCGGCGTTGTGCGGAAGGTAACATGTTTGTATTCCATCACCATGAGAATGGTGTCGACACATTACTATGCGAGGCACACGAGAAAAACGTGCCGTCTTGAAGTGATGTATGTACGGTCATCAGAACATCAGCGAATCAACCGAGCATCCGATAGCCAAATCCGAGGCGCCTATTCTGGACAAACGATATTGTTCGGATGTTTCGGTACGTGCATCCGTACCAAAAGGTCAGAAATGGCGAGGCAATTGCTTCATTGTTGGTGGTTAAGATGCGTATGTTGAGTCACAGTGACTCCGCAACCTGGGACGGGGACTAATCAAACCATAAGGCATAAGGTCTTGCGAGGGGAATCACTGGCTGGTTCGAAACGGCGAGAGGTGTTAGTTTTACAATAGGGCTGCATTACACGTTGTACATCCATTCAATAAAGGGAACGGATTCTTCAACAAGTTATCTGCCAAGACGAGATCATCACCTGAAAGCCCCAGTAAAGAAACAACTGTGCTGCGCATCGCCACAAGGAACAGCTCGGAAGTCCGGTTGGGCCCGGTGTGTACAATGAAGTTACGTGTCGGTTAGAGAGAAACAAGCTCGCTTGCCCTGAACGGAATGTTAGATGAAGACAAGCTTGCTGCCCTGATCCAAGAATGGTCTTCCCTCGCGACCGAGAAGCTCGTCATGTTCGATGGAAAAGTTGTGAACAAACGCCTCGGACCGGAATCAAAGGGACTAACACTGTTTCCGGTCTGCCTATGGGACGCAAAACGCCGTGAGAGGTGGGGTGGAGCCCCATAGGAGTTTACATAACCTACTCGCCCTGATTTGTTACAGTCAGATACTGAATACGCCTGATTAACGCCTTTTCAGGAGGCGATGCATTGACAAAGAAAACTGCGAAGAGAACAAATGAATGAGAACAATGGATCAAGCAGACAGACACGTGGCGCAATCCAGGTCGGTCTTTTTGGTCGTCCGGGGTCCGGTCCGGTACGCGAAGAATCCACGTGCCTCATTTGTGACTCAGCGATACCACGTGTCCCCAGCGCAACATTCTTCAGAAATCCCTTCGTTGCCGCCGCCAACGCATGGCCATTCATTGATGGCTCGGGATTCAACACCTCCGGATTGCTACAAATACAATGATAAACCCACTTCTCTATACGCCGCGCCGTTCCGTTCCTATTTACGGCCAGGAAGCCCACACATTAAATGTACTACTAGGACGTCTCACCGGATCGACCAAATAAAGGGTGTTTGATCACAGACCCAGATCAACGTCCCTCATCGGTGGATTCTATCGGCCGTTAGCTGGGAGAAAACGGCCACACTTTGATGGAACCCTCACAGAATTTGACCCTCGTTGTAGTTGTAGATATCGCCGAGGGCTGATATGTTTATTAATACCATATCTAAGTCCAGCCCGGTAGCATTGTTGATGGTGATGGCTACAGAAACCAGGAAAGTGCCGGCGGACTCTACCATTCGCTCTTAACACTCCTGCTCGGAGAACATTTCGAAGCTTCAATTCAATGAGTCAGTTCCCAACAATCCACCCACATGTTTCGGAGTTCCACATATCGGATTCATGTCTTGCGAAATACATCTAGGTCCCATCGCAGAGTACTATGTGTTAGAGCGGTGGAATTGATTGTTAGAGAGAAGTGACGACATCTTGTCAACAATGGGACCGGACCGATTACCGAGATGTCAGTCGCACGCTGCTGGTGGGAGAAATCGCTTACGTGTTGTAATCCCAACTTCCGAGTGCTAATTCGTTCCGAGGGGGGCGTGGGTTTTGCGTTCTAGCCTAGCAGAAGACTGTGGGAGGATACACATCTAAAGACGCGAATTCTGCGACTGTCTCCGCCGACCATGCGGGTGCGATTCGTGATGTGCTATCTGTCTTTCTGTGATAGCTAACAGGAGACATTTACCCTTTTCTATTCCATCGGCGTATAAGCACTGCAGAGTTTTTGGCTCGGGAAGAGGCCCATGTGTGTATACCATCTAGCATGGCGGCCAGAATGATGCTCTTGAGGCGCCCATATTCGCCCCGGGTACCCGCATCTAGGCCCTCGCCCTACTGTTGCCGATCTCTCTACACGACGTATATTGTGCTCAGGGCTGCTCGGGAAATTCACTTGGGTTATTGACAGTGTCCTATTCTGATTTGCAACGGGCAAGCAGAGCTTACCTGGACTTTCCTTCTTGTTAATGGGGACGGTATGCGATCGACGATCCCAATTACTGTATATGAAAACTATGACGCAATGCGCAACGGATGCACGGTAAGCTCGGAGGGAATGGAAAATGCTGAGGGGCAAGTTAATTAGGTATACGCACATTTTACACCCCGAGTTCCTTACTAAAACCGACCTGATAAGATTCTGATCAGACAATGCCAGTGATTGGTGTCACGTACGGGATAAGAGCGCTTAGGATCGGCGCGGGCTGCGGTAGAAATTGTATAGACGCTGAATACCTCTTCAATCAGTACTCCATCACGAAGACTTGCTTAAATGGAGGTCACCGTAAACCAATCCCCTGGTCCTATGCGGAACCGGTGGTGACTACAATTAATGAAAGCATACACGAACCGGACAATGCTAGAGACATCGGGATTCACGGGTGCGTAGACTGCCATGGCATCCAGGCGCCGAGGGTTAGATTCTTGAGCCCCAGAATCAAAAATAAGATAATATTGTGTCGGAGCGATATCGGGGCCGTCCGTCGTTTCACCCAGTTCAACATCATTGAATTATGGGGAGTAAAACTTATTGGGTAGTCATGCTACACTGCAGTCTGCAAGATGTGGACATTCTCCCTGGGTCACAGAAGCTATGACGGCATCCGCGCGCTGGGTTACTGCATACATTGAGCTTTGTGTCGGTTGTACCGCATTCTCATAACCAACTATTTCATGGCGTTATGGTAATACCGTAATACGGTTTTCACTGTTGTTAGCAGTTCTTTGTCAATCAAATACCCCTTGCCCATGGTAGATTGAACGAGCGGACCGGGGCATAGGGACGGGAGCGCCGATGCCGACCCCCGAAAAAAAAATAGTGATGTCATTCAAACCTCCTCGAGGTATCCTTGTACGATGAGGTGCTCGATATCGGCCCGACGAACCATGAACCGCTGTCCCTTCCTGAAATCGATGGTGCCCAGCTCTGTCTCTATAACGCCACAGTCTCGCACAACACGCACGAGCGCATGGAGATCGCGCGGGGGGTGGGTGATCGAGGCGGCGATGTCGAGCTCAGCCGAGAAATCGCCGCGAAAGTCCATGACGGATGCATTGTATTCGCGCAAGAAATCGACTTCATGCGGTGACATGCGTGAGCGCAGCTCGTTGTCCCCGAGCAGGGCGGGTAGGGCTGCGCCCAGAGCCCAGTACATGTCTTTGAGGCGATCGAGGCGGTGTGCGTGGTAAGCGAGCAGGCAACGCTTGTTGCGCAGGACGGCGGTCTGGTAGAGTAGGAGAGCGGGTGCGTCTGTTGCTGTTAGGGCTGCTGAGTCGGCTTGGGCCGCGATGGCGCTGTTGATGAGGTCTTCTAGGTTGCGCTGCTCCCGGATGACGGTTCGCACGAGCGTCTCATTGTATTTTAGGAGAGTGTCGGTGAGTGTCGACCTGCGAGATTCCTGCACGAGTTGCGTGGCGAGGTCGCCATATTGGCGTGAGTCAGCAGAGGCCATTCGGATCGCCCATCGGTTCGGAAATAACAAACTCCCTAGTTGCGCCTCAACAGCTGCAACACACGGTGTTCAACTTCTCGCGCTCATATTACCCTCTCAAGACTTTCCTTTGATCTCTTTTACGTGTCAAAACAGCGTGCGTCTTACTCAACACATTTACCACTGCCGAATAAATTCTTGGGAGCGCCGGTCTATTATCAGACACTGCGGCCTACTATTTGCTGTCCATAGAGTCAATATCAATCAATGTCAACGTCAATCAATGTCGGTCGATCCGAACAGGACGGAATGCAAAGAGTGTTCCAGGTTGTTCGAATGTACACATCACCATTCTGATCATTCCCAGAGCGTTCCGGCGTCGGTAATTGCCACAAAAATTCTTTTCGTCCCCATCGCTTGTTTCTAAACTCCTCCGTCCTCCACATGTTACAGGCCCACTCTCGCGGCTCGCATGGGGTATCCCAAGTTAGATAGCGTACCGAACTTTCGGACTAATGTACTGGTCAATAGCTCTGCGCGACGCCCGGTGTGTGCGGCGGTACTAGTGTCTAGTCACTGTGCCGTACTGTTTCTCTTGACCACATGCATATGCAGGAACTCTGACGTGGATGACCAACCTACCGGTCCCCATCCAATGTCCGGCTGCAGTTGCTGTCTAACATCGCCGGGAACACCTTGCTCGCCGCCCCTCACACGGCTCACAACTCATCCAATGCTGTGGGATTCCTTGGTGCGTTACCCGTGATCTCGGAGAGTGCTCCCCCTTTTCCTTGGCCGCTCTAGCCTCAACGAGTCAAGACTCTCCACCAGCTACAAGACTGGTCTATAGACGAGGCACAGAGCCCGCCATTAACATGTCCAGACCCTCGCCGACACCCCGCGCGGTGAGGGCAGGCAGCGAAAGTCCGCAACAATATGATGGGCCGAATCAAACCCTTGAGGCAACAACTCTCCTCACCGAGACAACACCACAACAAGCGTGGCGACATGCATGTCCCGGTGCCGCCGCAACCAAGAGGTCGGCACACATGACCAAATTACTAGGCCAGATACGAGCTCGGCTGACGCAGCCCGCGAAGCCATGCTCCTAGTAGCCGCTAGCTTTTTGCGCATCACCGTACCTTCCAGAGATCACACGAGAGTAAGGCCGAAAATACTTTCCATGGACGTGCATATCGCAAGCGATTGTCATCCGCGCGACCACCTCACCTGCTTAGCGAGGACCTTTACATTGCGCCTTTCAGCCTATGAGACCCTCATACTGTATGTCGTTACAAATCACAATAGGCTGAGTGCTGGGAGCAAAAAGGTTCTCAAATCCTTTCGACGTCCAAGGTTCCATCGTGGCGGTGGTTATGCATCGGATCATTATTCGGGTTGGTGACAGCTTCCTGGGCCCGAGGCCAGAATAAGGGCACGGATGCAGAGAGCGAGCCCGCGCAGGAATCGGATGTCCGGAGAGTCACAACCTGTTGCGCTCCTGTAGGAACGAAAAAGGGCAAGGCTGGACACTGCTGATGAGTTGGGGGGTCACTGGTTTTCATTCCCAACCTTCGACGGGGCTGTGGTGGGTCGCAGAATGGTTCAGTTGATTGTCGGGTTATTAACTAGTAAGGTCTGTTCGATGTCTTACTCGCCGAGGTGCCCGTCACGCCAACTGTTATCTCAAAGGGGTGTGAGGTGTGTATCTCCTTTCGCTTGCCTTTTCGTTGCTTTCTGACTTTGTTTGTTAGGAGCGTCGAATTTGCCTAAGAAAGATTCTCAGCGTACCATTCGAGAGTTTTCAGAGCTCCCACTTTTGGGTCGTTCTATGTTCATTCGAGGTTTTCTTTGGTTTTCTGCTCCATGCTGTATTCGACCCCGATTTATTCGCTAGTACATCGGATCTGAAGATGGAGTCACGCTTCGGTGCTACGTCCGTTCCAGGAAAATAGGCATGGCAACGGCTGGTCAAGGTCTCACCGCTGGACTATCACCTCATCTGACATACCGTAACTCCTTTGTTCGAAATCCGGGTAATCAGATCCATGTCGGAAACGTGAGTGTATTTGCTTCATCATTATCGATCCGAGCCTTAGTGCTTTGCAGTTATCTTATTTATCAGGGCAACAGGGTTTGGAAGAAATACTCAGGTCTGCGTGCAACACTTTACGTACCGATATTAATATCTGGGCAGATGGTCGACCTAAGTGCAGTGAGTGACATGGTGATATTTGAAATTGCGAAGGATGCTCAACAAGACTATCAGTGCGTGGCGGTGTTTCTAATCTTCTTTTTTCTGAACTATGGAGCATTCATGTACGACGAATTTGACTAGATGGTCGTATTCTTGAAGTACGCGAGATGAGGCTCTCATATTGGTGTCTTGGATGCTTACTATCCTTGGTTCTATTATGCTGGATTGGATAGAGGGGTTACCCTAACGTTTCCAGGATGGATCGGGTAACTCGGATGGCTTTACGACGTTTGTCCTACGGAGGACGCGGCGGTTATGGGTGTGATGGGTATGCTGCAGGTAGTCGCAATCGAGGATCAGGATATGTACAAGGACTACTCTGGTCCGGACCAGCAGGCGAGTGGATACGGCAAGACGTATGGCGAGATATGCTAGAGGATATGGGTGGTGCCATGTTAGAAATAGAGATGATGGAGCCGCTAGGGAAGCACGAGAGAGACGGCAGAGATAAATGCGGCAAAGATAAGCAGAACTGTGTTGAGCTCATCCGACGTTCTTCATAAAAAAACATGCAATATATCTGCTTTCCACCATTACTAATGCACGAACTACACAATGTCACGGCTTGGCATCTGTCATGAACTGCTCCGCCGGTTCGTATCGATAGACACTGATCAGCCTCTCAACCTCCTCCGTTCCTCTTCCAGACTTCCAATGTGCATTCTTCCGTGTCACGAATGACCGTATCTCTTTGTGCACTTTCTGTAACGAATGTTCAAAATCCTGTTTGTAAGCATCTAGCGCAAGTTTGAAAAGCTTTTCAGCCACAAGAGAAGGCGATCCAGTTGCTTGCGTGCGTGCTTGCATGAGGAGGTAAAGTCTTTGCGTCATAATGGTTGGATCGACAATATAACCCATCTTGCCCTGCAGAACATTCGGTCTACCAAAACAGTCACGTTAGTCAAGAGTTCGTGCCATTCGCTCTCCATACTAACCGTCCCTCCCACAGATCTTGCTGGAGCTTATACATCTCTTCGGTCGCTGAGGTAGATAGGACCTGTATCATAAGTCACCGGACTGTAAACTACCCACGACATATACGCACCTTCTTTGGATCATGATTGCCCCAGACTCTTACAGAGTGTGAGGTTGTGAAAATGTGCAAAAGACGGAGGACATACTTCACAATATCCAAGTGAATCGCTTCAAACCCGTTTGCCAGCGATTTCAAACCATTATCGACAAACCCTACCGACTCGGATATCCTTGTGCTCGATGAATAATGGGCCAGAAATATATTTTGAGGGCTTACTTTGCTTTCCGACTCTACGAAGACGTCAGCACAATCGCTTGGTACCACAGATCGATTTGAGATGGAACGGACTCAAGAGAAAGCTTGATCTTGTGATCCACGCTCTGCTTCTGGTTGATGGCCCAAAAAAGCTCTAGCGAGTTGTCAATGCGCTTTTGTGTTACATCCACCAACTCATCAAGAGTGTCCGAAAACTCTGGTTTTACTGTTTTCAAAAAATCAATCAATTCGATCTTGCACTCAGAACGAAAGGTAGAATGAGACCTGGTACCTTCACCCACGGAACATCCAACGTTCCTTCAAAAGGCATGACCATCTCACGAAGCCTTTCTTCTGCGCGTGATAACACATGCTGGTCGATTTGGGATGCCGGTTTTCCTGTAGTCGAGCCGATATCAGGGTCAACTTGTCGAGATTTTCGATCTCTTTGAACTCTTTCTCAATGTCACCGTAGAGGTCATCGTCAGCTGGAAGCTTGGGGCTTTCGACCAATATATCGTAACTTACTTGGTGAATACAGCCACGTTCGGAACTGGAGGGGATTTGTTATATGTCAAAATACAGAGTAGGCAAGTATGCGGACGAACAAACCGCCAGTCCTTCATCTGAAGAGTCTCCTCCTTAACAACTTCAAGCAAACTTCCACCGTATGTGGGCACTTCGGTACACAAACCAACCACAGGCTATCAATGGCCCAGTACAAAGTGAGCCGAATAGACCATCGAACCAAATTGCGTGAAGTCCGTCCTTGAAGTTTGTCGTAGCCACCGAATATGAATTTCGAAGTTCCGCGAGCTATTTGATGTGCTTCAAATTGCAGAAATTAGCAACGCACCGATATATATTCCTTGGCTGAATGAATCGCCTTTGGGAATTCATGATTAGAGGTGCCCTCTTACTATGAATTCCCAAAGAAAACCATCATGTGCATTCCCGTGACCAAATAGCTACAGCTGACACTTAACGAGCTTAACGGCCCGGCTGGCAATCTTGGGACATTGTCTCCCCTCACCACCTGCGGACCTCCCCAGTAACGTGAACGAGACGGGAAACCGGCCACCATCAACACCGGGAGACTATGACACCGACGTTGACGGGTGGAACATCACTGCCTCTAGTTCTATGAATCTCGTCGACCGTGCTAGCCTTCCTCTAGACGTATGGGCACCTTTGCTTCCCCATGATACAGGTTGTATGACTTTTTATTCCACCTACTTTTGGTTAATTCACTAAGCTGATTCGGCGTTCTACGACGACAGTGTCCGAGATTGCAGTTGTCCGATGCTTGTTTGACTTGACGAGGTTACCAGGTAAGATAGGGTGCAGACAGTGCTTCGACTCGGAGATCCCGTCAAGGTGGAAATACAGTACGAACTCGAGTACTCAAACTTCCTACTCTCTAGTATCAGATCTCTAGTATCAGATCAAGATTCGTCGCCGCAGACTAATCGACGTCCTTCTTCCATATTGTCATCGGCTTCATCGCCCATCAGCAACAACCCAGAGCCCAGCCTGTCGGGGCCTCCGACAGCACGAGAGTAAAAGCCTGAGAGAAGGTTGAGAGCGAAAAGGCGCGCGGATTCGATACGTGATAATCGACAACACGGCCTCAAAATGATGTGCTTATCTACCCTGATAATGTGTTGATATGTCGACCCGCAGAGGCTGATCAAGACCATCAGCTGCTACAACCACTGATCTAATACTTACCGTGGTTGTATGGCCCTTATAACGTGTTGATATGTCAGCCCGCAGAAGCCAATCAGCTTCTATAAGACCATCGGCTGCTGCAATCCCTGATATGCTAATTGGGATTTTTCCGACATGTGCCCGCGTGCCCAACCGCTAATCGAGGATTGATTCACGCGGTCAACGATGCGCGATACGTTTTAACCGGTCATTGTACAGTAAAAAAAAGAATACTAATCTAATACAGTTTTTTGTACTTTTTCTGTCGGCAGCGCACCTCATTCATCCTCCAAATCAACCTCCAAATCCGCCGTGTACAGCTCCAGTTCACTCAAGAACTTGTGCACCTCAAGTGTGTCCTTCGCCTCAGGAGTGTCCTTGGCCTTGACTTTGAGGTCGCCGCCAGGAGTCATGAACACAAACCGCCAATTCGTCTCTTGCGGGAGCATCCTCAGAAGGCCAAAGAGGTAGTCCTTTATGCCTTCCTTGATATCGTGGTCATTCACCACGGTCAACTGGAAAATGTATAATGTCCGGTCGAGCTTGAAGAAGGAATCGAAAGCGACCTGATTCCTTGCTTTTGGCACATACAAGCGGTTAGGCTCGATCGATCCTGGCGTATTCTCGTATATGACTATACGGTTGGCAGGAAAGGTTACGGAAATCCCCGTCTCCTCGACGCCCTGAGTTTTCCAATGGAAATATGTTTGTAGCTTGCCCTCCTTTCTCATCCGCTTCAATTTGAGTTTAATACCATCCCGAAGTCGCATGTGGCCTAGTGATTCGTACAAAAGGCCAGCTACCGCCCTTGTCGGAGGAACGGATGCGAAGTTACGATACAAGTTGATCCGCTCGCGGCGTCGCAGTTTATTAATAGTCATCATGAGAAGCGCCTCGACATTCGCCGAAATCGGTGCCAGACATCCAATTTCGAGGTTTTCTACCTCATTGCGCCTAACGAGAAAAAGGGTGTGCGAATCCGCATCCAGGCCAAGTTCCTTTCCGTTCTCGACGAAGTGTCGGAGCCTGTCTGCTGTGAGATTCGAAGCCGTGTTATGAAGACGTCTTTCATATCGGCTGAGTAAGTTTGGAGATCTGACGAAATTGATGCAAATCCTCGCGGTTGGACCATAATTTTTGAACGCATCCTTGGCCCGGTTCGTCTGTTCTTCTGTAAAGCCGTGAATTTCGGCACTGTGGGAAATCAAATGGTGAACAAGGGCATGCGGTAAGGAAAAGAGCAACCTCACGCTTGGAGTATTTCTCCTAGATACC
>WNFQ01002383.1_pt1 | contig 13597 bp, 7 predicted proteins | sample 5400171 | NCBI WGS metagenome assembly WNFQ01 (sample SAMN13153356, study PRJNA577476) | soil metagenome | isolation source: 20 cm soil under Madrone tree | place: USA:California | collected 2016-06-14
CCAGGAAGTCGCGCGTCCGCGCGCCGAGCTCATCGATGGTCAGCGAGCCGCTCCGGTCCTGAAGCAGGAAGTTGAAGCCCGCCGAGGCGCCAAATCCAGAGATGGTCGGGATGTTGAACGGGAACGCGATCGCCTCCGGGATCGTCGCCAGCTGCACCGCCATCGTGCGCATGATGCCGAGCACGTGCAGCGACTCGCCGTGCCGCTCCTCCCACGGCTTGAGGCGGACGAAGATGCTGCCGAAGTTCGGCTGGTACGTGCTGGTGACGGCACCGTAGCCGCCGATCGTCTGGAACGATTCGACGCCCTCCATCTTCTTGAGCATCTCCTCGACCTTGCGCAGCACCGCGCTCGTCCGCTCGAGCGAAGCCCCCGGCGGGAGCTGGACGTTGACGCCGAAGAGCCCCTGGTCCTCGTCCGGAATGAACCCGGCCGGCAGGGCGCGGCCCAGCACGGCGATCCCCCCGATCACGACGCCGATGATCACGATCGTGATGATGCCGTGGCGGATCAGGAGATGGGCCACGCCGACGTAGCCCGTCGTCGTCTTGTCGAACACCTTGTTGAACCCGCGGAAGAACGCGCCGAGCGGGCCCCGCATCGGCTTGGCGGGCTTGAGCAGCATGGCGGCCAGCGCCGGCGAGAGCGAGAGCGCGCTGAAGGCCGAGAGCAGCACCGAGATCGCGATGGTGAGCGCGAACTGCTGGTACATCTGCCCGGTGAGGCCGCCCAGGAACGCGACGGGAATGAACACGGCCGACAGGATCAGCGCGATTCCGATGACCGGTGCCGACACCTCCTTCATGGCCTGGGAGGTCGCGTCGCGTGGGCTCATGCCGTGCTCGATGTGGTGCATGACGGCCTCGACGACGACGATCGCGTCGTCGACCACGATGCCGATCGCGAGCACGAGACCGAACATCGACAGCGTGTTGACCGAGAAGCCCAGCAGCGGGAAGAAAATGAAGGTGCCGACGATCGAGACGGGCACCGTGAGCAGCGGGATGATGGTCGCCCGGATGTTTTGCAAAAAAATGAATACGACGAGCGTGACGAGGATCAGCGCCTCGACGAACGTCTTCACGATCTCGTGGATCGAGGCCTTCACGGCCGGGGTCGTGTCGTACACGATCGTGTAGTCCAGGTCCGGCGGGAAGAGCGTCTTGGCCGTGGCCATGGTCTTGTAGATCGTCTCCGCCGCCTGGAGCTGGTTCGCCCCGGGGAGCAGATAGACCGCCATCGCGCCCGACGGCTTGCCGTTCAGGCGGCCGAACGAGTTGTAGTCCTGGCTGCCGAGCTCGGCGCGCCCCACGTCCCGGATGCGCACGGGCGTTCCGGTCGCGGCCTCGCGGATGATGATGTTCTCGAACTCCTCGGCCGTCACGAGTCGGCCCGGCGCGCTCACCGTGAGGGTGAACGCCTGATCGGCTGGTGTCGGGGCCTGACCGACGCGACCCGCCGGCGCCTGGAGGTTTTGCTCCTTGATGGCCGAGATCACGTCGGACGGGGTGATCCCCAGCTTGGCGAGCTTGTCGGGTCTGAGCCACACGCGCAGGCCGTAGTCGGTGCCGCCGAAGAGATCGACCTGCGCGATGCCCGGGATTCGCAAGATCTGGTCGCGCAGGTTGATCGAGGCGTAGTTGATCAGGAAGTTCGCGTCGTAGCTGCCGGCCGGCGAATAGAGCGAGATCAGCATCAGGATGCTGGGGCTCTGCTTCTTGACCGTCACGCCCTGGGCGATGACCTCCTGCGGCAGTCGCGCCTGCGCCGACGAGACGCGGTTCTGCGTGAGCACGTTGGCGGTGTCCTGGTCGACGCCGACCTCGAAGTTCACGTCGAGCAGCATCCGGCCGTCGCTCGTGTTCGAGGACTTCATATAGATCATCCGGTCGACGCCGTTGACTTCCTGCTCGACGGGCGTGGCCACCGACTGCTCCACGGCCACCGCGGAGGCGCCGGGATAGGTGGCGGTGACCCGGATGGTCGGCGGCGCCAGGGACGGGTACTGCTCGAAGCTGAGCTTGAGGAGCGAGTACGTGCCGAGCAGCACGGTGAGGATGGCGATGACGATCGCGACGATCGGGCGGCGGATGAAAAATCCAGCCATGGTCCGTTAGCTTCCGCTCTTGGGCTTCGACGCGGGCGGCGCTGGCGGAGCCGCCGCCGGCGGCGTCGGGGCCGGCTGAGCCGGCTTGAGCTCGGCCTTCACCACGACGCCGGGCCGCACCTTCTGAATACCCTCGACGATCACGCGCTCGCCGGGAGTGATCCCGGCCGCAACGATGTAGAAGTCCTGGTACGGCTGGCGCAACGTCAAGGTGCGCATCGCGACCTTGCCGTCCTCGCCCACGACCATCACGGTCTTGGCGCCCTGCAGGTCTTGCACGGCCACCTGCGGCACCAGAATCGCGTCGGGCACTTCTTCGGTCACGGCGCGCACGCGCCCGAATTGCCCGGCCCGCAGCACGCGCTGGGGATTCGGGAACTCGGCCCGGACCTGGATGGTCCCGGTCTTCTGATCGATCGCCCGGTCGACGAAGATCGGCCGGCCCTTCTGCGGAAACGTGCTGCCGTCGGACAGGATCAGCTCGAGCGCCGGCGCCCGGTCGCGTGGCACCTCGCCGCGCCCGAGCCCCGGGATCCGCTTCACCAGCCGCAGATAGTCCGCCTCGGTGATCGAGAAGTCCGCGAAGATCGGGTCGATGGCCGAGACCGTGGCCAGCAAGGTGGGCTCGCCTTTGCCGACGAGGTTGCCCGTATCGACGGCCAGCTTGCTGATGATGCCGGTGATGGGCGATTCGATGGTGGTGTACTTGACGTTGAGATCGGCCTGGGTCACGGCGGCCTTGCCGGACTCCACGGCGGCCTCGGCGAGCTGGATCGCCGTGCGCTGAGCGAGGATCGAGTCCTTGACGGTGGCTTCCGCCGCCGCGACGCCCGCGGCCGACGCCTGCTCGCGCGAGAGGGCGGTGTCCAGGTCTTGCCTGGGAATCGCCTGCTGCTCGACGAGCGGACGGTAGCGCGCCACGTCGGCGCGGTCCTTGCCGAGATCGGCCTTGGCCTGATCGAGGCTCGCGCGAGCCCGATCGACGACCGACGCGTCCTTCGCGCGAAGGAGATCGGCGTCGGCCTTGGCCAGCTGGGCGCGCGCCGTCTGGAGCGACGCCTTGTACTCCTCCTGCTGGATCACGAACAGGGTCTGGCCCTGCTTGACCTCGGACCCTTCTCGGAACCGCACTTGCTCCAGCACTCCCGAGACCCGCGCTCGAATCTCCACGGTGGGCACCGCTTCCGTCCGCGCCACGAAATCGGCGCCGACGCTCACGGTTCGCTGCGGGACCTCGACGACGATGACGGTCTGCGTGGGCGTGGCCGGCGCCTGCTTGGACGATTTCGCGTCGCCACGCTCGCATCCGACGACGAGTGCCAGCAACGCGATGCTCGCCAGGCCGGTCCCGAGTGCTCTCGCGAGCCGACGAGTCTGTCGCGAAAAAATCATGTGTCTTCCCCTATCTCTCTCATATCGATTCCAGTTCGACACCCGGACGATACAGGACCTTCAGCCACGCGGGAGCCACGAAGGTCGTGATCATGACCATGACCACCAGCGCCGAATAGAGGTCCGGCGAGACGACGGCCGCGGCCAGTCCTGTTCCGGCAAAGATCAGGCCCACTTCTCCGCGCGGCACCATCCCGACACCCACCGGCCATCGGCGCGTGCCGGGATGATACACCGCCAGACCCGCGACGAGCTTCGATACGACCGCGACGACGGTCAGCGCCAGCGCGACCCAGAGCTGCGCGCCGTCGGCGAATGGATTGAGCTGCGCCGGCTCGACCTTCATGCCCACCAGGACGAAGAAGATGGGGACGAGGATGTCGGCGACCGGCTTGATGCGCTCCTCGATCTGGGCTTGCGGCTCGGTCCGCGACAGGATCATGCCCCCCGCAAAGGCTCCGATGATCGCGGCGAGGCCGATCCACTCGGCGGCGAGGGCCAGGGCCAGCGCGAAGACGAGCGCGGACACCACCAGCGCGCCCCGTGCTTGAAGTCGCCCGATCAAGCCGACGAGCCCGGGCGCCCGCCGCAAGGCGATCAGCACGGCCACCGCCAGAAAGATCGCGCTCTTCACCGCGAGGAGCACGATGGCGCCGAGCGACACCGCACCGGTCGTCGCAATGCCGGTGACGATCGCGAGCGTGATCAGCCCCAGGATGTCGTCGATGACCGCGGCGCCCAGCACCACGCTGGCGGCGGCATCTTGAAGCCGGCCGAGGTCCGCGAGCACACGCGCGGTGACGCCGACACTGGTGGCGGTCAAGGTGGCGCCGACGAACACGGCCACGAGACCCGAATATCCGAGCGCGTGCATGAGGCCGAAACCCGTCGCGAAAGGCACCACGACGCCGACCATCGCGACCAGTAGCGCCTGCGCCCCGGCCTTCAAGAGCTTCGCCAGATCCGACTCGAGCCCCACCTCGAACAGGAGGATGATCAGACCGAGCTCGGCGAATGCGTGGAGGACCTTGGTCTCGCGCACGAGCCCGAGAACCCCGGGGCCGATCACGACGCCGGCGAGCAGCTCGCCGAGGACCGCGGTCTGGCCGAGCCGCTCCATCAGCTCGCCGCCGAGCTTCGCGGCCACCAGGATGACGATCAGGCCGATCAGCAGCTCCCGAAATTCCATCAGCGCATCAACGCCACGATCACCGGCCCCCAGGCGGTCAGCAAGATATTGCCGAGCGCGTACGGGACGGTGTAGCCGAGCGCGGGAAGCGTGCTCTCCGATTTCTCCTGGACCGCGCGGAGACCCGCGGTGATGGTCCCCGCGCCGGCGCACGCCCCGAGGAGGATGACGGGGTTCATCCTCAGAACGTACCGGCCGACGAGAATCGCGGCGGTGTGGGGCAGCACGGCCACGATCAGGCCCACGAGGATCAAGCTCACGCCCGACTTCTGCAGCCCGGTGACGAAGCTTGGGCCCGCGCTGAGACCGACCACGCCGATGAAGACCGTGAGGCCGACCGTCTCGAACACCCACATGGCGGCCTCGGGAATGCGCCCGAACGTCGGCCGCACCGCGCGGAGCCAGCCGAACACCAGCCCCATGATCAGCGCCCCGCCGCTGGCGGTGAGCGTCAGCGGGAGCCCGCCGATCGTGACCGACAGCAGCCCGACGAGCCCGCCGATGAAGATGCCGAGGCCGACGAAGATCATGTCGGTCGTGACGGTCGGTCGATCCGGATAGCCGAGATCCTTCACCGCGCGCTCGACGTCGGGCTTGGCGCCGATGAGGCTCAGCACGTCGCCCCGATCGATGCGCGTCTCGAGAGTGAACGGCATTTCCTGGCCGATCCGAACGAGCTTTCGAAGGAAAACTCCGTGCGCGGACTCGAGCGCGGCGACCTCCTTCAGCGTCTTGCCGGCCATCGCCCGGTTGGTGACGACCACGTCGAGCACTTCGACCGGAAAGTCGAGGAGCACGGTATCGTCCACCTCCTGACCGATCTCGGCGCCCCGCGCCATCAGCAGCTCGGTGCGAGTCATCACCGCCACGACGTCGCCCGGGCGGATGATCGTGTCCGGCCGCGCCTCGACGATCGCGTCGTTGCGACGGATCCTCGAGACGAAGACACGCTGGCCGACCGGCAGTGCCTCGAGCGCGGCGACCGTCCGGTTCAGCAGACGCTCGTTCGTCACGCGATACGCGCGGACCGCCAACCGCTGGAGCGCCGAGATCACGCCCGGCTCCGAGTCGGCGCCGCCGACAACCTGGGCCTGCAGCTTCCGGCTTTCCTCTTTCAGATCGATGCGCATCAGCCAGGGCCCGACGTTCGGCAGAAACCACACGATGAACGCGGTTCCGATCAGGTAGGTCACCGCGTACGCGACCGGGATGTTGTTCACCAGCGCGGTCTTGTCCGCCGCCGGAAGGTCGAGCCGGTTGATCGCGTCACCGGCAGTCCCGATGACCGTGGACTCCGTGAACGCTCCGGCCAGGAGCCCGGCCGTCGTTCCCATGTCGTACCCGAGGAGCTTCGCTGCCGTGAAGGCGCTGACCAGGCACGTGACGCACAGGACCACCGTGACCGCCAGCTGCGGCAGCGCGTCTTTCTTGAGGCCGCGGAAGAACTGTGGCCCGACCTTGTACCCGACCGTGAACAGGAACAGGTCGAAGAAGACGTTCTTCACGGTCGCCGGCACCTTGATGTCGAGCTGCCCGATGAGCACGCCGGCCAGCAAGGTGCCCACGACGGTGCCGAGACTGAACGTCCCGAACCGGAGCCGGCCGATGAAGAAGCCGACCGCCAGGGTCAGGAAGATCGTGAGCTCCTGGTGCTCTCGCAAGGCGGTGACGAGGTATTCCATGGTCGGCTCCTCAGCGGACAACCAGGAAAAGCCACGGGGTGCCCAGCAGCAAGAAGACGAGGAGACAGAAGCTCGTGGTCAGCGCCCCCAGCTTGTACAGCTCGCCCTGCGTCAGGTAGCCGCTGCCCACGAAGATGACGTTCTGGCTGCCCCCCTGCGGCGTGATCGTCGAGAAGTAACTGCTGGCGAACAGCAGCGCGAACGCCATCAGCGGCGTCGGCACTCCCGCCCGCAGCCCGACGTCGACGAACACCCCGAAGAGCGCCAGCACCTGCGACGACTGGCTGACGAACAGGTAGTGCATCAGCACGTACAGCACGAGGAGCGCGACGTAGACGGCCGGCCACGCGACACCTTCGAGCGCGGAGGACAGCCGCCCGCCGACGTAGCTCATGAAGCCGAGCTCGTTGAGCTGGCCGCTCATGGCGAAGAGCACCGCGAGCCAGAGATAGGTCGCGAGCGTTCCGCCTTCCTGAGCGATGTCGTCGAGCGTGAGCACGCTGGTGGCCAGCAGCGCACCCAGGCCGCCGAAGGCCACCGCGGTGAGATCGAGCTTCAGCGTTCCCGCTGTGACCCAGCCGGTGACCATCAGCAGAAACGCCACGGCCACCACCTTCTCGTCCCGGGTCAATGGTCCCATCGACCGGAGCGCCGCGCGGGCCGCCGCCGGCGCATCGGGTGTCGCGCGGACGCCCGGCGGAAACAGCCAGTACAGGACGACGGGGAGGAGCAACACGGCCGCCAGCGCCGGAACGGACGCGGCGAGCAGCCACGAGCCGAAGTCGATCTTCAGGCCGAACTGCCGCGCGATCTCGATCCCGATCGGATTGACCGACGTCGCCGTCAGCCACAAGGCCGACGAAACCGCGAGGCTCGCCATCCCGCAGAACATGAGGTAGCCGCCGACCCGCCGCGTCTTCTCGTCATGCGGTGTCGAGCCCGCGCCCTGGGCGAGCGAAAGCACGATCGGAAAGAGCACGCCGCTGCGGGCGGTGTTGCTCGGAAAGGCCGGCGCGATCGCGGCGTCCGTGAGAAAGATGCTGTAGGCCAGCCCGAGCGTGGACCGGCCGAAGGCCCTCACCACCAGGAAGCTGATGCGGCGCCCCAGCCCCGATTTCACGACGCTGCTGGCGACGAGAAAGGCCACCACCACGAGGAGCACGCTGCCGTTGGCGAAGCCCGCGAAGGCCTTGGCCGGCGCGATCGTGCCGGTGAGCACGGCGGCGGCCGCCGCCAGCATCGCGGCGGTCAGGAGCGGGAACGCGGTCACGATCACCGAGAAGATCGCCGCTGCGAAGATGGCGAACAGGTGCCAGGCCTGACTCGTCAGCCCCGACGGGATCGGCGTGAACCAGAGGCCGAGGGCGAGTGCGAACGTCGCCAGGCGGCCGAGGAGCGCGCGGCCGGAGCCCGGAGCGGTCACGAACGGGGCGTTCCCGCGGCGGGCACGGTCACGCGTCCCTTGAGGCCGACCGCGCGCCCGCTGATCGCGCCCTCGTCGGTCTCGATCACGTACTGCCATCGAAGCTCGTACTCGCCGGTCACTCCGGCGTAGCGCCCCGTTCCCCCCGTGATCGTGCCGGTGACGTGGCTGCCGGTTCCGATGGGCTCACCGCGAATCTGGCTGAAGACCTTGTCGCCGCGCTCGTCCGTCCACACGCACTGGCCCGTGCCGCCGATCAGGCTGTCGGAGAACCCGATGGCCTCGCCCTGAAAGCCGACGCCGAGCCCCCGCTCGCCGGTCAGCAACAGAGATCCGGTCAAGCTGAGGATCGACGCCTTGTGACCGCGCTCCAGCTCGAGCGTGCGTCGGGAGCCCGACGCGGACCATGTTCCCTCGAATGTGCGCGTCTCACCGGGCCCCGGTCGTCCGGGGGGATCGACGGCCGGCCCGGAGCACCCGGCCGCCAGGAGGAAGGCGAGTGGAAGCCACTTAGAGACCATCGCGATGAGCGCCTCGAAGAAAGAGAAGCAGTATGAGAGCAGCGCGCTCGTCTAAATATTCCGTATCGAGGCGAAGTCGTGCCTGTTCGCGCACCACGTCCGCCGCGGAGATGTCCCGGGCGGCCGCGCTGTCCTTGCCGTGCCGGGCGAGATCGGAGCCGGACCCGTGCTGCATCTGGTCGCCGGCGGACGCTCCTTGCGCCCAGGCTGGAGCGTGACGCGTCTGGACGAGTGAAAGCGCGAAGAGAGCCAGCGCGGCCGCGGCTCCGCCGCGAGCCTTCACCGCGGCGACCCGGATGATCCCGGATGGCCGCCGCGATGAGGCTCGCGAGATGGATCCGTCACCTCGGCGCCCCTCACGTCTTCGGGGCGCGCTTGGATGCCTCGTGCGCGTCTCGATAGCCCCGCGCGATCGAGCGGACGCCGCGCCCGATGTCGTCGTACACGTCGTCGGCCAGATTCGCGAGCGAGACGCGCAACGACCAGTCGGGCGCGTCGAAGCCACCGCCGTTGAGCAGGACGATGCCGTGCTGCTCGGCGAGGCGGAACGCGAGGTCGAGCGGATGGATATTCTTCTTCAAGTACTGGACCGCTTCCTCGCCGATGTTCTTGCGCGCCCAGAACTCGAAGTCGATCAGGCCGTAGTAGGCGTCGTAGAGGTCGCTCGTCGGCGCGTCGATGCCGAGCCCCTCGATCATGGCCTTCGCGCGCCGGTGGACGATCTCCATGCAGGCGGCCTGGTACGCCTTCGCGGTATCCATCAGCTCGTAGAGGGAGAACAGGCTCATCATGACTTGTTGTGGCAGCGAGAGCCCGGCGGTGTGGTTGAGCGCCACGTCGCGGCTGTCGGCCACGATGCGGTCGATGAACTTCAGCTTGCGCGGCTCGAGGGTTATCGGCAAGTAACGCTTGTCGAGCGCCTTCAGCTCTCCGTCGGGGAGCTTCGCGATCATCTTGTCGTAGAGGTTGTCCTCGTGGACCGCGATCACGCCGAGCCGCCAGCCGGTGCAGCCGAAGTACTTCGAGTATGAGTAGACGCCGATCGTGTTGTGCGGCAGCTCGCCGAGCAGGGACCGGAAGCCGCGGACGAACGTCCCGTACACGTCGTCGGTCAGCAGCATCAGGTCGGGGCGCTTGGTCTTGACCAGATTGGCGATCTTGCCGATCGTCTCCTTGCTGAGCGCCACGCCCGTCGGATTGCCCGGGTTCACGACGAAGAACGCCTTGATCGCCGGATCCTCGAGCTTCTTGAGCTCGGCATCCGTGAACTGGAACAGGTTCTCGCGCTTCGCCTCGATGTTGACCACGTTGAGCGCGTAGTCTTCCAGGTGGGTCATCTCGATGTAGGGCGTGAAGATCGGCGTGGCGAGCGCGATGGTGTCGCCTTGCTTGAGCAGCCGATTGGCCTTTAGCGACTTGAAGAGGTAGCACATCGCCGCGGTGCCGCCCTCGACCGCGTAGAGATCGAACTTGCCCTTCGGGTGCGGGCTGCCGCACATCGCCCACATCAGGTACTCGTGGGTGATCCGCTCGTTGTGCACGAGCATGCGGTCGGGCACCGGATAGTTGTCGCCGATGATCGAATCGACCAGCTCGTGCACGAAGCCGTCGGGCTCGAACCCGAACAGCTTCACGGCGAACGGCACCATCGACGCCAGGAACTCAGCGCCCGGCATCTCCTTGTTCTTGGAGAGGTACGCCGCCAGCCGGTTGGCGATGCCCTGCGCCGCGGGCATACCGCCGAGGCCGGCCGGATGCTCCATCACCCGCTTGCTCTCGGTGATCGCGAACTGGCCGAGCAGAAAGAAGCCCTCGCGCGGGGTGGTGGCGATCCAGTTGGGGTTGCCGCGCCCGGCGTTGAGGAACGCCGCCTGCGAGGTCCGGGACGTCTTCTTCGCAAGCTTGATCAGCTCGTCCTTGATCTCGAACGGGCTCAGGGTCTCGAACTTCTTCAGGGTCAGGAGGTCACTCATGGCGATCACCTCGCTTTGCAGGTTGCTGCGTATTCATGCCGTGCGTCTCACGCCGCCCGTTACGAGAGCAGCATGATGACGATCATTCCCCAGACCGTGAGGAGCGTGTTCCCGACGGCGTAGGTGACGGTGTAGCCGAGCGCGGGCACCTGGCTGCGGCCGGCATCGCAGACCAGGCCGAGCGACGCCGTCGTCGTGCGCGCCCCGGAAATGATGCCGAACAGGAGCGCGTCGTGGAACCGGAATATGAACTTGCCGACGAACATGCCGAGGATCAGCGGAACCGTCGTCGCCACCGCGCCCCACAGGAACAGGCCGATGCCCTGCGTCTTGAGACCGTTGACGAAGCCCGGTCCGGCCGAGATCCCGACGACGGCGATGAAGATGTTGAGGCCGACCGAGTTCATGAACCAGACGGTCGAGGACGGGATGCGCCCGAAGAACGGCCGGGTCGAGCGCAGCCAGCCGAACACGATGCCCGAGATCAGGGCGCCGCCGGCCGTCGACAAGGTGAGGGGGATCCCCGCCACCTTCCAGACCAGCGCGCCGACCAGCGCGCCGATCGTGATGGCGCCGCCGATGAACGCGACATCGGCGACGTCGGTCGGCCGATCGGCGACGCCAAGATCCTTCGCCGCCCCCGTGGTGTCCTGGGTGCGGCCGACCAGGGTCAGGATGTCGCCGCGCTGGACCGTCGTGTTCGGCAGCACTGGAATGTCGGTGGCCGTCGCGCCGCGGGTGATCTTTCTGAGGAAGACGCCCCGGGCGGAGGGCCGCTGGGCCAGCTCGACGAGCGTCTTTCCGTCGACCTCCTTGTTGGTCACGTACACGTCGACGCCCTCGACGGGGACGTTCAGCAGCTCGGGGTCATCGACTTCCTTGGCCCCCTCACCGATCATCCTCACGAGCACTTCTCGCGTACCCGAGACGGCCACGACGTCGCCTTCGCGCAGCACGGTGTCGGCGGTCGCTTCCTCGATCTTCCCGTTGCGGCGCAAGCGCAGCACGAAGACGCGCGCGTCGGGCACCATCCCCTCGGCGTCGGCGGTGCGAAGGCCGACGGCCTTCCCACCGGGCTGCACGCGGAACGCGCGTACCACCCAGCGGTGCCAGGCGGAGCCGGCGCCGCCCATCTCCTTGGTACCCCCCTGCTTCTCCTCGTAGTCCTTGCACGCCTTGACGAGATTGATCCGGAGCAACGCCGGGCCGACCAGGGCGATCACGATCGCCGAGCCGACGGTACCGAAGATGTAGCTCACGGCGTACGCGATCGGCATCGAATCGAGATAGGCCTTCGTCTGCTCGGCGGGCAGACCCAGCCGGTTGATCGCGTCGGTGGCCAGACCCATCGAGGCCGAGATGGTCTGTGATCCGGCGAAGAGTCCGGCGGCATAGCCGAGGTCGTAGCCCGCCATCTTGGCGATGACGATGGGAACCGCCAGGCAGAACACGCACTGGACCACCGAGAAGATCGCCTGCGGCAGGCCGTCCTTGGCCACGCCGCGGACGAACTGCGGTCCGACACCGTAGCCGACCGCGAACAGGAACATCAGAAAGACCGTGGCCTTGAGGGGTGTGGAGATCGTGATCCCGATCTGGCCGATGATGACGGACGCGAGCAGGGTCGCCGTCACCGACCCCAGCCCGATGCCCTTGAACGTGAAGCCGCCGAAGTAATACCCGAGACCGAGCGCCAGGAAGATCGCGATCTCCGGATACTGGCGCAAGGTGGCGAAGAACCATTCAATCATGTGGGCCTCCCCTACTTGCTCTTGTGCTTGGTCAGCGCGTCGGGCTTCAAGAGCTCGAGGCCCTTGCGCGCGTCGTAGCCGTGGATCTCCTTCACGTCGAGCTTGCGCATGAACGTGATGATTTCCTTCGTAACAACCTGGCCGGGCACCATGATCGGAAAGCCCGGCGGGTACGGGATCACGAACTTTGCCGACACGAGCTCCGGGCCCTTGGCCAGCCGGTCGTCGACGGTCTTGCTGTCGAGCTTCACGTATTCACAGTGCGCGGCGTCGTAGGCCATGTAGTACGCCTCGCGCATGTGACCTTCCTGCGTGGCGCTCTTCGGATCGTCGCGGAAGGCGTCGTGGAAGCGCTGGAAGTCCGGCAGGTCGGGCACGTCCTCGACCAGCGACTTCACCCGAGCCCTGAACGCCGCCTTCTCCTCCTCGCCGCCCTGGGCGAGACGCGTGTCGATCGCCCGCGCCATGTCGGCCAGCGCCTTGATCAGGTGCGCGAGGTCGCTCCGCGTGTTGTTGATGTTGATCTGGACGAGCACGCTGTTGCGCGAGGTCTTGTTGATCTGGATGTCGTGCTCGGCGGCGAGAATCCCCTTGAACTGGGTGCCGTCGTAGCCGGCGGCGCCGCAGAGCAAGGTGATCCGCGTCGGATCGAGGTAGAACTCGTCGTTGTCCAGCGCCGCGATCGTGTCGGTCATCGTCCAGCCCGGCGCGCCCCAGTCGGTGAAGCCGGACTTCCGGTACTCCGCCGGAATCATCTCGGCCGGCGTGGCCACGCGGAAGTACTTCGAGATCAGTGGGTGGCCGTTGATGTGGCGCCGCGCCTCGATCGCGAGCTGGGTCGCGCGCCCGACCAGCTCGTAGCCCTCGAGCTCCATCTGCCGGCGCGCCACGTCGAGCGAGGCAATGAGCTGGAGATTGGGCGAGGTCGAGGTGTGCGTGAAGAACGCTTCCTTGAACGAGGCCTCGACCGTGTGGAAGTCCTGGTCGGCGACGACGATGATCGAGCCCTGGCGGAGCGCCGACATCGACTTGTGCACCGAGTCGCTCTCGTAGACCCGCACTCGAACCTTGTCGGGGTCGGGCAGGAGTTCCATGTCCAGGAGCTTCGGATCGTTCGGCTCCAGCTTCCCGACGCTCGTCTTGAACGCCTCGTAGCGCTTGCGGTACTCCGGATCGCGGATCAGCTCGCGGATCGCCTCCGCGGCGCCCATCGCGGTGCGCCGCCTCAAGAACGGCGAGAAGCGTGCGAACCCGAACCACGCCTCGTCCCAGAGGAAGATGAGGTCCGGCTTGATAGCGAGGCACTCGAGCATGGTCCGCTTGACGTTGGCGACGTGGCCGTCGAAGGTGCAGTTGGTCAGCACCACCAGCTTCGCGTGGTCCAGCATGCCCTCCGCCTTGAGCTGCAGGAGCGCCTTCTTGATCGGCTTGATGGCGAGGCTGCCGTACATCGAGTACTGGGTGAGCGGAAACGCGTCGATGTAAAGCGGCTGGGCGCCGGCGAGCACGAGCCCGTAATGATGCGACTTGTGGCAGTCGCGGTCGATCAGGACGATGTC
>WNFQ01030327.1_pt1 | contig 13597 bp, 11 predicted proteins | sample 5400171 | NCBI WGS metagenome assembly WNFQ01 (sample SAMN13153356, study PRJNA577476) | soil metagenome | isolation source: 20 cm soil under Madrone tree | place: USA:California | collected 2016-06-14
TTCGAAGATGCCTATGGCCAGTTTCAGCAGACGCTAAAATCGCATCCGGAGTCGCGCGCCCAGGACAAGCTCCAGTTCGATTCGGGTGCAGCGGCTTACAAACTAAAAGATTACAACAGGGCGCTGGAATCGTTTAGTCAGGCCCTGCTGACGCGAGAAACTGGATTGCAGAGCAAGGGCCACTACAATCTTGGCAACACGCTTTATCAACGCGGCGAAACGGAGAAAAGCGACGATAAGAAGCTGAGCGATTGGACAAACGCGCTCGACCATTATCAACAGACACTCAAACTCGATCCGCAAGATAAGGACGCCAAAGACAACTACGAGTACGTCAAAAAGAAGATCGAGGAGTTAAAGAACAAGAAATCCCAACAACAGCCCTCTCCTTCCCCGTCTCCGCCGCAAAAGAACAAACAGAACCAACAACAGAACAAGCAAGATCAGGAGCAACAGCAAAATCAGGACCAGCAGCAACAAAAACAGTCGCAGCAGAATCAACAGCAACAGAAAGACCAACAACAACAACAGAACCAGCAGCAAAACCAGCAAAACCAACAACAGCAGCAAGGTCAGAGCCAGCAAGAGAAAAAGGATCAGCAGCAGCAATCACCAGATCAGCAATCCCAAAACCAATCGGCCAACGACAAGGAACAAGAGCAAAACAAGCAAGCGCAGGCGAAGAACGAGCCACAAAAGAAACAGCAGCAGCAACCGGGCGAGAGCCCGTCTCCATCGCCTTCGCCAGGTGCGGAAAAGCAGCAGGCGAACCAGCCTTCACCGGCACCAGGGGAACGGCAAGCTGAAGAATCGCCGAGCCCAGGCGAAGGAGAAAATGAGATGCCCTCGCCCTCGCCGGGAGAAGGCGAAGGCGCGGAACCATCAGCTACGCCCGCGGAATCGCCGCAGAAAAAGTTCGCCGGTGAAGTGAAAGGCGCGGGGGGAAACAAATCGCAGAAGCCGCCCGACAAGAACGAACAGATTGCCGAGGCGGAGTTGGAAAAAGAGGGCCAGATGAGCGAGCGCCAGGCCCTGGCGCTCCTTGAATCGATGAAAGACGAAGAGGCGCGAGTTCGACTTGATGAACGCCGAGTAAAGCGCCATGTCTATAACGACTGGTAGAAGCGTTTGTCATGTCGAGCGGAGTCGAGACATCCCGTGAATTTGCCCGCCAGTTATGCCACGGGATTCCTCGCGCCTTTACCGGGCTACGGCGCGGCAGGCGACTCCACTCGACATGACGGTTGCAAAAATGTGCTCCAAGATATTTCAACAAATCTTCATCGCGGTTTTCGCTGTACTTGCGGCTGTGGAGTTTGCATTTGCCGATCCGCCCAGCGTCACGGCGGTGCTGAGCAACTCGGAGACCGCTGTTGGCGAAACGGTTGAGCTGCAAATCAAAGTAACCGGCCCCGGCGATGCGCAGCCACCGGAAGAAATTTCAATCGATGGGTTGGAAATTCACGCCACCGGACAATCGCGACAATTCGAAATACACAATTTCAGTACTAGTTCGAGCGTAACATACAATTACACGATCCTCCCGCTGAGGGCTGGACGATTCCCGATCCCGCCGCAAACAGTTCGCGCCGGCGGAAGTTTACTCAGGACGCCGGAGCTGACATTAAATGTCGCGGACGCGCCAGGTCGTTCGTCCGCGGCGAGGCCGAGTCGTGGCACGCAGAGCCAGTCAGTCCGGGCAAGCGATCTGGTTTTTGCCGAATTGGTTGTGCCAAAGAAAACTGCCTATGTCGGCGAGGTCGTCCCTGTTCAGATCCGAATGGGATTTGACCCACGCGTGCGGCCAAGACTGATCGAGCCACCTGAAATCACGGGACAAGGGTTCACTGCGCAAAAATTACAGGAATCCGGACAAATTTCAGAAACCATCAATGGCAGACCTTACGACGTAGTCACCTATAAGACTGCGATCGCTGCGGCGCGCGCAGGCAAATTTGAGGTCGGGCCGTTGAAAGCCAAAGCACAAGTTCTGGTTCCGCGTGCACGAAGTGCGCCGCGACCTCGCTCGCGTTCGCCGTTCGATCTGTTCGATCTGGATGATCCGTTCTCGGACCCATTCTTTAGCAATCCGTTTGCTCAAATGGGTGAGCGCCGAGAGGTAGAAATCAAAAGCGAACCTGTGGCGCTCGAAGTAAAACCGTTGCCGCCAAAGGCGCCGCCGAGTTTTTCAGGCGCAATCGGGAATTTTACAATGGCAACCGATGCCAACCCCAAGAGTCTACAAGTGGGCGATCCCATCACCGTTACAACTGCAATCTCAGGACGCGGCAATTTCGACCGCGTCAATGCGCCAGTAGTGGAAGATGAGCGCGGCTGGCACAAATATCCACCGTCTTCCAAGTTCAAGCAGGACGACGAGGTCGGCATCAGTGGCACAAAAACTTTCGAGACAGTGCTTTCGCCCAACGAGAAAAAGCAAGCGGTGCCAATGCTCGCGTTTTCTTATTTCGATCCGGTCAAAGAACAATATGTGACGGTGCGTAGCGAGCCGATTGCGATCAGTGTGCAGGGAGGAACGGCTCCGACAAACGTCACCGCGGTTCAGCCGGGGTCATCGCCCCAGGCTACAGCAGCCCGGCCAGCACCACCAGTTTCGCCTACTAGCAAGACGCAGGATATTCTTTATCAACTCACCGATCGTGGGCGCGCAATGGAGTCGTTTGCGCCGATCTACACGCGTCGTTTCTTCTGGGGTGCCCAATTAATTCCGTTGCTCGCACTGCTTGGATTTGTGGTCTGGAAAGTTCGAAAAGCGAAGATCAACAATCGCGAAGCACAAAGAATGGCTGCCTTGCACCATGAAGCGGCCGAGCTGATGCACAAATTGCGTCGGAACGATGCATCGCCGCGAGAATATTATGCCGAAGCCTCCAGAGTCGTCCGGGTAAAAACCGCGCTGGCGTCCGCAAGCCGCGGGATCGATCCAAACATCGTGGACGCAGAAACCGCGGCGGACACTTTCAAGCTGAATACCGACGAGCGCGACCGGCTGCGACGTTTATTCGAACAAAGCGATGAGTGGCAATACAGCGGAGCGCATAACGGTCCGGGAAGGATCTCCCCGGAAAACCGCCGCGAAGTGCTGGAGTTGATTAAAAATCTAAAATGAAGATACCCGTCCCCTTGATTACATTTCTTTTTTGCGCGCTCGTGGCTCGTTCGGTATTCGCGCAAGGGGAAATCGAGTTTGAAAAGGCGAATCAAGAATTTGCTCAAGGCCATTTCAAGGAAGCGATCTCGAGTAATTCGCGACGGGCAATGGAGCGCAAACATATTTTACGACCTCGGTAACGCTTATTTTCGCACTGATGATTTCGGTCGCGCCATTTTGAATTACGAGCGCGCGCTCGCCTTGGACCGGCATCATCCCGAAGCGACGGCGAATTTGCAGATCTCACGCGACGAGGCGCACGCGCTGGAGCTCCAGCCAAGCTGGCCGGAGCGTTATCTGCAATTTGCGAGCGTCAATCAGTACAGCATCACCGCAGCCGTCGCGTTCTGGATCGCAGCGTTTTGTTTGGTAGCGTTGATTTTCACGCCTCGCCGATCAGCTACTATGATCGGCATACTGCTTGTGATGCTTCTGGTGTTTGTTGGAACGACGTTTGCAATCTGGCAACTGGAGCGCGGCAGCAACGGTGCCGCACTCGCTATTGTGACAGGCAAAGATGTCCAGGCGCGCCTCGCCACCGCGGACACAGCGAATGCCGTTTTGGCGTTGCCTCCCGGCAGTGAAATCAAAGTTCTCAGCACGCGCGGTGATTGGATCTACGCAGCGCTGCCGAATAATTTGCGTGGGTGGATTCCCGCGAAGAACGCCGAGCAAGTACGGCTGTAGGTAGACAGGTCGGCGTCTGGCGCAGGCGCCCTACAGTTCCGCGTTCGGCGGTGTTTGCGGCGATCGAAAATCGCCGCTACAGAAATTGTATGAGTCCAGAGATGGAAATCGGCACCGACAGAAAGGCGCTGCAAATCAATCTGGATCCGGCCAAGTACGGGACGTTTGCAGAAATTGGCGCCGGCCAGGAAGTAGCGCGCCGATTTTTCCGCATCGGTGGCGCCGCCGGCACGATCGCCAAAACGATGTCTGCCTACGACATGACATTTAGCGACGCAATCTACGGACCAGCCGATCGCTACGTCAGCCGCGTTCGTCTCCAGACAATGCTCGACCACGAATTCAATCTTCTGATCGAGCGGCTCGATACGAAATTCGGGGCGGAGAAAAGCTTTTTCGTCTTTGCAGACACGGTTGCGGCGCGCAGTTTTAAACAGCGCAGCGAATCGCATGGCTGGCTGGGGGTGCGCTTTCAATCCGAGCCATGTGGGCAACCAAGCCAGATTATCATTCACGTCCGATTGCTTGACGCGACCAACGTCGAACAACAGGAAGCCCTTGGCGTGATCGGAGTGAACCTGCTTTACGGGGCGTTCTACCATCGCCAGTCGGAAGAATTGATTTCGTCCCTTCACGAAAATCTCCCTCCCGGGCGAGTCGAAGTGGACATGATCAAATTCTCGGGGCCGGCCTTTCAAAGCGTTGATAACCGGTTGATGAGTTTACAGTTGGTCAGCCAGGGCCTGACGGATGCGGTCATGTTCAAGGCGGACGGCGAGACCGTTCAACCTGCCGAAATTTTCTACAAAAAAGCGATTCTGGTTGAGCGCGGGAATTTTCGGCCCGTCACGTACGCTACAAACGACATGCTGGACGGCGCGCGCCGCATCTTCCTGAACCACTGCGATTGTTCGGAAGACGAGGTCGTAGTGCTGATGGAGATGACGCTGGAGAATTTGCTCGCCGACGGTCAGGTTGATCACGCCGATTTCCTCGCCCGCGTGGACATTCTCGGTGCGCTGGGACGAACGGTCTTGATCTCCAGGTTCCGTGAATATTACCGGCTGGCAGGTTATCTCTTTCGCTACACGACCAAGGAGATCGGCCTCGTGATGGGTGTGCCGAGTCTGCTCGAGATTTTCAACGAAAAATATTACACGAATCTGGAAGGTGGAATTTTGGAAGCGCTGGGAAGGATGTTTAAGGGAGGGCTAAAACTTTATGTTTATCCGATGGTTGATGAAGCGAGCGGAAAGCTCTTGACCGCAACACAAATCAAAGTCGCACCAAATCTTCGCTCGCTATTTCGATATTTGATCGACAACGAATATGTCCACGAAATCACCGACTATGATCCGGAATATTTACGAATTCATCCGCCAGACGTCTTAGCCAGATTGCAATCTGGAGACAGCAGTTGGGAGCCGATGGTTCCGCCGGAGGTCGTGCGCATAATCAAGAAGCACGAATTCTTCGGCTACCGCAGATCAATCGCGGCCTAGGACGCATGATTAATAGCCCTGTCATGTTGAGCGAAGCGAAACATCTCTGACTATGGCTTCGTGGGAGATCGCTCCGTAAATGATCAGAGATTCTTCACTTCGCTCAGAATGACACTTTGATGAAGATTGCAGTCGCTCAGATTTCCTGTTCGCTCGGCGATCCAGCAGCGAATCTTTCCAAGGTTCGCGAGTTTTCTAGCCGGGCTCGAGATGTCGGCGCGGAGCTGATCGTTTTTCCGGAGATGACAGACACCGGCTACTCGATGCCAGTAATCCGGGAGAGCGCCAACCATTGGAATAGTGGATTCGTAGCCGGACTTCGAGAAATCGCGGGGAAGCTTTCGATTGCGATCGTCAGCGGCGTGTCGGAGCGCGACGGCTCATCAATTTTCAATTCCCAAGTTCTCGTCGATGCCAAGAGCAAAATCGCTGGGAAATATCGCAAAACTCATCTGTATGCGGTCGCGCCTGTCGAAGAACAAACGTGCTTTACTCCCGGCGATTGCTTCACAACCTTCGAACTCTGCGGTCTGCGCTTTGGCTTCAGCATCTGCTATGATCTTCGGTTTCCCGAGATGTACCGAAAACTGGCGACCGAGGAGAAGGTCGGCGGTTTTGTTATCTCTTCTGCCTGGCCATTTCCGCGTCTGGAACATTTCCGTACGCTCGCGATCGCACGTGCGATCGAAAACCAGAGTTACGTGATTGCCTCGAACCGCGTCGGAAAAGATGATGACCTGTGGTTTTGCGGCAGCTCCGCCATCATCGATCCGCGCGGAATTGTGATTGCAGCCGCATCGGCCGACCGCGAAGAACTCATTCACGCCGATTTATCCGAAGAGCTGGTGCTCTCAGTCCGGCGCCGGGTCGAGTCCTTCGCTCATCGCCGCCAGGATTTATACGGTTAAGGCGATGATCTAAAACTGCGCGAGCTGCGCGGGGCTAATTGGCACGAATTCGTTTTCGTGCAAAACGACGCGTTTTGTCCCGCGAATTAGCTGCCACCATTGTCGTGCAGAGCTGACCACAATCGCGAGCACGAGCACGAGAAAGAAAGCCGCAACCAACGCGTCGAATCGCCAGACGCCTGCCTGGCGTACTAGCTCAGCAGCCTTCGTTGTATCGGCCATTCCCGACGCCTCACGCAAAAGTGATCGCGCACCACTCAAAAAACCAAGTCTCGGATCAGACGAAAACACTTTGAGATAACCGGCCGAGAAAGTGACAGCGCACATGAAGCAAAGCGGGACAAGCGTCACAAGGAGATACTTGCTTTTGTGCATCTTGATCAAAAGCGTCGTGCCGAGGCAAAGCGACACTACTGAGAGCAACTGATTCGATAGTCCGAACAGTGGCCAGAGCGAGTTGATCCCGCCAAGAGGGTCAATCACGCCCTCATACAGGAACCAGCCCCACGCCGCCACCAGTAACGCACTAGAGAGAAAATTCGCGCTCCAGGAACGCGTATTACCAAGCGGCCGCCAAAGATTGCCCAAGAAATCCTGAAGCAAAAACCGTCCCACACGTGTTCCGGCGTCAATCGTTGTCAGAATGAACAGAGCTTCGAACATGATGGCGAAGTGATACCACAGCGCCAGTAAGTATGAACAACGCTTCGAACATGATGGCGAAGTGATACCACAGCGCCAGCGCAGTTGGGTTGGCGGAGACTCGCGAAAACATATCTGCCATGCCGACTGCGAAAGTCGGCGCTCCCCCTGCGCGATTAAACATGGTGGATTCCCCAAGATTCGTGGCGAGCTTCTGCATTTGTGCCTCAGTGACAGGAAAACCAGCGGCGGAAACTTTTGCGACGACTTCCGTAGGTGCGCCCTTGCTATTAATCGCAAAGTATTCTCCCGGTTGCAGCACGCATGCAGCGATCATTGCCATCAAAGCGACCATCATCTCGGTCACCATCGCACCGTAGCCAATAGGGCGTATTCGTGATTCGCGTCTTATCATTTTCGGCGTGGTGCCCGAGGCGATTAGAGAATGAAATCCTGAGACTGCTCCGCAGGCGATGGTGATACAGACAAATGGGAATACCGGACCTGCAAACACAAGACCGCTGCCGTCGATAAATTTTGTGATTGCCGGCATTTGCAACGTGGGATTAATCAGCACCACCGCTGCCGCGAGCATGGCTACGGTGCCGAGTTTCAAAAATGTGCTCAGATAATCGCGCGGCGTCAGTAACATCCAGACAGGCAGCACCGATGCGGCGAGTCCGTAGATCATGATTGCCCATGCCAGCCATTTCTGGTCATGCCGAAACCACGCTTCGATCGCGGGAAAGTGCGCTAGAAATTGTCCGCCCCACACGCCAAATGCCAGACCGAGCAAGCCAAAAACCGTAACTGCGATGACGCTTATTTTTCCTGTGCGTAGCGCAATGCCCATGATCAGCGCCAGAGGAATCGTCGTCGCGATGGTGAAAACGCCCCAGGGACTTTGCGCAAGTGCTTGAACCACCACCAGCGCCAGAACCGCCAGCAGGATAATCATGATCGCCAGGACACTGACGAGAGCGAGCAGGCCAACACCGAGTCCGATTTCGTCCTTCACCATTTGACCGAGCGTTTTGCCGCCACGCCGGATCGAGGCAAACAGAACGATCATGTCGTGCACGCCTCCGCCGAGCGTTGCACCGATCAGAATCCAGAGCGTGCCGGGCAAGAACCCGAATTGTGCGGCAAGCACAGGCCCAACCAGAGGCCCAGGTCCGGCAATCGCCGCAAAATGGTGTCCGAAAACCATCCATCGATTCGTCGGCACATAATCCTTATTGTCATTTTGCAGGATTGCAGGCGTGGCGCGCTCCTCGTTCAACATCAGCACCTTTGTCGCCAGCCATTTGCTGTAAAAACGGTAGCTGATGGACAACGCGCAAAACCCAGCCAGAACAATCCAGAGCGCACTGATTTGTTCGCCGCGGGAAAGCGCCAGGCGCGTCATTGCCCACACGCCCAGCGCGGAGACCACAACCCAGAGCATTTTTTTCCACCAACTCATTTTCATTTCCAGTTTAGTGGAAATTGTTGCGCTGCGCCACAAGCTGTGATCTATCCTCCAGTGCGAAGACTCAAGAAACTTCCCCATAAACTTTGGAAGCTTGTAAATGGCGAAACCTTGGTCAGCGCAAGAAGGCACACGCTCAGACTTCTTCGGCCGAACCGTTTTCATCTGGAGACGAAGCGAGTAATCGAAACGATAGATCCCAAGGGTTTCGAGCAGATTCGCCAGCGCTACAGTGTTAAGGGTCCCAGCTTGGACTGGCCCAAATTTCTTAATCTCGAACGATGGATCGACATCAACATTCGCCGAATCCGCGAGATCGAAATCGATCTGATGCGCCCGAAGCGCATTCTCGATCTTGGCTGCGGTACAGGGTATTTCCTTTACATCGCTCAGCTACTCGGTCACCAGGGGCTCGGGCTCGATTTGGATGAGCTCCCCATGTTTGGGGACCTTACCCGCCTCCTCGGCGTGCGCCGTGAGATCTGGCAAATCAACGCTTTTGATCCCCTGCCCGACGCCTTAGGGAAATTTGACCTGATCACCGCGTTCCTAATCTGCTTCAATCGTCATAAACAGACCAATGTGTGGGGCGTGCCTGAATGGGAATTCTTTCTCGACGATCTGGCGAAACATCTAACGCCGCGAGGTCGGGTCTGGCTCGAACTAAACCAGGAATACGACGGAACGGTCTACACGCCTGAGCTAAAAGAATTCTTCGAAAAGCGCGGCGCAAAAATCGACCGGCACAAAGTTAGTTTTTAATTCAGGTCTTCCCTCGCCTGTCTCAACGTTGCCAGTTGTGCGCTGAGATTTTTCAGGCGTTGCCGATGCTCATCCACCACGGCCGTCGGGGCGCGATCAACAAAGGATTTGTTTTTCAATTTGTTCTCTGCTGTTCCCAATTCGTTCTCAATTTTCGCAATTTCCTTATCCAGCCGCTCTCCTTCTCGCGCCTTGTCGGTTGCGGCGATGGCTAGAAAAATCTCGCCGAGCGGTGCCACCGCCATAGGATTGCCAGCCGGGGCCTGATATTTGCGATCTATCCTCACCTCTTCGGCATTCAACAGCCGTGTTAAAGCCGGAAGCTGCTCGGAAATCAATGTCTGATCTGTACGTAAAATAAAGCCTATCTTCCTGTTTGACTGAAGTTTGGATTCCGCACGAAGATTTCGCCCGGCTTGTACCGTTTGGTAAATGGCCGAGACAAGTTCGCGTTTGCCTGGAACATCGGTTACACCGTCCAGCGCCATTTTTTGCGGCGGGGCGGCAAATTGAATCGAAGCCCTTCCAAAGCCCAGCAATGACCACAGCTCTTCAGTGATGTGCGGCATAAAAGGATGCAGCAATCGCAAGATAGCCGAGAGCACAAAATCCATTGTCGCCAGCGTACATTTCTTCCTCGCCAGGTCCTCGCCGAAGATTTCGGTCTTGGCTGCTTCAACAAACCAGTCGCAGTAATCGCTCCAAACAAAATCATAAAGCCGCTGTGCGACCGCGTTGAATTGATAATCGCGATACGCCGCGTCGATCGCATCAATCGTTTCGTTTAATCGCGAAAGCACCTCGACCGCATAGATTGACAGGTGCCTGCTGTCGATTTTTGACTCGGCGGAGCTCGCCCCATGCATTTGTCGCAAACGCGCGACGTTCCAGAGTTTCGTGGCGAAATTGCGGCCCTCTTCGATTTGTTTTTCGTCGTAGCGAATGTCTTGACCGCTGGGCGCGATGCGCATCAGACCAAACCGCAAGCCGTCGGCGCCATATTTATCAATCAACTCGAGCGGATCAGGCGAGTTGCCCAGCGATTTCGACATTTTTCGCCCGAGTTTGTCACGGATCAGGCCTGTAAAATACACATGGCGAAACGGAATATTTTCTTCATCGCGATCCGATTTACCCGGCCTGAACTCAAGCCCAGCGATGATCATGCGTGCCACCCAGAAGAAAATGATGTCTGGTGCGGTCACCAGCACGCTGGTCGGATAAAATTTCCTGCGCGTCTGTTCATCCATGGTTTCATAGGCCCATAGCCACGATGAAAACCATGTATCGAGCGTATCGGGATCTTGGACCCAATTCTCCGGATCAGGCGGCGGCTCGATGCCCACATAAATTTCGGATTTCGGATTTCGGATGTCGGATTTTTGCTTCGAGTACCACGCAGGTATCCGGTGTCCCCACCACACCTGCCGGCTGATGCACCAATCGCGGATGTTCCCCAGCCACTGCGCGTAAACCTTTTCCCAATGCCCGGGAAAGAAGCGGATGAGATGATCGCGCACCACGGCGAGCGCGATCGCTGAATCCAACATTGTTTTCATACGGCTCGGTCCTGGCCAGCGCTCCCCTCGCCTGCAATAGCTCCGCGGCTTTTTCCCGCGCTTGGAATCGGTCAAGCCCATTCAACTCCGGTTCTGTAGGGCAATTGACGTGTCCATCCGGATGCAGCGCATCGACAATTGGCAGGTGGTGGCGCTGGCCGATCTCGAAATCCACGGCATCGTGAGCCGGCGTAACTTTTAGAACGCCCGTGCCGAACTCGGGATCGATCGCATCATCCGCGATGATGGGAATTTTTTCGCGGGCGAGCGGGCGCCACGCATGTTTGCCCAGGAGACTAGTGTATCGCTCGTCGCTGGTATGAAAAGCCATCGCCGTGTCGGCCATGATCGTTTCCGGTCGCGTGGTTGCTACTTCGAGAAAGCGACCCGGTTCTTCCACAATCTCGTAGCGAACGAAATAGAGAGCGACCGCGGTAGATGAAACCTTTGTTGTACAGATCAACAAAAACTCTTTGGACTGCGCGCACGTAATCCTCATCCAGGGTATAGCGCTGGCGCGACCAATCGCAGGAGCAACCAAGCCGCTTGAGTTGCTCGATGATGATGCCGCCGTGTTTATCTTGCCATTCGAGAACGCGCCGTAAAAATTCTTCGCGACCGAGATCGTGCCGCGTTTTGTTTTCAGTCCGCCGTAAATATTTTTCAACCGCAGTCTGTGTTCCGATCCCCGCGTGATCCATTCCCGGCAGCCAAAGGACTTCAAATCCCTGCATCCGCGCGCGGCGACAGAGAATGTCCTGGATCGTATTGTTCAAAACATGGCCGAGCGTGAGCACGCCGGTGACATTTGGCGGCGGCATCACGATGGAGAACGGCGCCTTTGAGGATTTCGAATTCGCAACGAAACCCCGATCATCCATCCATCGCCGATACCATTTTGGTTCAACGGCCTTCGGATCGTATCTTTTTGGAAGCTCTGCCATCGTGTTCAATCATCCAAGACGAGAGCACGTTTGCAAATGGTCGCCGCATATTGCGCGAGAATTCCGCGTCTCCCTTGGTGAAGGGAGAGAATTGGGGTGAGGGATCGCTCGCGCGTCAAAAATCAACCCTCACCCTACCCTCACCCTTGAGAAGGGAGAGGCGACTTACACTTGCGGCGAGCGGTGACTGCGCTGAGTTTTCGCGCTAAATGAGCGACGCGCGACCCATTGGCGTTTTTGATTCCGGCATTGGCGGACTGACTGTGGTCAAAGCTTTGCGCGAGCTGTTGCGGAGCGAAAACATTTTTTATCTCGGAGATACAGCGCGCGTTCCGTATGGCGGAAAGAGTGCGAGCACAGTTGAGCGCTACAGCGTCGAAATGACTGACATGCTCGTCGCGGAAGACGTGAAGATGGTCGTGATCGCGTGCAATTCCGCCTCTGCGGTGGCGTTGCCGAAGCTGGAAGAAACGCTCTCTGTTCCAGTGATAGGAGTAATCAAACCTGGTGCGCAGGCCGCCATGGCCGCTACGCGCAACCGGCACGTTGGCGTGATTGGTACACGCGCAACAATCAAAAGCGGCGCGTATGAACGAGAATTGCGCGCGCTAAATCCGGACGTTCGCATATCAGTGCGCGCCTGCCCGTTGCTCGTTCCACTGATTGAGGAAGGCTGGCTGGACGACCAACTGACGGATGGCATCATTGCGCGCTACCTTAAGCCGATTACGCATGACGGAATTGATACGTTGGTGCTCGGCTGCACGCATTATCCGTTGCTGGCCGATGCGATCGCTCGCTTTCTCGCCGGAAAAGTTAGGCTTGTCGATTCCGCGCGCAATTGCGCGAAGGCAGTCGAGCAACTTTTGGATCAACAATCACTTCGCGCGTCGCGCGAAGGCGAAGGCGGCTTGCAAGTCGCGCTGACTGATGCGCCCGATACCTTCCTCGGCGTCGCGCGCAGGGCGTTGCAGTTGGAAATCGGTGAAGTGCAACTGCGCGAGGTGTTGCACGCCACGAAGTTGTAGGGGCGCTCGCCGCGGCGAGCGCTTAGCCAATAAGGAGGCGGCTAATTCAGTCGCCTCTACAACAATTTGCGCTTCGCGTCGGGTAAACGCTTGACCACCAACTCGTAGGAATGGTCGATCATCTTATGCAGTTCCGCGTCTGGTATTCCGCTGTCAATCTCCACAGTGTTCCAGTGTTTCTTGTTCATGTGATAGCCGGGTCGAACTTGCTCATATCGGTCGCGAAGTTCGAGGGCCAGATCAGGATCGCACTTTAGATTTGCCGTCGCGGGAATCTCATCGAGCGAAGCCAGCGCGAACATCTTCCCGCCTACTCTGAAGACAAGAACATCCTCACCAAACGGCATATCCTCGGTCGCCGCTGGCTTACTCAGACAATATTCGCGAAAGCTCTCGAGGTCCATTCCTCAAGAAATCCGCGAAGTCAGAACACTCAGGAGATCTTTGATTGCCACACGCTCCTATTTCGATGGATCCACTGGTGGCGATAACTTTACGAACAGCGGGATCGATGCTTCGTGTCGACCATCTATGGCCAGATCAATCGAATACTCGTCAAATTTCGGAAGCTTCAATTGCTGAATACCAAGTGCTAGCGATACGGTGCTACTGGAATCATTGCCTTGGAAGCGCACTTCAGTAGTTCCATCGATAGGCGGCATTACCGCGACTCCATCTGGATTGACAAATACGAGACGAATTTTTTTCTGCCCCTCCTCCACGCGCTCAAAGCGCAGTTTAATCGCCAACGCGCAATGCATGTGCGTGATCGGTTCGGCGGGCGAGTTCAAGCGATCAAACGAGCCCAAGACGTTCAATTTACCAGCAGCATCTATTGTCGCTGCATCGCACAAGGTGAAAATCTCAACTTTCATTGTTGTGATTATGCAATTCGCACTGAAAGGTGCTCTAGCAAGTCGGA
>WNFQ01003909.1_pt1 | contig 13596 bp, 9 predicted proteins | sample 5400171 | NCBI WGS metagenome assembly WNFQ01 (sample SAMN13153356, study PRJNA577476) | soil metagenome | isolation source: 20 cm soil under Madrone tree | place: USA:California | collected 2016-06-14
CGAACACTGCCGTACGGCCCAATACATCCTTTTTCTGTTATCCCATCGATAACTGACTTGCTGCTTTCTTGTACTGGTTAACGCATAATAGACCGGCCACCGCATCAAATTCATGGCCGCACCGATGTGCTCCCGGCTCTCCGGCTCGAACCTTACTCTGCCTTCCTCGCTGCCTATCGTCTCTCCCGTCTCTCCTGTCCCGATGCCCTTGAAAGATCAACGGCCCTAGATCCGAATAACCCTTTCACAATTCCACCGGGTCTATCCGAGCACCCAAATATACCACCTCATTTACTTCCGGAGCTCCCTGCTGGTGAGCGGCGCGCGAGGCGTCTAGCCCTATTACTTGACTCGGACGATCCCGAAATACGAGATTGGGCGCAGGCAGAGTACCTCAAGCTCGGACGCAATGAGCGCCGACTTGTGCGCGAAGGCGTATTTGAAGTCAAAGTTACGTTGGATGGCGTTGAGGAACACATTCCTGAGGACTGGAGTGCCAACGAGCGGGAGGAGGACCTGGAGAAGCTAAAAGAAAGACTCGAGAGGGCGAAGGAGAGACGCGAGGAACGGGAGGAAGTCGAGCGCGAAATGGTATGGGCACGGGAGATGTTCGGTAAGTGGTTTATCGACGGGCGCGTCGATGGCGTATTTCGGCTTGCCGCCGAGGTTCTAGATGTGCTCTTGAAGGAGATCGCGCGGGATGAGGGCGAGGAGTGGGTCGTTGCGGAGGCAATGGAGGAGGCAGCGGAAAGACAATCGCCAAGGTTCTCCAAGGTCATCCCCGAGTCAGGCGGACCTTCGTCCACGACGCTGGGGGCCGAGCAAGTCGCACCGATGCGTGCAGCATCGTCCGCGTCGGTGGCGTCGTCCAAACAAAAGGGCAAACAACGATCAGAACGAGTTTCATCCAAAGCAGGACGCGAGCCAGATCCGGAGTCTATTCCAGAGTCTAAGCCCGAGACAAAACCAGATCCAGAACCAACACCTGCACCAGCAGCAGATCCCGAAGCCAAAGCCGAGGATCCAGAGCCGGCACTTGTCGACTCTCCTCGCGCGCTGTCTCATGCTGACCCTAGTCCAGAGCGGTCGCCTTTGCCTGTCCCTGTCCCCCTCCCTGTCCTCCATCCATCAATCTTTTCGGAAGAGGGTCTCCTCAACTATGCCATCGATTCTATCCTCCCTGCCCCACCTCCGGAGCCGTCCGCTCCTGTCGAGCAAGAGCAAGTCCGGCCTGAATCGCAAATGAGCAGCAGCAATCATACGATCACACCCCAGGGCAATTCTCCTAATCCAGCGGCTCAGCACGACACTTATGCTGACTTCTACGCCAGGGATCCGCGGCGACGAAGAACACCTTTGTTGCGTGTCAAGCCACTTCCGAATAACCAGCCCTTGCCTAAACCTGAACGGGAATATAACTCTTACGCAGACTTCTATGCAAACGATTCTCGTCTGATGAAACACGTAGATGATCGTCCCTTGCCAGCTTTGGTCAAGAAAGAAGCTGCAAAAACCGCTGATCGGTCTTCTCGTCCCCAACCATCTTCCAAACCACCCAAGCTTACTATCCCCTCCAAAGCACCGGCTGACCCGCCCCGTGTGGCAGAGACAAAGCATCGCCGGCGATCTAATTCCCGACATCGCCACCGCCACAAAGCACCGTCATCTTTCGAAGACTTTGCGATCTCGTCCAAAATATCCGGTTCATCTGGCAGACTCACCACACCCGCCGCATCCGACGCCCGATCTCCCTCACGATCACGATCGCGTTCTCGCACTCGCGAGAGCCGTCACAGAAGCCACCGCAAGCCAGCCCACAGATCACGCCGCGCCTCACCGGGGCTAACTTCGCCCACACCTTCGCATGGGTCGAGGCGACGCCGGGACTCGCACTCGCGACGAGAAACACCACCGCTACCCGTACCGCCGCCAAGGCCAACCCCGGTACTGGCGCCGAAGCGTTCTTGGGTCCCGTTTCGCATTAAAGGTGGCGCTCCATCAAATGGAAGCCCGTCACGCGTGTCATCACCAGAGCCAATTCCTGTCATGCCCCATGGGACGTCACACAACGTTCCGGGGACCTTGACATCGACGATGGCGTCTGACCAGGGTGAGCGCGAGGATGGCGGTGGTGATGGCCGCGCGCAGGAAGACGCTGTTGTTCCTCCCGCGCCACCATTGCCGCCGGTACAGTTCTGGCTACCGGGCTTCCCGGCGTATAAAATGAATCAAGGACGCTCTGGGAGGAATGCAAGCTCGAGCACGGCGGATGGTGGACGGCGGAGGCGACATCGTGACCACAACCACACATCGTCTACTTCTGTATCATCTATATCATCCGCATCGGCGTCTTCAACGTCACGCGTACTCCAGCCACCACCACCACCTGTATTCCTTGCGCTCGGCGCTCGGCGCGTGTGCGTGCCGTATACGCCTGCGTTCCAGGGAATCGATGTACGCGTCGTGCGACCGCTCAGCGCGCGCGAGAGATTGGCTATGCGCGATGCTGTCAGTGTGCTCGTTTGGCTTGGAGCGAAGGTTGTGGGCGCGGAGGCCGGCGGGCTGGGCGTGAGAGGTGAGATGTGGAGCTTGAGCTATGTAGGCTTTCAGTGATTTGACGTATTTCGTGAGTGGAGGGCGGTGTTGGATTGATGTTGTCGTACCGTCTGGCGCTGTGGAAATTCCAGTGTGACTCAACACATGCACCAGACAGAGGTACTATACTGTACGGCTGGGCGTTGGGTGTTACTTTATTGTCAGTCTTTTTTTGTTGTTTGCTATAGCACAGCGCAGCATTTCAAACACGCTCTCTATTCTCCAGAAAAAATGTACCCATAGACTCGCCTATCCGGTCGCCTCGCCGCTGAATGTTATTCCCGACTCGGAAAGTGTAGGCTTATCTCACTCCATCAGAAACATTTCTCACAGACGCAGACATTCCCCACTAACATTTGATATTTCAAGTTGTTGCCTTCATCTTCTCACCAACTCGGCAAGAACAGCTACCATTTTGGCATGCTCGGACTTGTGGTCAACTCAGAGCATACGCCATCACGATCCTTTGCCCCCGAGAGCCAAGAATGTTGCTTGGTTGCATGGTTATGTGACATCCCATACAGTCCAGCAGCATCTTAGTATAGGATACAAATTCATAACCATCCACACCCACCTCACTGTTACGCCGTTGGGCGGTGTGTGTGAGAGTTCGGTAGGATAGAGATAAAGAGAACTGGAACAGAGGGGTTGTCAATGCACAAACAGCTGGGCCAACTTGAACATACGACGGCCCGGGCCCGTCGCCGTCGATACGCGTTGTTCTTCGTAGGCTGGCAAAAGAGAAATCGTCCTGGGACGGCTGGCACACAGAGAAAATGAGACTGAAAGGGGCAGGAAAGATGTCCGTCTCCAGTGGTTGATAGGGAGACCGTTTAAATACATGAGGCTCGACTATGGACACGAGCGAGAGGGAAAGAAGGCAACAGAAGACAAGGCAACAGAGCCCGGTGATGACGCGATGACGTGGCACAAGGCACATGACGCGAAAATGAATGGATAAACAAGTCGTGTGCGCACAGCAATCTATAATAACGCAGGTGCTGAAGCTAGGATACGAGCGGAACGTGACCGAGTGCGAGGAGCAGAGCGAAACGCCGACGCGCGGCAAGCAAGAGTGACCGAGGGAACGACGAGAGAGGGAGAGCGCATGCGAGAGGGAAGTCTTCGAGAACAAAGGGGCAGGATAGGGTTGCATTTGCTTATCGTAGGTAACAGTAAGTAAAGAGATGTGAACTGAGTCGAGAAGGGGGACATGTGATAGAATGATCAAGCAAGAAGGTACAGTAACATGGGAACAGGTATAGTATGTGAGCACACGGCCCACAGGGCTCCAAAGGATGATATGAGATCGCGCGGAGCGCATCTCGGAGATGGGTCGGTCGGAAATACGTCGGGGAGATCTGCGGGGCCTTAATCTGGCAGTAGGGTATAGAAAAGGTGGCAAGGCGGCGCGTCCGAGAAGGCCAGAAAGCGACAGGGAACTAAAGCAGAAAGAATACACAGCACCTACGGCAGCGAAACCGAGTCCAGCGATCTGGTGTGGGAATGATTCGATGCGTTTGAGAGATCGACGCTAAGAGCCACGCAGTCCGCCTTACATCACCACCTTCGAGTCTTGCAAAACAAACTAATGGCCGTCCTTTTACTACACCAATTCAGTGGCAAATCAACAATCCAATCCATTTGAAGAAAAAATGCGGCTGCGCGTGAGCTGCATCGGAGATAGCGGGACAAAAAAAGAAATTTCATCATATCGATATCGGGCCAGCTGATGATGGGATCGGATTAACGTTTAACTGTCACTAGGGACCCTGGGGCCTAAGCGCTTTCGGACGCGATCGACGACAGCCCTTCGGAACCAATTCCTTCGCACCAGGGACACATCGGATAAAAAGGGCTCTTGTGTAGTCACCGTCAAGGACTCGATGGTGACTGTCGACGAGTGCTCATCTGCGACCAACGAGGGTGGCTTGGGCGAGAGTGGCTTGGGCGAGAGTGGCTTGGGCGAGAGTGGCTTGGGCGTAGGGGCAGACGTTACTGGCAAGACAGATAAGAGTATGGGGCAACCTGCGCGTCGCCTAGTATCGATGAATGCCGCAAACGCATTCCTTGCGTGCCCGATTTCGACACGAGCTCGAAGCTCGTGCAGCTCTGGAAGTAGCACTGCAACCAGCTCCACGTTGTCCGATTCCAAAGCATTAGAGAGTTCCAACGCAAGTGGATGGCCGATACGAAGCTTCTTCACACCATCAAATGGCCGGAGAATCCCATGCCATACGGCGATGTCGTCGACCGCATCCTGCCAATCTTCTGGTAAACTCCGCTCGTCCACGACGAACATGAGCTCTTCCGCGACGGAAAGAAGGGGCGCCAGTACACCACAGAGCTGTATCGTGGAATCAATTTGCCAGTCGAGTTGCTTGCTATTGATGCGGAGGCTGAAAATTCCATCGCTAAATTGGTCGCGAGGACCGACGACGAAGGAGACGGCATCCCGGTTGAAAATGACACTGGCAATAGGATGTCTGAACCCTTCGGTTGTACTGATAAACTGGAACAAGTGCGGGAGAGTGAAGATGAGCTGATTGAATAACGTGACATTGAATCGCTCGAGAAGTGGGGCTCTTATCCGGGCAACGAGATTTTCCAAATAGGCAGCCACCCCTCGGAACTTGAGCCACCTGAGCGCGGGAAGCGTCGTAGGCATTATTGGTGCACGCAGTAGACTTCCTTCATCCCTAGGCCGGGGTATGGGAATAGAGAAACCGATCGAGAGTTCCTCTAGTTGGGGAATGTGCTGGAGTTGCGTGACCAAATACTCCGGAGTAAAGTAGCCACGAGCATGTATGCCTGTGAGTTTCAGTATAGTGAGGGAAACCGTAGAAGAGAGTAACTGGAGTCCAGCTGGAAGACAGATACTGCTTAATTCAAGGTGGCGTAGATCCGGGGCCAGGAAAGTCCTGGGAAGTGTCAGCCTTGAGCCATCCTCGGGCTCAGTAGCAGATAGAAGAGACAGCGTGTCCAGTCTTGGGAAAAGTTCGTCCATCGTTACAACCAATTTGTGTAATGTCGGGGGAGGAACCTGAAGGACGATGCGGCGTATGCGATCACGCTGTTGAATGGCGTGAAGTATACCACTGTCATTAGCGGGATCCCCACTCCTATAGTCGATGACGAGCGGCAAAAATGGTAAATGAGCCAACGTATCCAATGGAAGCTTGCTATTCGTGAGGACAATATGCATGTCCAAGTGAACCGAAAATTCATGTATGAGGTGCCGCCAATTTCGACAAACGTGGGAGAGTTTGCACCACCCAAGTTGGTGATTCCAACTTTCTTCATCCTCCAGTCGGTATTGATTGAATATTTCGAGTAGTATATCGTCGTTGAGCATGTTGAATAGTATTCTGTATAGCACGCTATACCCTGGCCTCTCTGATGTTGGTGGTGGGGGTGGCGTATCCTTATCCGGGAATGATGCGTGGGCACGTAAGACGTAGTCAGACAGGACACATTACGACGTACAAATTTCCGAGTTGACCATTTCGGGGGGGATTGACTGGCATAAATGTGTAGATGGCCATGACCGGAACCTATCTTCCTGAGAATTAGATCTCTCCCTTCCTCGTTTGTCTTCTCTGCGGTTAGGATGGGCCATATGAGACCTTTATAAACTGGGGCGCGTGAGCTAGGGAACGCGAAAGACTTCTCGCTATACCACATGCAAGGCTTCCCGCTATATCTCAACATGGTCCTCCGGAAGCCTGGCGTAGTAATCTCTCTAATTATTGATTCTCCCACGAGTACCCCGTGAATATCTGGACAGTTGTCAAATCACATTAAGAAAGAAAGAAATATCAGACAAGCCTTTGAAAATCATAACATTCTTCGACATGAGAACGATACTAAAAATTCGTGATACTTTTTCCGTTTCGAGAAAAATACGCTTCGGCTGGTCGACGAGGACATATACGGTCGCATTGGGTTCCGGCTTCCAGTCATCAACGGGAAATTTTTCGAATTTGCTGCCATATTCGTCGACTGATGTGGGGAGCCCCAAGTAGAAATGCGGATTTTCCCACAGAGTGATACGTTTGTGGTCCTCCAGATGAGCAAAGTTCCAAAGAACTTCCTGGATGCCGGCTGTGCGGCTAAGCAGCTCTGGCATGCGAATGAGGCTGGATACTGTGGGATACATCGATTGGTGCTCACGTTGTACGACAATGGGCTCCGGATCTAAAAGGGCTTTGAGCACTACGAAGTTGACGACTGTCATTGGTCTCGGCTATTCACCCCAGCCCTCCGTTAATACCCATGTGAAGCAGCGGAACAAGGTGCATGTGCATGTCTTACAACCATTGGGGCAAACGTCATGTGGGGCAGCGCCATATCTCTCCCCTTCGCCCTTCCCATCCAGGTGTCGACAGTGTTGAGACTACTTTGTGAAAGGGTCAGCGATAAACATTCTGGAGTCATATTGATATTCAGTTACCCGGGATAAAATTTTGAATTATATCTACTCAACGCCTGAACAGCCAGCTCAAAGAGTTTATCTGTTTCGTCGTTCACTTCCCCTCCCAACTGGATCGCAGAGCGCAGTGCGTCGTCACATATACTCAAAGCCCTTGAAAACCCATCAGGGAGTTGTCAAACATTCATATAAACGGGGATAATCACGTTCTCAACTCTATATCTTGAAGGTACCGTTGTGGGGAGAGCCGTGAAAGGAGCAGGCTAATATCGATGAGCTTGAATGCCCGATTTTGATAAGCTCTGCCAGTGGTTTTAACACGCTCGATATTAGATGAAAATGTGTTGTCGGATTGTCTTCCTTCATCGAAGACACTCATTGAGGGGAACGGGTGAAAGACAAGGACCCTCCCAAGTTGTTTCCTCTTCGGGTCTCAGGAGGCACGGCGCTATCATGTCGTAAATATAGTCAGAATATCGCCGCAACAAACAACATGTACCTGAGACTGAGGGTGCCTGAGGAACGCGCTCCTATAAGCCCGAATTGTACTGCGATTCGTCGAGTCATGAGCCAGTAGTTATGGCGCAACGAAGGATAGTGTATCGTGTCGAAAGCAGTTTGGGAGCTGCTCTACTCATTTCTTCATCGAGTGCGCAAAGTAGTAGCCGCCGCCGCTTCCAGACGCTGCTGCTCAATTCCCGCCACCCACGCAATATCCTCGAACCGAACCCGGTCCAAGCAGCCAGCTTCAAACGCATTTGGGCTATCCAGTGCTACCAAACCGCATGCGCTGTAGCTGTGAGCGAGAATCTCCTCCACGCACGAAAGAGCCGTCACGGTATGCCTTGCAGCATATTGCATCTCAGGTGTCCGCCGTGCCCACGACCTTCCGGAACGATACTGTCGTCCACCGTTCAACCGTGGCTTCGCCACGGGCAACGACTTGTCTTTGGAGTGGAACGACGGACTGGACAGGCACTTGTTCCACACCTTTTCCACCGCATTGCGCGTCCTCGGTCACTAGTATATGATTTCAACCTACCCTCCTCTCCCTAACGTATTCGGCCGTGGTGCAGGTAGATATCAATCGCATTTCAACCTAGTATACTCTCTCTGTTCATCGTACACCAACGCTGGATTCCGCCACCTTGCAGAGAGCGCTGCCTGGTCTGGAACCAACATTGTTCCCGCTCGCCTCCTCCCACAGGCCTATTTACAGCCGTGCTTGGTAAGCACTACGTTTCTGCTTTGCGCTTTCGCCCAACACCATCTCAGTATCATATTCAGCTGACCGCACGGTACGTCTCTCCGCCAAGCCCGCTCAAGAGTCAACCAAAGACGAACACGAAAGGCATGGGTACTCTGGATAGTTCTTGAAAGCGATTGCGTGGAACGGGGGTGCTGGTGAGGAGTGGCCGAGTACGGTATGTTCATTGGTGAAACTGCAAACGTGTCGTGGACTACTAAAGAGCCATACGAGTGAATGATCGTCTTGACGCCGTGAAATTGTCCGCTCTGCACGCACATTGTCCGAATCGCCACCTACTCGCCAGTAGCTGGCGAGCTGCTCTGGCCTGTACCTTGGCCGGCTGTATTAGGTTACGACCGTTCAAACTTCGGTGATGAGGATATCGGCGCTTCCGATCACTGTATTATACGGGATTGGCCCTAAGGCCTGAGTGCTGAAGCTCTGATGTACCTGAGCGACCCTATAGGCCTCGTGGACTGCTTGGTGTGTTGTTGACCCCAAGGTAAGTCGACATATCCCGCTTTCTTCCTCCGACGAATCTTTCCCTTTCCATAACCAGGCCGCGCACGCACCCGTATATTTTTGGACCTCTCTCTGCCCATGCGCCGGTTCAGTGTCTTTACTACGGGTGGCCTAGTCGACCATGTCGGTTACTGGGTCCTGCATCCTGGAAAGTTGCCGCCGAAACGCCGCAGGCTAACTCAGAGATCCTGGCGGCTGATTGGACTTTGAACACCGGTGTATCATAGATATTGTACGCGGCATGCTGACTCTATCGGCACCCCCTAGCTTGGCTATAGCACGCTAATTGGGGCTGATATCACTTCACTCACTAATTAGCACATATTTAGTAGTCAAGTACGAACGACTAAATATAACGCTTTCCAAAACAAAGGACCATCGGCACCGCTTGTCGCCCACCCCCGATATTCAGTACATCAAAGACTGCGGAGGGAGAGGCGAAGAGAAAAAGAGAATTTTTTATTTTAGGAAACGAGAAAATTAAGGGTGTACCACTGTATCCTCCGAGTTGCCTGGGAACCCGTACATTGTATCTCCGAGTCGGTGCCATCGTTCCTCGTGACACTATCTCCTAACGACCAGAATCCACTATCTTACCACTGTATTTTGTTCCCAGAATAAATGTCTCTCCGTGCCCTATATATACAGTACGAACACGCATGGGTACCTGTCGCTACCACTACAACTTATACTATGCGCCTCACCACAGTCAACAACCTGCCAGTCATCCTTCTTGCCCTCGCAGTTGGGGCAGCCGCATTTCCAGTCCCAGGCATCATGAGCCCAGTACATAAGGACCCATTGGTTAAAGGCCCGTCGAACCTTTTGTTTTGTTTTTTTTCATTTCGCTTCCCTTTTTTACTCAACTCGTCGATAGGCACGCGCGATGTACCCACCTATACTAGTACCAGTAGTGCACCTCTACCAAGTAACATCTACTGAACGTCAAAATCTCCCATTTGTGGAGAAGGTACCAGGTCAGTGGAAAGCTTCTTTAATGTCAAGGTCGAGTGTCCGATGTGACTACCATAGGTAGTGCCGGCGCCTCCTCCGCAAGGCCAACAGCTTTTTACTTCAAGTTCATTAGAGTTGGAGAAGGAGAAGAATGTATGGAGAAGAATGCCTAACCTTTTTTTTCTGTTCGTGAATGCATCTGTCACCGGGTGTATTTAGACGTCGTTAAGGGCACGGAAAAATAATTAAATATGGGATACTCGACTTGGAGGAGATCTGTTCATTTTGAAATCAGCACTGAGTTCTCCGGTTGGTCGGAACCCATGAGGGTCTCGAGTTTCTGAATGCCGCAGACCTGAACATTGTTTGTTGCGGGCTGGTGAAATTTGGCAGAGCCTGATGATTGTTGGCGTCGTGATGTGAATGACCGTCGCTGCGGGCACGTGACTGTGCCTCGTTCTGACTGTCTGATCATTTACTGTTCACCGTGTAGCGGACCATTCCGGTGGTCCCGACCTAGAATCCGACAACGACCGCTGCAGAGCTTCAGATCTGGGTCGCTCAGTGGCACCACGGCCAGGAGTGGGAGTCCTTTGCTGTCTCCCGCCTCGCTTTTTTCCTCTTGCACTCGACTACTAGTAATTTACATCATACCGGCACGTCCAAATTGCGAAGGTAGTCCGTCTCAGATCTCCGATGTCGACCCCCGTAAAGGGCGCAAACAACCTCTCCATGAATTGCAACCTGAATGCCGTCCACTGGCAGCTGCTTACACGGTTGTCCCCCCAACTTGGTGCGGAAGGCGAGTTCTTCGCGTTCCTCCCCACATCCTACTCGCTTTCTATCTGCTATTTTTTGCTCGGCATTCTTCCATGTCGCGTCCTTTTTGGCTGTGGCTGCATAATTGTGACAAACTTAATGGATAGATACAGTCCAACTGCCAACTGATTCAAAAAATAGACCAGATCGGCCATAACAGTGCATATCATTCTCCTCTCTCCTTTTCAAGCCCGTCACGTCGGCATCAGAAGCTTTTCTTTCTTCTCCTTTCTGCGCAACATTGTCATTGCGTAAGCTTGACAGGCAAACACATCTCTGTGGCACTTCCGCTGCAAGTAGCTCCAGAGACTACCTCGTCGGGCAGTTGTGACGCTCCATGGGACAAAGTTCCATCCATCTGAATCATGCACACAAATCCGCGTCTGCTCGCAAATGGACACACCTAACCAAACCGTTCTCTTCCCAGAGGCATACGATGACAACGAGCCAGACCTCTACATCCGAGCGTGTAATCAATCGACTCGGCCGTTGTCTCGGCCGTCCACAGCTGGGAGTGCCAAGATGACGTCTATTTCAATGCCATATCTCTAAATGAGATTCGATGGCAGCACCATCGAATGCTAACGTCTAACCGATCTAACCCAAAGCTGGCGAACGTCATTCTCGATGCCCTGTGACAGACGATCTCTTGCAGGCACGGCACAATGGTTGATAAAACTGATAAATGACAAACATCTACGGATATACTGTAAGTCTCCCGGATATTAGTAAAAAAACGTGTGTTGTGTTAAAAGTCAATTATAGTGACGTCTCGCACAGACATGCGTCGAATCCGCATAATTTACTGACAGACCGGGCTTGGTAGGGATGGTCCTGGGTGACAGCATAAGGCGTGTTGTTCGATCTCTAACAGTTTCTACCCTGAAGAGAAGGCGACAAGGGAGAGTGCAGACAGAACGGCGGGGGCTGCATTACTTGTAAGTTATACGCACTTGACATTAGCATAGGTGGGCGTACCTGGGTGTTGGATGAGGCGATGCAGAGTGTCAGTCAGCATTCCACGAACTTGGAGAACCCTGCTCCCCCAGGATTGGGTGAGGACTAATTACAGCAGTTAATGACGAACAGACGACATTTTTGAGCAAGTACAAGCAATAACAAGGACGCTCACAGCGACACGCGAAAAGTTTGGTTGTGCGCATTACGTTAGCCTAGTGGCAAATTTTATTGAGCTGGGTTGCGCAGCCCGGAGAGAGGCACATGATGCGATTTATGTGAGCGTTAGTTACAAGTTGCAGTGAACCAAATCGACGGCTAACAAGGTGTGTAGACTGGTTGAGATGTTCACGGAAGCCGGGTCATGACGTCATTCCAGCTGGTTACTAAGCATCGATGTCAGCGTTGGTCAACCCCTGCAGCAGTTTCTTCCCAGTTCCAGTTCTCTGCAGCCCCACATGCCACATCTGAGGTCTCACCCCCCACAAGGGAGAATACACTTAATTATTTATGAGCTCCCTGGACAATCCCCTTTTCTTCTTGAGATTCCCACCGGCTTCATCGAAACCTTGTGCACACGCCCTCGGAAATACCTCAGGTACCTAGGCTGGTGCATCCTAGGTGTCGATGGGCACGTTTCAATGCAGTACCCTGCCATTGAAGAAGATATTGGAAACAATGGTCTCCTGGTGGACGCAGCTGTCTATTGTTATAAGGTCCGTCCAGGTCTGAGTCTTCCCCATAGCACGCATGTCACTTTCCCCTAATTCTCTATAAAGGTACTGATCCCCTTCAACGTCTAATCAATGCCGACGTCATCAAAACACGTCTTGCCACTTCATTACCGTCTGGGGCCACATCTGACCGACGAGGACCGTTCCGTGAACGTCTCGAGGAACGTGATATGTGCTGTACAATGACGGGTCTACGATATCAAGCGGCGCATATCATTCCATATGCACGTGGAGATGAAGTGAGTGTGTCTTAAATAATCGCAGGAGCATAAATTTACCCATCATAGTGGATAAATTTCATAGTCAACAACCGCCATCCAGAAGCTTATGGCGAGAATGTCTCAGACCTTGATTCTGTGAACGATATCCGGAACGGGATACTGATAAATCATATTATCCATGCCTATTTCGACTCGCGCCAATTCGCCTTTCTGAAGGTGGCCATCTGTAACCAACACAGTATTCTGCAGTCTCCACTGACTTGGTCATTTTTGCAGACACCAAACCATGTGCTGACCATTGATGATGTGCCACTGGTAGTCGATAGTGATCGTAATTTTATGTCCGGAACCCAATGTCCTCCGGATGTACGGTATACCCTCCAACTCATCGACCATAGTATCCCGGGCCGCACGAGATTAGAAACAGCGTGCAACCTTAGACGGGATGCCGCCTTCAAAATTGAAACCGATTCTCCCAAACCCTCTGGTCTCTTATTGCACTATCATTATGGTACTACCGTTATCAGGTGCTGGGGTCGAAATCAACACATACTTCGATCTGGAAATGGACCACCTGGCCCCCCCCCACCACCCCCAGGTTTAGGTACAGACCCTACCAACCCTAGCGGCCCTTCGACTTCTGCTCAAGACCGAACCACAACGGCTCCAAAACGTAAACGCAATGGTGGTACCGCAGGTAGCAGTAAGAAGAAAAAAGGCCGAAATCACAATTCAGGTGCAGGAGATGCCATCGCTGACGTTAACGAGTCAACTGAATGGAACGAGGATGATTACATGCTTCTTTTCTGGAGCAATACTGAAGCCGCACGTGAGCGTCGTCAAGCTGCTGAAGACGAATTTTCGTCTCGTATCACGACATGGGCAAGTGGGGTTTCGGCACAAAGGGTTTGACTGAATTTGGGGGCTCATCAACAAATACCTTCGATGGGTTGTTTCAGTGGAAAATTACGAAGTTACATGGGCCAGAAGCAGACGGGATAGATGAAGAAGAGTTTTCGTTGGTGCACCTTCCGAGTTGGATGGCAGTGAAGATGAAGTGCCAATGTCTTAATAACATTGTAAGGAACTTTATTCCGGGTAGTGAATACCAAT
>WNFQ01006974.1_pt1 | contig 13596 bp, 14 predicted proteins | sample 5400171 | NCBI WGS metagenome assembly WNFQ01 (sample SAMN13153356, study PRJNA577476) | soil metagenome | isolation source: 20 cm soil under Madrone tree | place: USA:California | collected 2016-06-14
TGATCTCCGAGAAGGTATCCCATATCTTCTGGGCCCAATCCCAATCTTCCTTAGTAGCATGGGTATTAAGCCAGTCAGTGACTTGTTCACGATGAAGCCCATAGCCCTTAGCTCGCTTGACAAGGTTGGATTCATTGCCCGCATCGAGTAGAATCGCCAGCATATTCTTTCGAGTGAATTGCATCAGGTGGCCCTCGGCGCCACCTGCTTGAGAGATTGGGTCTTTGAAGATTGAGTTATCCACCAACTTATTTAAATCCTTTGGCGTACCAATTGCATCAAGGACTCGACTATACTTCTTTTCTAGAGCCACTTCCCCATATGCAGCAGCAGATAGATCACGCATAACATATTGATTAAACACCCCACGAGGATCACCACGATCGAAGCGGTTGAATAAACTTGCGATCTGTAAGTGGGCCGCACCATAGGTACGAATAATCTTTGCTGCTTTTGGAGGCACTATACCTAGTAACCAACGTCCACCTTTGGCGTCATAAAACTTTTCCTTGAAGGTGCGGAGCTGGTCTATCATCTGGGTTTTAATATCAGCTAGGTCCGCAGCTTCGCCTGCCTTGTAGATTTTGAGTTCGTCCCTAGCGTTGGCGTTGAGGGAGCGGATAGAGTCATGGACCGCCCTGAACTCTTCGGCCGTTAGGTTCTCAAACTCCTTCTTGAAGGCGGGGTCGAGTAGGAATTCGGCAACTGGGATTTCTCTAAGATCGTGTTGTTGTTTGAAGTCGACGAACTCTTCCAAGGTCTTGCCTTGATAGGCGAGGGCTGATTGTAGGTCTTGGACCGAGCGTTTGACTTGGCGACCGACTTGGAAAAGGATTTGGTGGATATAGGGGACATAGCTTGGGTCCAAGGAAGGTTGGTCTCTGGCAGACAGGCGCTTGGCTAACTTATCAAAGGAAGCCATGGACTTCTCTAGCTTCTTGGCCTCAGTCGCCATTTGTATAGCAAGGTATTGCTGTTGCTTCGCTCGGAAAGCGCCAGCATAGTCTTCCTTAAGTAAGCCCATCTCAGCAGCCTTACCAGTCTTGCCAGCAGAGGCTAGGAACTTATCGGTGTCGATCGATCGTAGGGGGGTTTGTTCGAACTCTCCCTTGACCCAAGACTTAAGTTGATCCTTGGTGATCGAGAATTCTCCGCCAGCCTTGATGCCTAAGGCGAGGACTTCTTCGTGTAGAAGGTCAAGCTGGGTCTCGGAGATCGCCTGGTCCTTGGCCTCATCGAGGATAGATTTCTCTAGCGAGCCATATTTAATCTCCATCTGCCGTTGGGTTTCAAGATCGGTGACTCGCTTGACGTAGTCCTTAGCCGACATACCAGCCTGCATCTTCGCCTCATTGTATTCTCCTAAGCGATCAACCATCGCTGCACCTGAGCCATAGCCAAAGACCCCAGCGAAGTCGTCAGGGTTGACTCCGGACTTGGAGACATAGTCTTTAGGTAGGCGAGCCCTTTGCTCAGGGGTTATAAACCCTTCACCAATCTTGACACGGCTCGATATCTTATTTCCATACAACTCTCCAGCACCAAAGAATAAATCCGCAGCCACATCTGGACGCTGGCGAATACTGTCTGAAATGTCTGAACGAACTTGTTTCTCATTATCTTTCCATTCTTTGGTTAGGCGTTTGCCTTGTTCCTTTTCGGCTCGGGCTTGCGCCGTTGCTAGGTCTTCAGTATGGCGTTGGTCGATGAGCTTCATATACCGCTTGAACTGATCCGCTGTCATACCGACGGCGGCAGCCTTGTCGAACATAGGCTCTTCGCCTTCCATCATAGAAGGTTCTAAGAACGCCCCACCAGCATGACCCTTCGGCTCCCTCGCCCCGACTTCGCCTGTATCCATCTTCTGGAAGAGTTCTTCCCAGGTGGGCTCACGGCCTAGAAGTTCTTTAAGTTGGGATTTGAGAGATTCGAAGAGTTCCTTCAATCGTTCGAAGATAGGGTGAAGCCTTGGTGAAACCTCTTCACCACGAAGCCAATTCCGATAACCTTCGGCGATGGCCTCTTCAAGCTTGGCAGGCATATCGAGGGTTGGGTACCGCTTATCGATCCCAAACTTCTTAACCCAATCCTGCTCCCTAGCAACCCGAGATAAGGTCTCCCATTCGCCTTCGGAGAAGAAACCAAACTGCTTGAGGTAATGAACTGCCTCATGCCTAGCTACACCTAAGGCATCATCAGCATCCAACGCAACGACTATCCAAGGATTCTGTCGCCAATGGGGCAGCATGAAGCCTTGACGACGACCGGCCTCCCCACTGGGTTTTTCAATATGGGAAGGGGTAAAGACCTGAGCATCAGGGGCGAGCTTGGATAGAGTATCTCTGATTATCGTATCAGCTTCGGCTTGATGAGGTTCGAGTTCGGGACTATAGTGAAGGATGCCTCCCTTGCCTACGTCGACTTGAGTGGTATTGAATAAGTTGTGTAGAGCCTCAACATGGGTCCAACCCCTTGGCCCCTCTAACTCATCGAACTTGATCCAAATCTCCTTCTCAGTCCCCGCTCTCTCCCTTGCGCCAGAGATGCGGAAGCCCCCGATCTCTTCAGCTTCTGGATAGTGTTCCTTAAGTTGGCGGGCAAGGTCTCTAGTCAAAGCTGGACCAAACATATTGGCCCCTTTCATTCCTCCTATATTATCTACATAAAGTCTCTTACCGTTATTAAATGGAACAACTCGAACGAATCCCCTACGAAGACCATTCTCATCCATGATGTTAAAGCGATCGGACTCAATTGTTGGGTCATCAAGACTAGGCTCTTTTCCAGGCTGCTTTTCTAACGTTAGCTTCCGATCACCAATAGAGAACATCGGCTCAAGGCCAGAAGCGCCACGGACAGATGGGAGAGGTTCGGGGATGATCTCGGCGGGCTTAGGAGGTTCAGCAAGACCCTCCTTGGCCTCAGCCTCCGCTACCTTCTCATTCTTCGTAATCCCTCTAGGCCTAACTCGAATATCATCATGAAGCTCCTTCGCCACTTCCGGGTCTACCTTCGCCAGCCAATCGGCTAACGGCACCTGTACATCCCCACCAGTCGCTACGGCAGTCCGAAGTTCTTCAGCGATTCTAGGAGACCATCCAAGGATATTATCTCCGGCTTCTGGGACCTTGCTTCCGTAGAGCTTCGCCACAGCATCGCCAGAGATACCAATACTAGCATCGCTGTGCTGGCGAATAAAAGAAGCAAAAATCTCCTGCGACCGTTCTTTGGTAGGATCAGCTTGGGCTTTCTTAAGGGCTTCATCGAGATTATCCAGGTCGAGTTTGTTTTCTTCATGTAGGAGCTTGTCGATCTCTGGATCGAGCCCTCTAGGTGGAACCTTACCGTCGTCTAGCCAAGGTTTGATTTTCTGAGCTATATTCAAAGCCTTATCGATCTGACTAGAAGATAGACCTTCAAACTCAGGTGGCCTAGCACCTTCGGGGAGAGATCGGATGTGTTGTCCTAAGGTAGGTCTAGGTGCAGGATGTGGTCTAGTCCCCATTAACTCTGCTTCGACTACTCCAGCCGCTTCACGAGCCATGCTTTCAGCGGTCTGTTCACTGGCGCCAAAGGCCCTAGCTGCTGCTTCAACACCACCCTTAGCACCCTCAGTAACAGCCCTCATGGCACCTTGGCCGAAGCGAAAGGCGATTTCAAATGGGGACCAGCCGACAGCAGCAATGGATGCCTCTAGCGGATGGGCTATACCATATTCGCTTTTTAAGGCCCAATCGCCAACCCCACCACCTTCTACTGCGCCTTCTTTATAGCCTCTAACAATGCCACCAAGTATACCACCAGCGATTGCTGTTTGGGCTTTGTGTTTTGGTAAGGCCAGCTTTACCAAAGATTCGCTAATGTCGTCCAGGCTGGCATAGCCATCATTGGAGATTTTGGCATGCATCGGGTCGGCGTCGACGTATTGGCGAAGGTATTTGTTTGATCGGAGGAGATTGGCGGTAAGGGCGGCCTTGTGTTGTTCTTCATAGTTTTCCAGATTGGGATAGATTAGCGTAGGGTTATCACCGGTGGCATCGCTAAGTTCGACCGCCCGAGCAGCCTTCTCCGGATCATCGGCAAGCGACGACATCACATGAGACATCGACGACCGCTGCTCACGGAGGATGAAGGAGGAAGGGTCTAAGCTAGGGTCTACGTCGGTGTCGGTCATTCTGGCATAACTATTTGTCGTTGTTTCTCATTCAATTCTACTTTAAGCCGTGCAGTATATCCACCTTGGGCCGCTGGGTTTATTTCAACAATACGGCCTAGCTCAGCATAGAGTTTATTACAAGCCTCTTCTGGAGTAGCTGCATATTGTTCACAAGTAATGACTTCAAGCTTATTCATTTTGTGGCCTTTGTAGACGGATAGAGTTTTAGAAGCTGGGTACGAACATAGGCTCGGTTTAGTTGTTCAGGTGTGGGTTCGACCCCTCCCTTGGCAATCACATCGGCCTTTACATCTGCGGAGAATTTATCTGGGGTAGGTTGATCATAAAATGGCTTCTTTTCCCCGCCAAGCAAATAGCCAAACCAACCCGGCTCGGACCGTTGTTGAATCACCTGCGGGGCAATCTGTTCGTTGAATTCTTTATAGGTCGGCGGCTTGCCGTGGTTTTCCTGCCAGATGTCTAGAGCGGATTGGACCGTCCCGGTCAGGTGATCGTAATCGTCTTTGTTCGAAGTAGTTCGTTTATAGACGCCAAGGGCCTCCATCTGCGAACCCATCGACCCACGCATCCAGCCAAGGGCTCGATCAACACGTGGGTCTTGGTTTTGATTCTTCTTCAAGGCTTCTTGGCGTTTGACGACCTTGTCCATTTGGGCTTGGTTGAGGCCGGTTTGGTAAGGATCGATGGAGAGGAAGCCCTCGACATCGTTATTTGACATCCCTACCATTTGATTATAGAGTTCTTCGTTCGCAACTTTGTTCTTGGCTGCGTTGTAGGAGTTGATCCTCGCAGGGATCGCCAGGCGATCAGTCTTTGGAAGGGCGTCTATAGCTGCTGCGACCTTGGGGTCGGCACGAAGTTGTTGTTCATCCTTAACCCCAGCGCCGATGGCCCCAGCGATCGTCTGTTGGTTATCATAGGTTTCTTGCTTCTTAGCAAAGTTGGCTTGGTTCCAGATACCCCTAACAGCAGCAACAGCATGTTGTTCAAGGATAGGGTCGTCAGGGTCGAAGGCTTTGGCCTTGGCTCTAGCCTCAGCTTCCATGACACTAAGGGCCTTAGGAGCCTCAGTCTCTGAACCCTTTCCAGCTTCGAAGACTGAGTTGGCGATGTTGACTGAACCTACCGCACGGCCTTGGGCTCGAACGGTGTTGTCTACTTTGAGATAATCTTCTTGAGTTAGTTCGGTCTTGTTCTCGTCGAGTTCCTTGGCTGCGCCGAAGGGGTCGATTCGGGAGTTACCAATGATCCGCTGGGCCCACAGACGAGATCGGGCCTTTTGAAGCAAGGCTTGTTCTTGAGGTCCCCCGGTATCAAAGCCATGAGCAGCGGAGACGGTAACTGCGTTCTGCTCAGTTCTAGCAAGCTTCTCCTTAAATAGCCTTGGGTCCTTAGGGTCATCTTCAACAGTCTTGGCATCGATCTCCATCTGAGATGTAGCAGTGCCAACTACATACTGACGCTGGGCCGTAGCAGCCGCACCTGCACCGTTGAAGATCGACCGGCCCATCCAGCTTGGATCATATATTTAGCATCAGCTTCGGTTGCTTCAGCTTCGTTTTGCAGGTTCTGTAAAGCGATTGCCCGATTGAAGATTTCATCGCCAGCATGTTCAGTAGTTTTACCCAGGCCCTGAACAGCCTGCGCCACCTCGCCACCAAAGGCAGCCCCCGGCACCCGAGGATTCATCTCCGGAGTGGGAATGTCGGCTAGGGTTTGACTGGGGACGCCAGTGTAAGGAACTTGGGCCAATTAGGTCTCCATAGCCAAGGCGTTCTTGCCAAAGGAGGATGAAGCTTGGAGCCATTTAGAGGAGACAGAGCCTGCGGTGCCGAGGATAGAAGCGACGGCTCCGATATCGCCAGCCTTCTTTGCTTGCTGCCCAGCGATTACATCTGCGCCTGCTTCGGCGCCCTTGGTCGCCGCCTCGACCTCGAAGCCATAAGCCTTCTTAGCGAAGTTGGTGCGGATTAGGTTTTGATCGTAGATGCCAAGGTCAGTGGTGGACTTACGAACCGCAGCAGCGGAACCAGAACCTACCTCAATTCCTGAGGCTGCTTGGTCTACTTTCTGTTGAGCAACTGTAGCTGCGGTCTTGAGCCCAGATTGATAAGCTGCCGAGCCTCCAGCTTCTTGAGCATAGCTTGCGTTCTGCAAGGCGATCTTTTGATTAAGCTGGGCGACTCCAGATTGGTAGTTATACATCGCCTGATCGGCTGCACCCTTTTGCAATGAGCCATAGGCAGATACTCCACCACCGATAAGCGATGACCCAGCCCCAATCGCAGCCCAGGTGAATGGATCGGCCATCAGCCCTTCCTTATCTCGAATGGACGAAACCAAACACCCTTGCCCTTGATCGGCTCGCCAAACTTGGCTCCAAGCCATTTGAGCCAGCGGATGCTGCGGGTTGAGTTGACTTCGCAGTAGCCAGTGATAACCGGCCATTCCTCAAGTATCTCGGCAATGGCCTTCTGTGAATAGCGAACGAAGAGGAACTTGTATCGGTCCACAACATCAGTCGAGAATAACCAGAGGTAGGCCTTATCCGACATCAAACTCGGTGGGACCACTCCCCAGGCACAGCACATTGTTCCATCTACCGATCCGATGTAGAGCTTTGCGGAAAAGGTAAGGTATTGTTCCAAAACCTCTGTCTCTTCATCACTTAGTATTCCCTCCTTGGCTTCGAAAATCAACTTCCTTGTCTTGGCCTTATCAGCGAGTTCTATAAGTGCTGTCATTTGGCTGTATCCCCAGGTGTTACTTGTGGAATGACTCCTAAGATGGAGGCAGGGAAAGGGAATGGTTGTTCGATGCAGTATTGACCGGGGACGGTCCAACTTGGGTCTAGGCGAGTCATGGCGTCGCCAGTGACGAGGTCAGTGACGCGGGTGTTGGTGGCTGAGCCAACATTGCCTCGGACTAGGTCTTTCATTGGAAGAAGGGTGCCAAAGGTCTTGCCGATTGATAGACCCAGGGTTTGATGGACCCGGACGGTCACTGCCGGGATGGATTTCATCTTCCCTTGGATAGTAGGTTCGCCTGTATCGAGTTGGAGGGTTTGGAGTCGAGGGGTATAGGCGAGGCCGATGGTAACGCGGGTGTAGCCAGTAGCGGGTGAAGCTGGAGCTGGAAGAGTGAAGCTACCGGAGGTAGGCATGGCGAATGGAGTGATAACGGTGACGTTGCCAAGGTTATCCGTGGCAAGTCCAGTAACAGTGGCTGCGGCTAAATGCTGAGCGCCCATAAAAGCCAAGGTCGCCACGCCATTGTATTGCAATCCAGCATCAACGGCCCAAGCATCGGTGAGACCGGTAGGGTAGAAGAGTTCGGCTATCCGCTCGACGTATTGGACAATGACGCCATTGATAGTCCGTTGAACTGCGACATAGATCGCATCCACCTGACCAGCAGCGACCGTCTCGGTTACTGACGCAACGGACTTGAATGCTCCTTGAGTATCACTATGAGACCAAGCGATCAGGTCTTGTTCTTTCAAGAAAGTCAGGGTTAGCATGGTCCCATCATTCCGCACCGCCCAAACGACTTTATAAGGCTCCTCTGCCCAAGCCCAACCGATGATAGAGAATCCATAGAAGAGATGGGAGGATAGGACCGAGATATCGGTTCCAGTGTAGACTTGAGTGTAGAAGTTGAAGACCAAATCTCTAACAATGGAGCCTTTGGATTGAACATATAGAACGTTGTCATTAGCGACGATCGGCGGCGGGAAGCTGGCGCCATTGTAGGCTTGGGAATTGGCGACGATCTGCGTGGCTGAAATAGGTGCTCCGGGCGATCCGCCATTGATAAGCCAAGCTTGCTTGTCTGAGAATACAATCAGCCCTTGAGGCTGTGTGATCATGGATTGAATTGTGTTCAATTGACCTGAGGTCAAGGTGCCAGAGATAGCGTTGTCTGGCTCCACTGGGGTGCTGGTATTGAAGTTATAGTAGGCTCCTGGCTGAGAGAAGTTAAACTGTTGTGGGGAGCCTACCGGCCCAGCAAGGACTAGCCTCTGTTGGAATATTCCAGGGACCGTTGGATTACCAGAGGCTCCAGCATTAACGCCAGCATAAGCTGCGCCACCACCCCCACCGGAGATAGTTACAGTTGGGATAAATGTATATCCACTACCAGGATTAACTGTGTCGATCCGACTAATGCCCCAAGTGAGGTTGAAGTTGGCTCCAGTGCCGATGCCGCTTGTAGAAACCTGGGCCACAGGATTGGCTGGAGTGGCGCCTGCGGAAATAGAACCTGGGTTGATAATTGCTATACTAGTGACTACACCTCCAGCACTGATAGTTAATACTTGCAACGTGACTCCGTGCGAAAGGGTTATAGTATCACCTACAACATAGTTGGTACCACCAGCATTGGTCACTGCAATATTGCACTGTAGTAACGCTACTGCTGTAGCCGTAACACCAGCAGAAGCCGAAAGGGTGACGGTAGGAACTGCTGTGTAGACTCCTGATGCGGTAAGGATTATAGCAGAAACCGAACCAGCACCAGTGAATGGATTTTGTATAACCGGCGGGCCAGAGGAGAAGTCAGGGCCGATATTAGAGTCAAATATAGAAGTCCCTTGAACATTCCCAATAAAGCCAAATGCCGAGCCAGCCAAGACAGGGTTGTTATAGCTAGGATTAGCCCGATAGATGTTATAGCTGACTGCACCAGCCACTGGCAACCAAGCTATGGTATTAGTTCCAGCAGTAGCGCGAATGTCAGTCAGGGGGCCGAAGACAACATAATTAGACGGAGCACTTTCTTGCCCATTAACATCTACTGCTGTAACAACATAAGCATACCAAACTACACCTGCGGCGAGGGTTGTGAGTGTTGCAAAACCTCCTGGTGTGGCGATGGTAGTGCCAAAGGTGATTGGAGTTAGAACCCAATTGGTTGCTGTAACTAAGGTTAAGGAAAATGGAACGTGATTTGGGTGGCACAGAATCATTGTATCGACGTTCTGGACAAATTTGATCAAGGATAATTCATTTGCTTGATATAATGTGCTGATGGTATAAACTCGCTGAGTCACACCACCAGAGATATATGGAGAAAGCGAAGCGAATGATATTGGATTGTTGACAAGGTCTGCAATACGAATATTCGCTGGATCGGCAGTGGAGACGATGTAGTAATTGCCGTTTAATTGTGTTGATCCACCTACACCGGATATAAATATCCAATCGCCAGGTGCATAAGCATTGGCAACTACGATGTTAGCTTGGCCACCTACATTTGTTATGTTAGTTATTGCCAAACCAGTTTCAACAACTGGAGCACCATTGTTGTAAAATCGAATATAACCATCGCCAAATTCGAGAACGTAGGATACGGCTAGTGAGGCTTGAAAGGGGATTAGGCGAACAGTTGTAGCATATCTAGTTTGTAAAATATACTTCGTGCCAGCACGAGCAGTGGCACCACCACGATAATCGACGAAGAAGTTTCGAAGGAGGGCAGCGCCAGAATGGTACTTAGCGATGTCGACTCGGGCATTCAGGGCTGGTGCCCATTCGCCAGAGTTGAAGGAGAACTGCATTACAGGAGATGCGATAACTACCTCCTATTGTAGACGGCATATTCGCCGTGAATATTAACAAGAGCTTGTTTATAAGTCTCAAGTGCTTCCTCTTTAGTCTCAAACATTCCTAAATGGATTTGTTGTCTGTCTGAAGTAATCTTGGCTCGCCACTTTCCATTTAGAAATTGATCAACACCCCTAATAAGATTGCCATTATTGGCAAAATTCTGTGCTTGCGTTGCTTCTCTAAGATTTAACCAAGCATTATCTAAACCGTCACCATTCCAGTGATCAATCTTTTCAGGACAATTTTGTGTCTTGATAAACCATGCTATTCTACGATTAAAGATATTCCTACCGCCAATCTTTGTTCTCCAATATAATTTGTCATGTTGCGCAACAAATATAGAGCCCACAAATTGACCTTCATTCCTACCATTCTTCCAAAGCAAATCACCAGAGATTTCATCATAATGAAACCTACTTGTGATATATTCATATGGTAGATCATTTAATAACATAGGCGATCCTTAGAAGAAAGTCGGGAGTAGGCCTCCCCAGTCGAATGCATTGTAGGGACCAGACTGGAACCCATCTGTCCACCAGATACCTCTAGCGCGTATCCAATCAGGGGTGGAGTCGTTGACAGTCAGGCCTTCGTTGCCATCGACCTTACGGGCCTCGGTCAGGGACATATTCGCCATTTGGATACAGGCGTTGGCGAGTGCCTTATCACCAGTCAGGCCCATAACGATATCGGCACCGAGCTTACCTGCCATTGCATCTTGGAACATCGGGTCCCAGACGTTAGGGTCGATGATCTGGCGAATGTAGGTAAGGGTAGCAAATTCTTGGTTACAGAGGATGACTCGTTGGTTGCCTTTGGCGCCGAAGGTAAGGTTGAAGGTGGCACCAGAACCTAAGCCATCAGTTGAACCTTGAGCAACAGGGTTAGTTTGGGCCGCGAAGTAAGACCCACCGAAGGGTGGATTGGCGTCAACGATTTGAGAAATCACCGAAACAGAAGTGATAACACTAGCAGCCACACTACCAACGAGAAGCTGAGCAGGAGCACCCAAAGGAGGAGAATCTGTCGGTCCTGAAGCAAGTGTAATAATATCACCAACAGCATAGCCTGCTCCACCGAAGACTACCGCTGCGGCGGTGACTGGAACGAACTTATCTGACTGAACTCTGAATCTGATCGGCGATCCAAGCCAAGTTGATGGGGCTCCACCTGTGATAGCTGTAGTAATTGGAACGTTGCCTGCAAAGCCTGTTTGGGTAGATGGTATAATCCACAAGGCCCGTAGGCAATCGGCAGGGTATTGGTACTCATAAGCCCAAGGCGGTGGGGGTTGCCCAGGTTGCCAGAGATTGGTGGCTGGGGAGGTATTCTCTGGTGTGCCAGGGGTAGCAGAGATTAGGGACATATTCAAGGTCGCAGTGGCAAAGTCCCATGGGGCCATACGAAGCAGGCTATCCCGAGTGTTTTCGTAAGTCAGGTTAGCCTGAATCGCTTCGTTAGTTCCATTCGCCAATAGTTCCGCATCGGTCACGGTGGTTCGCGAGCCAAAGGCTTGCAAAGCTAAATTCACTATGTCAGTTTTTGTAGTCATTGCAACCAGCCCCAATTTTTGCCTATTTTTATATAATAGACTGCTTGCTTAGATATATTATATTTTCTACCGATCCATGCTAATGAATAACCTTTAGAAATTAAATCACGTATTTCAAAAACAGCTTCTTCGGTTAATTTTACGCAACCATGATTTTCACCATGAGCATGCCTCCATTTAGAAACTTCGTCATCTTTATTAGTTTGTAATGTACCTAGAAATAGATGGTCCGGATTTACACATGATGGATTATCACACGAATGACATACAAAAATATCATCAGGAACCTTACCTTTATATAATTCATGAGAAATAATATGAGCACCTCGTTGTGTGTATTTACCAAAACTGATGATTCCATATCCACCACCAGACATGCCTCCGGTGAAATTCCAACAGGCATTACTATCGATGCTAATTTTGCTCAGAATTTCACCGGGAAGGCATTTCATCAGTGCTTACCTTGTGTACCACAACAGCCATGGTTGGTTCCACCTAGTCCTGGTCCTTGGCGCATCTGGCCTGTTGGGCCTTGAGGTGGGGAGTACGGAATCGGCTTCGGTTCACAGTGACCACCATTGGTAGCTCGGGGAGCTTGGCCAGCACCAGAGTCTTGGCCATATTCGGATAGGATGTCAGACATTAGATTTTCCTCCCTACATCGCCAGCAGGCACTAGAGTTGGCGAGCTTTCCTCAGCTTTGGCTTCATCAGCCTTAGCCTTTTCAGCTTCAACCTTCGCCTTTGCAGCAGCCTCGGCGGCGGCCTTCTTATCTGCCTCGGCCTTAGCCTTGGCGATCTCCTTCGCAGCTTCATCATCCATGGCCTTAAGCTCTGCCACAGCTATGCCCATTAGATTATTATATCCTGGCCCAGCCGCAGCAGCAGCATGGACTACGTCAAGAAGGAGTTTCGTGCGTCCTAGATCAATGCTCATTTGTGGTTTCCTTGTGATCCGCCGTGGTGGATGGTGGTGGCAACTGGTTGCGGAGCGGTGAAGCCCCGGCCAGCCTCTAGTGGCGTTGGATTACTAATCACAGCCACGCCAAGCTGTGCAGCGCCACCTGGGTTGATGGCATGAGGAATGGGCTCTCGCTTTTGCCCTGAGTCGGAGGAGTGTCCTGGTCCTTGTTTCATTCGCTAGTCTCCTTTGGTTTAGCTAGTTGACGGGTATGATCCCAACGGTTTAGTGGGTCTTTAGCCATCTCACGACGGACCTTTTCAAATGTCCCACCGTCTTTATGCATCTCGTCAAGGATTTGTCGATAACGATCATCACAACGCTCCATTTCTCGAAGTACATGCTGAGGTGGAGGGTGGCCGTTTTCGTGGTAGAGATTGATGATATCATGAACGTCGTGCATGTACATAATGAACCTACGCATCTTCTCTGGAATTTCAGACTCAGCATCTCGAATAGCATTAACCATGAAAGAGGTTAATTCTCGAATGTCCTTAAGTTCTCGGGCGATGCGTTCGAGAAGGTTGGTATCGTCAGGCATTATTTGCCCTTCTTAGGCTTGATCTTCCCGGTGCCAGTATCGGCTCGATTGAACTCCTTGGCGACCTTAGTTGGGATTCCGACCTTCTTGGCGAATGCCGGATTGTGAGCAGCGGCCGCCATAGTACGGGCTTGCTTTGCGGATTTAGAAGGCATAGGGGTTCTCCTTATTTGACATCTTTCATCATTGCAGCGAAGCAGAAGGTAGAGGTACGGCAGGAGTAAGAGAGTATATCCACAGCTGCGGCAGTAGTAGTTAGAACTGGAGCAGTTCCACCAGCGAATTTGAATTTCGAATCCCAGACTGTGGTTCGACTGCCGGTGCCGTCTTGGATGAAGGTGATTGTGCCTGATTTGCCCACCACTACATTAGAGACTGTTTGAGTAGTGATGTTGCCAGTAAGGGTCACAACCGCATCACGGAAGGTAGACATGTCGAAGGTAGTGGTAGTACCATAGGTGACCGTAACCTCTGGTGGCCAAACAACGCTTGGGGTGACGATTTTGTTATTAGCTGTACCTGCGTACATATCTGGCACAGTGGCGAGAGCATATTCGCCTACCTTGCCTGCATTGTTGTAGAGGATATTGGTCGTTGCTCCACCAGCAACGTTGGTGACACCAACGGTTATAGAATCTCCAACAGCGGAGTCGGGTAGGGCCTTGATAATATAATCAACGGTGACAGCTGGTTGGATAATCGAAAATGGAGTTGAAGAGCCTCCTTGGGCTGCGCCAGCTAGAGTAGCACCAGAAAG
>WNFQ01005210.1_pt1 | contig 13595 bp, 8 predicted proteins | sample 5400171 | NCBI WGS metagenome assembly WNFQ01 (sample SAMN13153356, study PRJNA577476) | soil metagenome | isolation source: 20 cm soil under Madrone tree | place: USA:California | collected 2016-06-14
CCCCAGATTCCCCACAAAAAACTGCGTCACCCGATTCATCAAAAAAATCCGCGCAGGAGCATCTGAAACTCCGTGCCCGCGCCCGGGAAACGGCAACACTTCCACGTCCTTGCCTTTTTCGATCAGCTTATCCACCAGCGCCAGGGTGTTCGAGAAGTGCACATTGTCGTCTTCCGTTCCGTGCGCAATCAGCAGTTTGCCGCGTAGCTGCCCGGCCTTCTCAATCGGCGAAGATTCCTGATAGCTCTCTTGGTTTTGCGGCAGCAATCCCAAGTACCTCTCGGTATAAATCGTGTCGTAGTAATGCCAATCCGTCACGGGCCCTCCCGCAAAGCCGGCCTTGAAGTCTTCGGTATCTTCGAACATCGCGTGCAGCGTCATGTGGCCTCCGTAACTCCACCCCCAGATCCCGATGCGTTTCGCATCCACCCACGGCTGACCTTTCAACCACGCCACGCCGTCCCGCTGGTCGGACATTTCTTGCGCGCCAAATCGAAAATGGATCGGCTCCTCGAACAAATGTCCGCGCCCCGCCGAGCCGCGATTATCCACCGCGAAAATCACAAATCCTTTTTGCGCCATCATTTCATGCCACAAAAATGTCGCCCCTCCCCATTGATTCATCACCACTTGCGCGTGCGGCCCTCCATACGTATAAACCAGCACCGGATATTTTTTCGCCGCATCAAAATTCGCCGGCTTGATGATCCACGCATTTAAGTCCATTCCGTCGTGCGTTTTCACTTTCATAAATTCAGGCGGCGACAACTTGAACTCCGCAAGCTCAGCGACTTTATTTTCATTCAGCACAATGGCCGCGCTCCCATCGATCTTGCTCACCATTTGCTGCGGCGGCGTCATCGCATTGGAATACGTATCCACAAACGCACTGGCCTCCGGAGAAAGCTGCACGGTATGCACTCCGTCTTGTTTTGTAATTTGCGCGAATCCCGTTCCGTCCAGTCCCACACGATACAAATGTCTTTCTATCGGCGTCTTCTCCGCCGCGTTGAAGTACACAATTCCCTTCGCTTCATCCACTCCTTCAAGCGCTGTCACTTCCCAATTGCCCTTGGTCAATTGCGCTTCTTCTTTTCCATCTAGTCCGTACAAATACAAATGCCGGCAACCGCTGCGCTCGCTCGACCACAAAAACCGCTTCCCATCCTTCAGGAAATACAAATCGTCCGACACATTGATCCAGTACGCGTCCTTCTCCGTCAGCACAACGCTCGATTTTCCCGTCTCCGCATTCGCAACCAGCAATTCCAGTTGCGTCTGCGGACGATTCAACCTCTCAATAGCGACTCGCTTTGAATCCTGCAGCCATGCAACGCGCGGAACATACTGATTCGTCTCCGCGCCAGTGTCCATCAACGCAGTTTTGCCTCCATTCACGCCCGCCACATAAACATGCACCACCGGATTATTTCCGCCCGCGATGGGATACCTTTCTTCCTCCGCCTCCCCTTCAAACGAAGCAAAATCCACCAGCGGATATTTTGTAACTTTGCTCTCGTCCATTTCCAAAAACGCAATCCGCGTGGAATCCGGTGACCACCAGTACGCGGTCTTCAGGTCCAACTCTTCCGGATACACCCAATCCAGCTCTCCTCTGCGCACTTCTTCCGTTCCGCCATGGGTTACCGCCCGCTCTTTGCCGTCAGCCACGTTCACCACAAACAGATTGTGCTCGCGTATAAAACTGACAGACTTTCCGTCCGGCGAAATCTTAACGTCCGCGATGGTTTCTTTTCCTTGCAGCAGCGTACGCGACGCTTGCGTCTTCAAATCAAACCAGCTCAGCGAATTCGGCCCAACAAATAAGAGCTGCTCTCCGCCCGGAGCCCACACATACTGCGACGCCGGATGCCTTCCCAGCCCGGTAGCCTGAGTTTGCGGAGTCTTTCCGGCCGGCAGCACCGTCTCCAACTTTTCCGCGCTGAGCAGCAAGCGTCGTTGCCCACTGGCGATCTCAAGACCCCACAATTCTGTCTTGGCGTCTTTTCCCGTTCCCTTGGCCTCGAAGAAAGTAACCATCTTTCCGTCCGGCGCCCACCGCACCCCCTTGTACAAACGTCCGCTAAGACCCGGCTGCGAATAGATTTTCTTCACGGTCAGCAGGCCGTTCTGTTCTTGCCCGCGCAAGTGGCTGGCGCTCACAAGAACTACGCAGGTAATCAGGGCGATTTGCCGGAACGTTTGTACCGATGGCCGGGTCATGTATTCCTCCAAGGCGATAAATCTTATCTCGACTGTTCCGGTCGGGAAAGCTAAACAGTTTCCATTACTGAACGGTAGTACATCCGTACTATTCGTACTATCTCATTGAATCTAATGGCCTTGTACGACTTTTTGATTGCAATTACAATCCCTCCCCTGCTATAAGTATCTTCGGGTTAGGTCCTCGAGTTTCGATGCATTTCTCAAAGCCGTTCCTCCTCGCGTTTAAGCCTCCGCTAGCGCAAAGAGGTCACCGTTACTCAGGAAATCAGGGGGGAGCGTTGTACGATCGACCTGAATCTGTGTCCCGAAGATTCAGTTAACTATTGATCCGAGGCATCACGAATGCGGATTCCGTTTTCGGACGCTAAACATGTGTCCCGGAGTTTATTTTGCAATTTCCGATGGTCATCGATCATCATTATTCTGCCGGTGTTTTTTTCTTGCGTATTTCTTCCAGCCCCCGTGACGGCTCAGACCCCCGTTCTTACCCAGCATAACAACAACGCCCGGACCGGCGCGTACACCACAGAGACGATGCTCACGCCAGCGAACGTCAATCAGGCCAATTTCGGCAAGATATTCTCCTACGCTGTAGACGGCCGCATTTATGCGCAGCCCCTGTATGTTCCAGGCGTCGCAATCTCGGGCAAGGGCACGCACAACGTCGTGTATATCGCCACCGAGCACGATAGCGTCTATGCCTTTGATGCAGATTCCAATGGCGGTTCGAACTCGACCCCACTGTGGAAGATCACACTTCTGGACGCTGCTCACGGCGCCGCTTCGGGGGCGACTACTGTTCCGAACGGCGATGTCAGCACGACAGACATCGTGCCAGAAATTGGTATCACTTCGACTCCAGTAATCGACCCTTCCACCGGAACCATTTATGTCCTGGGCAAGACTAAAGAAGGAACGGCCTCTAGTCCTACTTATGTCCAGCGGCTTCACGCTCTCGACATCACCTCTGGAGCGGAAAAATTCGGCGGCCCGGTGGCAATCACCGCTTCCGTCTCCGGCACCGGCAATGGCAGTTCCGGCGGAACGCTCAAGTTCGATCCCAAGTGGGAAAACAATCGTGCCGGACTTTTGCTGCAGAATGGTGTGATCTACATCGCATACGGTTCCCATGGCGACAATGGCCCGTGGCACGGCTGGCTTCTTTCCTACAGCGCATCAACTCTTAAGCAGCTAAGTGTTTATTGCTCCACGCCAAGCGGTTCAGGTTCTGGCGTGTGGATGTCTGGCGCTGGGATCGCGGCCGACGTTATCGACCCTGTGAATGCTCCTTATGGCCGTATGTTTATCGCTACTGGCAATGGCTCGTACAACGCCACAACTCCCTACACCAATGCCATGAGCTATGGTGACGACATCATCCGCCTGGACCTTGCGAGCGGAGTCATGACGGTTAAGGATTCTTTCACCCCTTGGAACCAGGCCAATCTGAATGCGGGCGACCAAGACCTGGCCTCCGGAGGCGTTCTTCTTCTCCCGGATCAAACTGTAGGCGGTCACACTCACCTCCTCGTGCAGGCGGGCAAGCAAGGCGTTCTCTATCTCGTTGACCGCGACAACATGAGCGGCTTCAACACCCCGAACGACAAAGTTGTGCAGGAAATCGGCCAGTCTGGTGGTCTCTGGAGTATCCCGGCATTCTGGAACAACATGCTCTATACCTGGGGACAAGCCACGAACCTACAGGCGTTCACGCTTTCCAACGGTCTATTTTCGACCACTCCGACCTCCACGGGTCCTCAGACTTCCGCGTATCCCGGGGCCTCCCCGTCAGTCTCGGCGAACGGCACCACGAATGGAATAGTCTGGGCGGTGCAAACTGACGGTTACAGTGTTCCTTCCGCTGCAATTCTTCGGGCATACGATGCTTCGAAAATCAGCACTGAACTCTATGACAGCACACAGAATGCCGCGCGCGATACTCTGGGCCTTGCGAACAAATTCGTGGTACCCACCATTGCGTATGGCAAGGTTTATGTCGGCGCTGCGGGTGAACTTGATGTATTTGGTTTGCTCAACGCCAGCCCCATCGCCGCGACTCCGGCGATTAGCCCGGCGAGCCAAACATTTACGGGTTCTCTTTCTGTAACGATTACCGACTCCACCTCTGGCGCAACGATTTACTACACCACTGACCGTTCCGCACCCACAACGTTATCCAACAAGTACACGGGCCCCATCTCGGTTACCACTTCTGAAACCATTACCGCCATCGCCAGCGCGACCAGTTATCTCCAGAGTCAGAGCGCCAGTCAGACGTATACACTGCAAAACCAGGTGGCGGCACCGACCTTTTCGCCGTCTTCAACCTCCTTCTCCAATCCCATTTCCGTGGCGCTCTCCGATTCGACGGCTGGCGCGAAGATTTACTACACCACGAACGGCACCGCACCGACCACATCCTCGACCCCTTATACCGGGCCGATTTCCGTTAGCGCTACAACCACCATTAATGCCATCGGAGCTTTGGCTGGCGCGCCAAATAGCAATGTTTCCAGTGCAACCTATACCTACTCGAACGGAACTGGCAGCAATTTTATCAACGGATTCAGCAACGCCACGAGCATCATGACTTTCAACGGTTCTACCGATCTGGCCGACACGCGCCTGCAACTCACCAACGGAGGAACCTTCGAGGCGGGCAGCGCGTGGTTCAATACGCCGCTGAATGTTCAATCCTTCACAAACGATTTCACGTTCCAAATCGCAAATCCAGGCGCGGACGGGTTCACATTCACCATTCAAAATTCTGGTCTTAACGCCCTGGGTCTTGCCGGCGGCGGCCTCGGTTACGCTTCCGATACACCCAGCGGAACGCCCGGCATCCCACACAGCGTAGCCATCAAGTTTGATATTTACAGCAATCAAGGCGAGGGTTCAGATTCCACGGGTCTCTATACCAATGGCGCCTCACCCACTATCCCCTCAATCGATCTGACGAATACAGGCATCAACCTGTTAAGCGGCGACACGTTTAGCGTCCATATGGTCTACAACAGCACAACTCTGACCATGACCATTACCGACGGCGTTACCAACGTCAGCTACACCACCAGTTGGACCATCAACATTCCGCAGACCATTGGCTCCAACACCGCATACGTCGGCTTCACCGGTGGCACCGGTGGCCTCACCTCCAGCCAGAAGATTGAAACCTGGACCTTCGCACCAACCACGCAATCTGCGCAGCAGACCGCAACTCCGGTGTTCAGTCTTGCGGCTGGCACGTACCTCGGAACACAGACTGTCTCGCTTTCTGATTCCACTTCCGGCTCATCCATCTTTTACACGATTGATGGCACTACGCCTGGCACCAGCGTAGGCGGCTCCACGGCTCAATACGCCGGTGCGCTCACGGTCACGTCGACAAGGACCATCAAAGCCATCGCTACGGCCTCGGGTTTCTCTACGAGTGCAGTGGCCAGCGCAAACTACACGATTGAAACGCAAACCGCTGCGCCCACATTCAATCCGGTCGGCGGAACTTACGCTTCGGCGCAATCGGTTTCCATGAGTTCCACGACCTCCGGGGCTTCGATCTACTACACCTTGGACGGGACCACACCCAATACGTCCGCAGGTGGGTCCACTTTACTTTATTCGTCGCCGATTACCGTTAGTGCCACGACAACCGTAAAAGCGCTCGCTACCGCCAGCGGCTTTTTCACCAGCAATGTTTCCACGGCCGCGTATACGATTTCTTCATCCACCGGTTCCATTAATTTCGGTAGCGGTTTTGCCGCCGGCGGCATGATTTTTAATGGCAGCGTTGCACTGAGCGGCACCCATCTGCGCGTCACGAATGGCGGCACCAACCAAGCCGCCAGTGCCTGGTACAGCACTCCGGTCAGCGTCGCTTCGTTCACCAACGATTTCAATTTCCAGGTGACTCCCGGCACGTCGCCGACCGCGGACGGATTCGCTTTCGTCATCCAAGCCAACAACACTACAGCACTTGGTACCGGCGGCGGCGGTCTGGGCTACGGTTCAGACACCGCTGGAACCATGGCAGCAAACAGCATTTTGAAGAGCATCGCCATTAAGTTCGATCTCTACAGCAATTCCGGAGAAGGCATCGACTCTACGGGCTTGTATGCCAACGGCGCTTCTCCCACCACTCCGTATGTCGATCTCACAGGGACCGGGATCGACCTTCACAGCGGCCACGTCTTTAATGCGCACATGACGTACGATGGCACGAACCTGATCATGACCCTGACGGACACCGTCACGGCCGCAAAGTTCACGCAAACTTGGCCCATCAACCTCGCCTCCACCATTGGCAGCAGCACCGCTTATTTCGGCTTCACCGGAGGTACCGGTGGACTCACGGCAATCCAGGACATCATCAGTTGGACCTATAGCTCCGGCAGCCCGACACTCACCGCTGCGGCCACTCCAACCTTCAGCCCTGCGGCAGGTACATATGCTTCTGCTCAGTCTGTAACGCTCAGCGACGCCACGGCTGGCTCCACGATTTTCTACACGACTGATGGATCGACTCCAACGACTAGCTCCACAAAGTACACCCTTGCGATCGGCGTGGGAACCACCACCACAATTAAGGCAATCGCGACGGCTCCAAACTTCACCACGAGTTTAGTTGGCATCGCCACTTACACGATACAGACGGCTGTAGCCACTCCAACCTTTTCACCCGCCGCCGGTACCTATTCCTCGACGCAAAGCGTCGCCCTCAGCGACACCACTTCCGGTGCCACGATTTACTACACCACTGACGGTTCATCACCCACCACGGCTTCAACCAAGTACACGGGCGCTATTTCCGTTCCCGCCACGACCACGCTTAAAGCCATCGCCGTAGCGACCGGCTTTAGCAACAGCGCTGTCGCCTCCGCCACTTACACCATCAGCGGTTCGACTAACGTCATCGGCTTCAGTAGTGGCTTCCCAAGTGCCAACGGCCTGCAGTTCAATGGCGGCTCCGCACTCAACGGCACTCGGCTCCGCGTAACAGACGGCGGAGCCAGCGAGAATCGTTCCGCCTTCTGGACCACTCCAGTAAATGTCCAGACCTTCACTACCGATTTCACATTCCAGCAAGCGCCTGGAACCAATCCCACCGGCGACGGTTTGGCCTTCGTTCTGCAGAATTCGAGCATTGCCGCTCTCGGCATCGGCGGCGGTGGTCTCGGCTACGGACCAGACACTCCTGGCGCAGGTGGCGGAATTCCGAACAGTATCGCTATCAAATTCGACCTTTACAGCAATGCCGGTGAAGGCACCAATTCCACTGGCTTGTACACCAACGGCGCTTCGCCCACCACTCCGGCGGTTGATCTGACAAGCTCCGGCGTGAGCCTGCACTCCGCCGACGTCATGCGCGCGCATATCTCTTACGACGGCGCCACACTTTCGCTGACTCTTTCGGACACCGTTACCGGGGCATCGTTTACCAACACGTGGCCCATCAACATTGCTACCACGATTGGCTCCACTAACGCTTTTGCAGGCATCACGGGCGGCACTGGCGGTGCCACCGCGGTTCAGGATGTCGTTACCTGGACGTATTCGGCTGTTCCTGCCAAAGCACCAGTTACCTACTGGACTCCGAACCTTACTGCGGTAAGTTCCGGCCCGACCTTCCGCACCTTTGCCTGGTCCGGCTTTCCAGAAGGTTCCGGCACCACTCTGGACTCAACGGCTGTCGGGAATTTCGTAACTTTCACAATCAACGTCGCGCAAGCCGGAACCTACGACGTCAAATATTCGACCAAAGAATTCACCTCTCGCGGCTTTGCACAGCTTGCCATCAACGGCACCAACGTCGGCCCTGTGGTCGATCAGTACGCTTCGGTGGAAACCTACTCAACATTCGACCTCGGCAAGTTCAATTTCTCTGCCGCGGGCAACTACTCATTCAAATTCACCGTCACCGGCAAAAATGCCGCCAGTTCCGGCTACACCATGGCCTTTGATGACATCATCCTGACCCCGCAATAAGTTCAACTAAAACAAAAACGGGTGAAAGCTTTTTCGCTTTCACCCCGGTATTTTTCCGTCAAATTTCGCGCGCTTATCCTGGCGGCCAGTGGAACGCTCTCCCGCCCAGCAAATGCATATGCAGATGGAAGACGGTCTGTCCCGCGCCGCTTCCGGTGTTTATCACCATGCGGTAACCGTTCCGCAATTTCCTTTCGCGCGCCAGTTTCGCCGCCACCAGCGCAATCTTTCCCAGCACTGATTCTTCTTCCGGAGTCGCTTGCTCCAACGAAGCGAAATGTTTCTTCGGGCAAATCAGGATGTGCGTCGGCGCCTGCGGATTAATATCCTCAAACGCGAACACCTCCGCGTCTTCGTGTACCAGCTTCGCCGGAATCTGCTTCGCCGCTATTTTGCAGAACAAGCAATCGCTGCTCACTGTTCTCCTCCTAGCGGCGCTTCATCCAGACGGATGACCATCGTGTGAAATCCTTCTTTAGTCTTCAGTTCGTCGGCAAACTTCTGCGCCGCCTGCTCGCCCGAAACTTTTCCTGCGCGCACGCGATAAAACGTGCCTTCATCAATTGCCACTTGCTGAATCGTAGATGGCGGGTATAACTCGTCCAAACGCGCGCGCAGCCGCTCGGCATTTCCCTTTTCCTTAAAAGCCCCCACTTGCACCGTAAAAAATCCGCCGAATGGATCGGCCCCGGAAATTACTTCCAGCCGCACCGGAACCACGCCCGGACCAATCGACTCGATAGCTTTAGCCGCAGCCATGGACAAATCGATAATCCGATTTTCTATAAATGGTCCGCGATCCGTGATGCGCACCACCGCCGTTTTTCCGTTCGTCAAATTTGTGACTTTCACCATCGTTCCGAACACCATGGTCCGGTGCGCCGCGGTCATTTTGTTCATGTCGTAGATTTCGCCGTTCGAAGCGCGCCGCCCATGAAATGGCGCTCCGTACCACGAAGCGTTTCCTTCTTCGATGTACGCGCCGCCTTCGGGGGCGCTTGTGGAATGTATCGCGCGATCCGCAGTTGCCGGTGGCGTCGCCACAGGGGCCATCGGGGGAGGAGCACCGGCCGCAATTGGCTTGCGTCCCACGCAGCCACTCACGAAAATCGCCAACGCAAAAACCGAAAGTAGAGCTTCGCGTGGCACCTGCGCGGCTTTTCGCGGCGAACTCACGATTGGCTCAGACGCATGCCGCTGGCTGTTTCGCGTCCGGGCGAACCTCTCCGGACGAGAAAAAGCCAGCGGCATGAGTCTGATGCGCAGCCGGGTCAGCTCTTCGTCCAGCTTCTGGCCTATCTCTTCGAACTTGTCCATGGCTTTTCCTCAATCCTCCAAGCTCAGGGTTTGTAAGTACAACTTCCTGTTCTCAGGGTTTGCAAGGACGAACCCTGAAACCCGTTCACCTCAGGGCTTGTAAAACCAGCCCTGAAACCGGCCTCCGCCGCGTTTTCGGAACGCGCAAAGCAATTCCGGTATTATAGGAAACGCCCTTAGCGGCTCGCAAGGAGGCCGATTGCCCGTTTCCTATCAATGGCAGCAGCGATTCGATCGTTGGAGAAAAGCCACACGCGGATTTTTTGGCGGTGGCGGCGGCGACAATCAGCCGCGCCCAAAACTTTGCCCGGCGTGCAACTCGCTTGTCGGCATCAACGCCACCCGCTGCCACGAATGCGGGGCGAATCTGCGGTTCTCGCTCGCAGCACTCAGCAAAGGCCTCTCCGGCTTCTTCGGCGGCCAAGCTCCCGCGACCACTGCAATTCTTATCGCGAACATCATCATGTTCGCGGCTACATTGCTGGTGGGCTTCGCAAGGGGACAAGGCCAGGGCTTCAGCATCCTTTTCAGTGTGAACGGCGAGGCCCTTTACCGGCTCGGCATGGGAATTCCATTTCGCTACGACGATTTCAGTTGGTATCGGCTGTTGACCGCTACATATCTTCATGGTGGTCTGATTCACATTGGCTTCAACATGATGGTTTTGCTCGACATCGGGCCGGTCGTCGAGGAAGTTTACGGCAGCGCGCGGTACTTTTTTTTCTATACCGTCTGCGGAATTTCGGGTGCTCTACTTAGTGCCAGGTTCGGTTCCGCTCCCGCTGTCGGCGCCAGCGGCGCCATTCTTGGACTGGTCGGCGTTTTGATTGCCATCACGTATCGCCGTGGCGGCGCACAGGTACAGCAACTGCGTGGCCGCCTCATTCCCTGGGTAGTCACGATTTTTGCCATCGGATTGTTTTTCAGCGGCCTGCGCACGGACAACTGGGGCCACTTCGGTGGCCTCGCTGCCGGATTCCTGCTCGGCCGCTATTTCGCCGACCGCGAACCAATGAACTCGCGTGAACGCAATGTCGCTTACGCGCTGGGCTGGTCAGCGTTCGCGTTGGTCGTCGCGTGCTTCGTCATGATGGCGCTACACTTTTCCAAACCGATCATCGGATGATTCGCGACGCAATCTGTTCTACAAGTCTTCGTGTGGGAGTCACTCTTCGCGCATGACTTTTTCTTTGCGCGCGAGAGAGTCCGCAAATTTTGTTAGCCTGTAAGTGAGAACTCAATGGACCCGCACTCGATCATCATCGTCAGCCTGCACAGCCCCAAGGAAAAACTTTGGGGCGAACTAGTCTCCATAAACCCGTCAGGAATCACCATGCGCGGCATCGATCTCAACTCTTTCGATCACTTCGTCAATCAGATCAACGGCCCTGACAGCGAACGCACCGGCTTGCCTACGCTTTTCTTTCCCATGAACCGCGTCGAACGCATCGCGCTCGATGAATCCTCCGGCTCCATTCCATCACTCTCCGAAATGTTCGCCCGCAAAGTCGGCCGCCCCATCTCCGAATATCTTTCGCAATTCGCTTAGTGTCTTTGTGCCGGCCGCTTTCGGCCCGCTGCGAGTCGCTGCGACATTCCGTGCAATCTGCGCTATCCTCATTTCTAAATGAAAGGCCGCATCTGGACGGTTCCCAATCAAATCACGCTTCTCCGGCTGGGTTTTCTGCCGCTGTTTCTAATCCTGATTGTCTATGAACAGTACCGCTGGGCTTTGCTGATTCTGGTGCTGGCCGGACTTTCCGACGGCATTGACGGCCTGCTGGCGCGTAAGCTTGATCAAAAATCCGCTATCGGCGCGTATCTCGATCCCATCGCCGATAAACTTCTGCTCTCTTCTTCGTTTGTGATTTTGGCGATGGAAAAGATCACGCCCTGGTGGCTTACCATTATGGTCTTGAGTCGCGACATTCTGTTGCTCGTTGTCGCCGCGGTAATTATTTTAATTTCCGGCTATCGCCCGTTTCCGCCTAGTCTGCTGGGCAAAGCCACCACTTTTTTCCAGATCGTGCTGGTCTTCGCCGCAGTCCTCGCCGCCGCCTATTCCGATCCGCGGCTCCCGGAAATCAATCGCCTGCTCGCCTACCTGGTCGCCGCCCTCACCACCATCTCCGGCTTCCACTACTCTTTCACCACCGCCCGGCGCCTCAGCTCCTGATTTCGGCAGCCCGGCCCTCTTCTCTGCGCTCTCTGCCTCCTCTGGGTTAAGAAAATCCCTCATCAATGGCAGGATCGGGCCGATCAAGTTCAGCCCTCCATCACCTTCGGGCCGCCCTCCGGCACAATCAAAGCCGGCTCGGTCAGCGCCTGCACCCGCTCCACCGTCGTATCGGGCGCAATCTCCCGCAACAGCAAACCCTCCAGCGCAACTTCAATCACCGCCAACTCCGTCACGATATGATCAACAACCTCCACGCCCGTCAGCGGCAACGTACATTTCTTCAAAATCTTCGCCTTGCCATCTTTCGTAGCGTGCTCCATCGCTACAAACACCCGCTTCGCTCCCGCCACCAGATCCATCGCGCCGCCCATGCCCTTCAACATCTTCCCGGGCACCGCCCAATTCGCGAGCGTTCCCTTTTCGTCCACTTGCAGCGCGCCCAGCACCGTCAAATCCACGTGCCCGCCACGAATCATTCCAAACGAATCCGCCGACGAAAAATAGCAGCTCCCTTTTAGCTCGCTGATGGTCTCTTTCCCCGCGTTGATCAAATCCGGATCGACTTCCGTGTCAAACGGATACGGACCCACGCCAAGCATTCCGTTCTCCGACTGCAGAATCACTTCCATCCCGGCGGGCACATGATTCGCCACCAGCGTCGGTATCCCAATCCCCAGATTGACGTAATATCCATCGCGCAATTCTTGCGCGATCCGCCGCACAATCCGTTCCCGTTTTTGTTCGTCAGTTAAACTCATTCCGATACTTGGTACTCCATTTATCTGACTTCCTTCAAAACTGCCAGAGACAAAAGAGAGAAAGCTAGCAAAATCACGGCTATTTCTGATCCTATGCTGGACCAAAACCATGCCGGGTTATCTGCACGCGTTTTGCAAACTTTCGATCCACGAAGTAGCACTTTACACAGCGCACATTTGGGCGAAGATTCGACACACAAATATGGCAGTAATGATCAGAGTGAGCAGGGTAACGACTATTACGTGCGCCACGTTTCATTTCCCTCTAACCGTCCGCCGCTCAATCCGCTTTTCATACTTTTCACCCTGAAAAATCGCATTCACATAAATCCCCGGCGTATGCACATTGTCTGCATCGAGCGCCCCCAATTCCACCAGTTCTTCCACTTCCGCGATCACAAACTCCGCAGCCGTCGCCATCATCGGATTAAAATTCCGCGCCGTCTTCCGGTAAATCAAATTTCCCCAGCGGTCACCCTTGCAGGCCTTGATAAACGCAAAGTCACCGCGAATCCCGCGCTCCATCACAAACTGCCGCCCATCAAACTCGCGAATCTCTTTTCCGTCCGCCACCATGGTCCCAAATCCTGTCGGCGTGTAGAACGCCGGAATTCCCGCTCCGCCCGCGCGAATCCGCTCTGCAAACGTCCCCTGCGGATTTAATTCCAGCTCCAGTTCCCCGCTGGTCACCAGTTGTTCAAATAATTTATTCTCCCCAACGTAAGTCGAAACCATCTTCCGCACCTGCCGCTTCTCCAGCAAAATCCCAATTCCAAATCCATCCACTCCCGCATTGTTCGAGACAATCGTTAAATCCTTCGTCCCCTTCCTCCGCACCGCCGCAATCAAATTTTCCGGTATCCCACACAACCCAAATCCACCCATCAGGATGGTCATCCCATCCCGGAGCTTCTCAATCCCAACATCCGCCGACGCAATCCTCTTATCCATTCGCAACTCCCACCAGCCGCCGCCTCTGGATCTTTCTATTGCAGTGACATCCTCCCCTCCCTGAAGGGAGGGGCTTCTCAAGCAACAGAGGCGAACTGCCCCGCTGTTCGCGCTTGAAGGCGTAGTCCACGCCCCAAGATTACGCGTGCCGCCGCATGGTCGCGTCCTATGGTTAGACCGCA
>WNFQ01005731.1_pt1 | contig 13592 bp, 12 predicted proteins | sample 5400171 | NCBI WGS metagenome assembly WNFQ01 (sample SAMN13153356, study PRJNA577476) | soil metagenome | isolation source: 20 cm soil under Madrone tree | place: USA:California | collected 2016-06-14
CCGGCGGACAATACGCCACGGCACTGGCACCGTCTTTGCTCGCCAACGGCTTGAACCTGCTCTCGGCGAGTCCCGCGCGAGGAAAGGGCATCGATCCCAGCACACTAACAAATGTCCCAGCCGCCATCCTCACAGATTTACAGAAATACATCTACACGGACATCGATGGGAAGACACGAGTCCGAGGAAGTTTCGATTTGGGCGCTTACCAGTTTTAGGGCGCAGCAGGAACTTAGGCTCACTTTGCGTTCGGTTTCGGAATGTGATGTTAGGGCGGCCGGTTAGGCTGTTGCAGATTCCCTTGCATTCGGAACATGGAACATCGGAACAACCTTTTGGCTAAAGCTGAGCCAGCGGTTTCTACGACTACGCTCTTGTAGCCCGAATAAGAGGGGGCTTTTGCACGGAAAAGTCGGCCAGCACGCATGGCCGCAGACGCGACGGGTTTAAGTCACGGTGCCATTCGGGTTCCTGGCAAATAGTCGATTGATGGCCGCATAGGCAAACAGCGGAAGATCCAACAGTCCCGGCGCTGGATCATCCCACGCAAAAATTGCAGATTCCCGCGGAGGCTGGAGCGAACGCACGTACGACCGCAACGAAAGCTGACCATTGAAAATTTCCTGTATAGCAACCCTGACATCGGCGGTCGTGTGCATCCAGCGCACGCCGGAGCGGCCCTGGACCACCGGAAAGTCTTTGCCGTGCAGAAGCAGCCAAAGGAGATATGGGAAATCTACCCCAGCGCGCCGGGCAAGAGTATGCCAGCCCCAAACGCGTGGATTAACATCAAGAAGCTTAAATTCGCCGCTCCTCGGATCCTGCTTGAACTCAATCTCGAGCAGTCCGGTGAAGCGCAAGGCAGTCAGCAGCCGTTCTGCCGATCGAGTGACCTTTGGTTCCTCCACCGACTCGACGAAGGTGCTGAATTGTCCGAATTCTCGCGGATATTGTCGCCTCTCTCTTGCTACGATTGACGCGAGCGGAGAGCCGTCGCCACAGATAGCCGCATAAGAAATCTGCCCTTCTCCCGCGCTCGGTATGATCTCCTGAACCATCAAATTCTCGCGCCCCACGAGTGCAGAAGCCTCATCATATTGCGCGAGCAAAGACGCACGATCCACAGCACGCCATGCCTTAGGGACGGCAAGACTGTTCCGCCTCAGCCTGGTCGCCGGCTTCAAAATCACGGGATACGGGCAATCGAGACTGCAGAGTTCTTTTGGGGTACTTGGCCACGCAGTCCACGGCTGAGAGATGCCTAGCTTATGCGCGGTCTGGTGGAGCAAACGCTTGTCGCAGAGGTATCGTAACTGATCCCAGGCCGGAACAGTGATGCGGTATTGAGACGCCAGCAACTCATGATGCCGCGATATCAATCCCACGGCATGGTCATCCGTCGGAAAGAGTAACCAGTCCTTGAGCCCATGCTTCTTGGCGAGATCGAGAAGTAGAGGAACCTCGATTCTATCGTCGTCGGCCGGCCAGGGAATGCTACGTCGAACGTATCTGGAGGTAGCGGCCACCAGGTGGCCGCCTTGTTTCAAAACCCACACCGGAATGCCCCGACGTCCCAGGCTGCGCGCCACTCCTAATCCTCTATAATCGGCCGCCATAATCAACGCACCCACACTGCTGTGGTGGGTTGCGTCCGGAATTACCGAGCTTACGATTGTGGAGCTGGCGATCGCTGTATTTGACATGTGCGCTTCCTCAGGTGACGCGAGTAATTGGTTTGCTACTGTGGAGGACCTAATTCGACGATTTTCCGGCAGAGATAACTGAGTGTATATCATCCGAGTGGTGGGGACGGTGGCGTCAACGGATAGTGAGCTACTGCAGAGTGATCTTGCGGATCAATTCCGTAGAGTCGCAGTTTGTTATATAGCGCTTTCAAGCTGATTCTGAGCTTAATGGCGGCATCTTTGCGCCGCCACCTCGTTTGCTCCAAAGCAGCTAGGATAGCTTCTCTCTCCGCTTCGGCCTTGACCGTTCGCAGCGACCAGACGTTATCTGGCTGGGCCGCAGGCAGAACTTGTGCATGGCGCACGTCGGCAGTATTGGGGTTCTCCTTTTTCTCTGAGGTTGTGGTCACAAGGTTTTCGTCACCAAGGATCAAGAAGCGCTTGACGAAATTTTCCAGTTCGCGAACATTTCCGGGCCACTCGTAACGCATGCACGCATCCAGAACCCTGTCGGTGTAGGGCTTGGCAGCGCATCCCAGCTGTGCCGCCAGCCTTTGCATGAAATATTTCAGAAACACGGGAATTTCTTCGGGGCGTTTGCGTAACGGAGGCAGATGGATGGTGAGAGCACTCAACCGGTAATACAAATCTTGGCGAAGCTGCTTGCTTGCCAAAGCCTGTGGAACATCGACGTTAGTTGCGGCAACGATGCGCACATCCACTTCAATCACGGAGCGGCCACCTAGCCTTGAAAATTGTCCGCCCTGCAGTACGTGCAAAAGCTTTGCCTGTAAGGCCGCAGGGAGCTCACCGATCTCGTCCAAGAGTAGCGTTCCCTTGTTGCATAGCTCAAATAGCCCAGGCTTCGCACGGGTGGCCCCGGTGAACGCCCCGGCCTCATAACCGAACAATTCACTTTCCAATAGTTCGCCGGGCAGAGCCGCGCAGTTCACCTTCAAAAAACTTCGATGAGCCCTCTTTGACAACTGATAAATCCGGCGAGCCACAACCTCCTTACCAACTCCGCTCTCCCCAAGGAGCAGCACGGGAACGTCGACGCGCGCAACTTGCTCGATTGAGGAGCAAATTTTGGCCATAACGGGGCTAGCCGCGGGAAATATAAAGCCATTTTTGAGGTGCTCAGCGATTTCGTCGTCGCTCTGTGAAATTTCGCAAGAGGGTGTAGTTAGCGTCCGACTAATGCGCATTCCAGTTCACCTCGGGGATTGACCGTCAACTCCAAGGAAGGTAACAAGGCTTCTGTGGCTGAGGGGAAAAGAAGGCCTAAAGCAGGGCATCCGCCCTAAACATTTCGGGCACCACAAGCAGCTACCACGGCGGGGTGAGGCCACCGACTTGCATAGAGCTTCGTTACAAGCCGCTAGCCCGCGACTTTCAATCACTTCCGGTTATCGTCACGTATGAGAACTCCTGATTACCAATAACTACCGATTCAGCGTTCTCCCGCTCTGCGGGGATCATCGCGAGAGCTCGCCTGCGGATGTCCGCTGGAGTCCCTGGGGAAACGTTAGCGTTTCACCTTATGAGGCGCAATCCACTGTTCACTGCAATTCGTATCCGGGAAACCTCGTTCCTATGTAGGGTAAAGACCTGAAGCAGCGGACAACCAAATTTGCTAGAACGACGAAGGATCACAGGCAGCTCGCCGTCAACCATTCGAATGTTTTTCGACACCACACGCACTTTCATACCGATTTCGTGTAACAGCTTGCCGATGAATCTTCGTTTCATTGGCACCGAAATGACGGATTCGCGTCGGAATGCGCGGTTTTTTGCTTTGGTTTGCCGATTGCAATCTGGTGATGATGTGCTGTGGTTTGCCGGGCGGATTTCATTGATGGCCAGCCTTGTGACTGGTTGGGCGGTAGCTTCAATGAGCAGCAACGAGTCGTCGATGCACACGACAGCGACTAAGCCTGAATGATTCTTGCGTCCAATCCCATTTCAATTAACCCCACGCACAAAGAGCTTCGCCTCAAGAAAAAACTCTGCCTTTAGGTCGATGTCTGCCGAAACTAGCCAAATTGAAGCTGTGAAACAGAAACAGGCTGGAACATAAAGGAGCCTGGATTCATGAAGAAACTACTTCTCCTGATCGCAGTAAGCCTATTGGGAGTGGGTCCCGTGGAAGCGCAAACATCGGCTACGGCTGATGGCGGCGGTTCGGTTCACGAAACGAGCGATACTGGTGACACCAACTCCGGCGCCGGCCATGTGCCGATGTTGCAGCACCGCAACCAGCGCTATCAACTGCATTCGGCCGACGTTCTTCAACTGACGTTTCCTTACACTCCGGAATTCAATCAGAACGTGACGGTACAGCCAGACGGCTATATCAGCCTGCGCGGTGCCGAAGATATCCACGTCCAGGGACAAACCCTGCCGGAAGTTTCACGGTCCCTGGGAATAGCGTACAGCCGAGTGCTCCATGACCCGGTAATTAATATTGAGCTGAAGGATTTTGAAAAACCGTACTTCATTGTCGGCGGTGAAGTCGGACATCCGGGCAAATTTGATCTCCGGGATGAGACAACGGTCGCACAAGCGGTGGCCATCGCCGGAGGCCTTAAAGACTCCGCAAAGCACTCGCAAGTTCTCCTGTTCCACCGAGTGCCTAAGGGCTGGATGCAGGTCAAACGCGTGAACCTGAAGAAAATGCTCAAGGACGCCAACTTAGAGGAAGACGCCTACCTGCAAGCGGGTGATTTCCTATACATCCCGAAAAATACATTTTCCAAGATTCAGCGCTTCATACCTTCATCATCCATGGGCATGTATGCAAGCCCGGTACTTCATTAGGAAAATGCCCAAGGAGTGGGGCTCTAAACAATGTTCACCCGAGACCTAAACACGCGCGCACAAGAAAACACGAACCACGCAACGACCCGCGACATCCTGGCGGTTGGATTTCGCCAGCGCCGCCTGATTATCACCACATTTTTTGGGATCTTGGCTGCGGTAATAGTTCTCGCCTTCACGTTGCCGAAACATTATGAATCGGAAATGAAAATTCTAGTACGGCATGAGCGTGCCGATTCGGTGGTCAGTGCGGAACGTGACGCACCACATCAGCGATCTCCAGAAGGAGGAAGGCGATTCTCTCTGGGCTGCACTGTATAGCCGGATTGCCATGGCGGGCGATACATCTGGCTCAAAGGCCGATGACAAAACCTCACGCGCGGTTCTTACGCTGGAGAAAAACCTCGAAGTTCGTCCTATCAAGCTGACAAATTTGATCAGTGTCAGTTATAAATCCGCCGATCGATACCAAGCGGTGCACGTGCTGAACACGATCGCGGGTCTATATCTGGAGAAGCACCTGGCAATGCATCGAGCTCCGGGTATTTTTGACTTTTTCCACCAGCAAGCTGAGGAATATCGCAACGCTCTAGCACAAAGCGAGGCGCGGCTTGCAGAATTTGGACAGCGGGAAGGCGTCGTTTCTCCCACCCTCACAAGAGAAATCACCATCCACAAATTAGGCGAATTTGAAGCGGCGTCCCAGGAAACTGAGGCCGCGATTCTCGAGACGAAGCAGCGGATTCACACGCTCGAGACACAGCTCAACTCCCTTTCTCCTCGCCACACGACACAAGTCCGGACCTTGGACAATCCACAACTGATGGAGCACCTCAAGTCCGCTTTGCTGGACCTTGAACTGAAACGCAGCACTCTATTATCGAAATTTGAGCCGACGTACCGCCCGGTTCAGGAAGTGGAGCAACAGATCAAACAGGCGCGGGAAGCCATTGTTGCCGCTGAGAACGCACCACTGCGGGACGAAACCACAGACCGTGATCCCACTTATGAGGCGGTCCGCTCTGAACTCACCAAGGCCAACACCGATCTAGCCACCCTACAGGCTCGAGCTGGTGCAACTTCCGCGATGATTCGCTCCTATCGCACTAAGAGCGAACGCTTGGATCATCAGGAAATAGTGCAGCAGGATATGCTGCGCACCACCAAAGCCAACGAAGAGAATTACCTCCTCTACCTCCGCAAGCAAGAAGAAGCGCGTATCTCCGACGCCTTGGACCACCAGCGCATTTCGAACGTATTGGTAGCGGAAGCGGCGACAGTGCCCTTTAAGGCCCAGGGTCAACGCCTGCTCTTCGTGATTCTCGGCATACTATTTGCCTGCCTGGCAAGCGTCATGGTTGGCCTCGTTATCGACCGCTTGGATCCTTCCTTTCGCACGCCTGAAGAAGTCCAAGACTTTCTCGGGAGCCCGGTGCTCGCGGCTTTTCCGAAGAATAGTGAGTGATTTGCCATGTTTCTGGATTTTTTTGGATTGCGCGAACAGCCATTCGGCGTTTCCCCCGATCCCAAATATCTCTATTTCAGCCCCAGTCATCGCGAGGCGCTGGCATCACTCTTCTATGGAATCGAGACTGGGCGCGGGTTTCTTGCGCTAATCGCGGAACCCGGTATGGGCAAGACTTCCCTCTTGTTCCAGTTGCTCGAGCGGCTCAAGGGCTCGATTCGCAGCGCATTCTTGTTTCAAACGCAATGTGATTCTCGCGAGCTTCTTCGCTATCTATTGGAAGCTCTGGGTGTTGAGAGCGGTCCGGAAGCGGACCTTGTGCAATTGCACTCCCGGCTGAACCAGTTTCTCTTGGCCGAAACGGCAGCCGGCCGGCGCGTTGTCGTATTTATCGACGAGGCGCAAAATCTATCAGACTCCGCCCTCGAAACCGTGCGTTTGTTTTCTAACTTCGAAGCGACTGACCGTAAGCTCTTTCAAATTGTTCTCTCTGGCCAACCGGAATTGGCTCGTAGGCTGAAAAATCCCCGCTTGGCACAACTAAGTCAGCGCATCGCTGTACTCGCGGGTTTGAAGTCCCTGCGGGTCACGGAAACGCTTGAATACATCCACCATCGGCTCCAGATCGCAGGCCATTTCGGTCACGAGATCTTTAGCTCTGCGTCAGTAGACATGATCGCAAAAGCCAGCCATGGTATTCCAAGGAACATCAACAACATTTGCTTCAACGCAATGTCCCTCGCTTGCGCCATGGGACGTCAGCGAATTGACCCTGAGATCGTGCAGGAAGCGCTCAACGATTTGTCCTTGAATTGCCTTGTCGAGAAGTCACAAATTCTGCGTCATATAACTCCCACGCTTACCAGCACACCTCCATTATCGGCTCGATGGTGGCGAGACAGCGTATTTGCAAATCGAACCGCTCAAACTGTGGTCCTCTCCGCGTTGCTTGGCGGCCTGGGTACATACTTTGGTGCCCATATCGGAACGGAAGCGATTCGTACTTCTTCTGCCGCGAATTTGTCGTCGCCAGCTTCAGGTCAAGAATCGGCCCCGCCTCCGAACAGTTCTGTGCGCACAAGCCAACACCCTGATTCGTCGCAATTCGTCACTCACGTAGTGCGCGAGAACGATACTGTTTGGAATCTCTGCGTTTCGTCCATGGGCCGCTATGACGAAACTACACTCGCCGAGTTACGCAAACTAAACCCCGAGTTGCTCGATATAGACCGCATCGAAGTAGGGCAGCAGATCCGCCTACCATTGAGTCGCTCCGAGCAAAAGGATAAGTAAGAACAATTTTTTCGCTTGCCGCCGGTTTAAATCATGAGCAAACATTTCATGCTGCTTCGAAAAGTTGGCAAGGAACAGGACCTGTTCCAAACACCTGATCGCCCACCTTCTCTGCGCGACGCGATCGAGAGCGCGCAAACCGGCCCGGAGGAGAAAACAGCGCAGCAGATTCCTTATCACGAGCTACCATTGCAGGAGGTCTCACAGCCGGGGTTCCTACAGCGCCAGGTCCCTCGGCCAAAGACTGAGCCGCCGAACAGCGTTCCTCAAATCCGTTTGCGCGATGCCATTAAGGAAAAAATCAGGGGTGTGACGCATGGCAGCATAAGGAGCGCGGGCAATCGAAGTGACCTAGAAACGCTGAGGTATCGCGAGCAACTTAAGCTGGTGCTGCGCATCTTCCAGGTAAATACGCAAAGCACACCGCAACTCGTGCTGTTTTCTAGTTTGGAAAGCGAAGCGGCCGCGTGCTCAATAACGGCGCGCACTGCCGAGATATTGGCGGCACGCGCAGAAGGTCCCGTCTGCGTGGTTGATACAAACTTCCAGTCGCCGCTTGTTCATCGCTACTTTGGTATCGAAAACCGTCGAGGCTTCTCTGAGTCCCTCTCTTGCCCCGGTCCGGTACAGAATTTCGCTGTGCATCTTTCAAACAGCGATCTTTGGGTCATGCCAGTTGGTTCCACTTTTGCCCAGCTAGGTGTCCCCGAAATTTCCAAATGCGTAAGCTCGAGGATGATGGAGCTACGCACCTTGTTCAAATATATCGTCGTCAGCTGTCCGCTGTTTTTGGAGCGAGTGCCAGCTCTCCAAAGCTTTGCGGCCGATGGAACGGTGCTAATTGTGGAAGCGAACACCACAAGGCGCCAAACGGTTCGCGAAGTCATGGACGAGCTGCAAATTGCCGGCGCACGAGTCCTCGGAGTTGTCCTTAATAACCGTACTTTTCCAATTCCAGATGCCATCTACCACAAATTCTAGAAGTCCCAAATACGCACCAGAACTCAGCGGAATCAATGAGAGCGACCCGGCTCTCGTGTCACTCACATTTGCAGGGAAACTGCTCACAACGCCGCAATCTCAGGCGGACCCAGACTACCCTTCCTTTTGCACAGACCTCTCGGAAAAACAGCTCTACTATATTTGCAAACGCTGCCTGGATCTGGTCCTTGCACTTTGCGCCGTAATCCTCTTGCTTCCGTTACTGCTCTTGATCGGCTTGCTCATCAAACTAGACTCCTCCGGACCGATTTTTTTCACCCATGAACGTGTCGGAGCCAAACGTGCGCGTGTGCGCGGCGAAGTTACGTGGGCCATCGAGAACTTTCGCATGCACAAGTTCCGTTCCATGGTGCAAAACGCAGATTCAGGCGCCCACGAAGCCTACATTCGGGATTTCGTTCAAGGGCGGGTGCAACCTGATAAGGCTAAGGGCGGAAAATTCAAACTCACGAACGACCCTCGCGTAACCCGAGTTGGTAGAATTTTGCGGCGGACCAGTCTCGACGAATTGCCCCAGTTGTTCAATGTGCTGAAGGGGCAGATGAGCTTGGTCGGCCCACGTCCCGTCCCACCGTACGAGGTCGCCTGCTACCGCCGTGACGACCACAAGCGATTAACAGCCACTCCCGGAATCACCGGCCTTTGGCAAGTACATGGGAGATGCCAGGTTTCCTTCGAGGAAATGATTCACATGGACCTCGAATACATACAAAAAGCGTCCTTGTGGATTGATCTCCGGATTCTGTTTCTAACGATTCCAGCGGTATTTCATGGAAAAGGTGCTGAATGAGCTCCACTATTCAATCGATCGCGCTGCCCACAATTCCCCCAGTTGCTGCTCCTTCGCGGATCGCGGTAGTCGGTTGCGGCTATTGGGGAATGAATTACGTCCGAATCTTCAATGAACTGCTGGACGCGCGCTTAGTCGCTATCTGCGACGAGCGCTCCGACCGGTTACGCGAAGCCGGATCGCGTTTCCCCGGCGTGGACCTGACAACAGATGTCGAAGATGTAGCTGCGCATCCGGACGTTGACGCCGTCGTCGTTTGCACTGAAGCCACAACCCACTACAACGTTACGCGTCGTCTCCTCTCAGCTGGAAAACACGTTCTTGTGGAAAAGCCTTTGACCACAACGACTGCGGATGCACAGGAACTGATTGCTTTGGCCAAGTTGAAATCGGCCGTTCTCATGGTCGGGCATACTTTCGTATTCAATGCCGGCATTCAGAAAGTAAAAGAGTACGTGCAAATGGGCCAGGGCCGCGTCTACTACCTCTATGCTCGAAGGACCAATCTCGGCCCCATCCGCCGCGATGTAAATGCGCTCTGGGATCTGGCGCCTCACGACATTGCGATTTTCAACTATCTTCTGGACAGCGTACCAGAGTGGGTAAGCGCCGTGGGCGGCAAGGTCCTGAGAAATTGCCGTCACGATGTGGGATTTATTTCTCTCGGTTATCCGGGCAACATCATTGGCCACATTCATGTGAGCTGGGCTGATCCAGACAAAGCTCGCGAAGTCGTCATTGTCCGGAGTGACAAGCGCATCGTTTTCAATGATCTCAACGGAGTTGAACAGGTCCGTGTTTTTGAAAAGGGAGTAAGTACTTTGGAGGAGGAGCCTCTGAACTATGGTGAGTCTCGTTTCGAGATCCGGGATGGAGACATTATCAGTCCGCGGATCAAGCCCACCGAACCTCTGAAGAACCAGTGCCGCCATTTCCTGGAATGCGTCCGGTTGGGGCAGCGCCCTGTTAGCAGCGGCGTGGAGGGCCGTGAGGTTGTACGAGTTCTTGAGGCAGTGAATCGCTCAATAGAATGCAAAGGACAGCAAATAGAGGTGGAAAGAAACGACCATTATGAATACACGGGAATCGCAAGTACCGTTCGTTGATCTTGCCGCTCAGTATCGTGCCATCGAGGGTGAGATCAGTGAAGCAGTTTCAAAAGTACTTAGGGAAGGCGACTTCATTCTTGGTCGCGAAGTAAGCCTATTTGAAGAGGAATTCGCTGCTTTTTGCGAAGCGAAATGGGCGGTCGGTGTGGACTCAGGCACATCAGCTTTGGAGTTGGCCCTCCGCGCATATGAAATCGGACCCGGCGATGAGGTTATTACCGCGGCAAACACTTTTATAGCTTCAGCCCTGGCGATTTCCCATGCTGGAGCAACACCAGTGCTCGTTGACGTCGACGCTGACACATACACGATAGATGTCGCCGCAATCGAGAAAGCCATTACGCCGCGAACGAAGGCCATAATTCCTATCCATCTTTACGGCCACCCAGCCGACATGGATCCGATTCTGCAATTGGCTCAACGACACGGCTTGGTTGTTATTGAGGACGCTTGCCAGGCGCATGGCGCTCGCTACAAGGGCAAACGGACGGGTTCGCTGGGCCACGCTGCCGCCTTCAGCTTTTATCCGGGAAAGAATTTGGGCGCCTATGGAGACGGAGGTGCCGTCGTAACTAGCGACGCTGCGGTCGCCAAACGGCTTGGCATGCTGCGAAATTATGGACAAAAGGAAAAATACCAGCACATGTTTCGCGGCTTTAACCGGCGCCTCGACACATTACAGGCCGCCGTTCTCCGAACTAAATTGAAGCGCTTGGACGAGTGGAATGAAGCGCGCCGACAGCATGCTAAGAGCTACTCCAGGCTGTTGGCGCAATCTGGCCTCGTTGTTCCTCGCGCCTCCGCCCTTTGCGAATCCGTCTGGCACCTCTATGTCATCCGGATTAACCAACGCGATGCCCTGAAGGAACATCTCGCGACTCGTGGCATCAGCGTGGGCATTCATTACCCGATTCCGATTCATTTGCAGCCCGCTTACCGGGATCTGGGTCATCAACCCGGAGATTTCCCCGTCACGGAAGAGTATTCGCGGCAAATCCTCTCGCTGCCCATGTACGCTGAACTTACACCCGATATCCTGCGCAGAGTTACTGAAACCGCAGGCGAGTTTGCTGTTACGACGCGGCCGCCAGCGCCATGGTCGATGACTCAACCTTCCGCCCATCCCACAGGCTAACCTGGAAGCCGTCTCAATTTGCCTTCGCCTGACAAGGAGCCGCCCTTCGTGGATCGAACGAGCAATCAAATGCTGAACGTCATAGGCAACTTGACTCTTGCTGTGGCTAATCATTTCAAGACCGGCGGTATCATTGCCAATGAACACACACTCGACCGCGCAGAAACCCGTCGCCACGTCGAAGTCCTTGGGCGCTGGTTCGACTTCATCCAACTGCATGAGCTGCCAGAACGCTTACGTCACCCCCGCAAGCGACCGTTCTGCTTGCTTACATTCGATGATGGTAAGCGCAGTAACGCAACTGAGGTCGCGCCGGAACTTGAGAGGCTCGGAGTACCAGCCGCATTCTTTATTGTCGCAAGCTCGATTGATTGCAAAACACCGCTCTGGTTTGATCGCCAAAGGGCTCTTCGCAAAAAGCTAGGCGGCGCTCTTGCGCCGGATTTGCAGCTCAATACCTTGAAACGGCTTCCCTATGCCGTGTTGGTGAGCAGGCTGGAACGCGCGTGCTTGCAATACGGCGTCGAAGCAGATCTGAACGATGATCATGTTGGTCTAATGACTTGGGAGCAAGTCCGCGGTCTTCATCAACGTGGTTTCAGCATCGGGGCCCATGGCTTTACACATGCGATCTTGACTCGCGAACCGAAAATTGCCGCACTGGAAAGTATAGAAAAGAGCATCGCCAAAGTCCGGGAAGTGACAGGCGCACCTTGCTCCAGCTTTGCGTTCCCCAATGGAAACTACACACCGGAGCTCGCACAACATGCTGTTCGTTGCGGAGCCAAGATGGTGATGACCACTGAACCGATATGGGCGGGCGAAGGTTCCGCGCTGTGGCGGCTGCCCCGGTTACAGTTCTTTGCAATGGACAGCCCTGGAAAAATCAAGCTCAAGATCGCCGTCGCAGCGTCCGGGTTGGTTCTCAACAATCCCGACGGTTCCGGGAAAGCCTACCAAGCGATCAACCGCCGTGGCCGACAATCTGGCCACACTCCGATAGCCACACAATTCGCAAATTTATCGTCGAAGCCCGACCATAAGCCGACATTTGAATGAATACCCGAATGGTTGAAGATTTGCGCCGCCAAAGAAGCGGCTCCGCGGAAATCCTCCAGCGAACGTCCGGAGAGTTTCCGATAGTCGTCCCACGCCGCGCCGAAGTCCGTTGCTCTTCGATCGTTTTGCTCCTCCTCACCCCTTACCTTGTCTTGAGGCGCGAATACGTTCAGAAAATACTTCTAGCAATCGTCATTCTCGATATTCCGCTTCAGTTGGGGACTCACCTCTTCTACCGGGACGCTGACGCGGTATTCGGAGCTTTAGCGGGATTGAGCATTTCGGCGACTACCATAGCGCTGCTGGGGTTATATCTCTCTTGGTTTATTCAAACGACCGGAAACAGAATCTCGAACTCCAGGCAGTCCATGAATGTTAATGTGCCCCTTCTCTGCTACTTGGCTTTCACCGCGCTGAGCCTGTTTGTCGCCCAGGACATCAGACTTTCCTTCTTCGAACTATTCCTGCTAGTGCAAATGTACTTGCTCTTTCTGTACGTCGCCAACTTCGTTCGCACGAGAGAAGAAGTGCTCTCTGTGGTTTCGTTCCTTCTAATCGGATGCCTGATCGAAAGCGTGGTGGTGGTTGCGCTTGCATTCTCCGACTGGCCTTCAGGACTCTGGGGGCCGATCCATCTTCGCGTCGATGCTCAACCGCACGGAGGGTGGTCGCGAATCGGAGGAACTATCGGATCGCCGAACGAAGCCGGAGCCTACTTAAGTCTGCTGCTTTCGCTTGCGGTCAGCCTTCTGTTTTCAGACACCCCACGGAAATGCAAATGGTTGGCGGCAGGAGTGATTGGGGTTGGCGGCACAGCATTGATTCTTACGTTTTCCCGCGGAGCATGGCTATCCTTTTTGGCAGCGATTGCTCTCTTGTACGTATCGCTGTGGCGTCAAAACCGCCCTTCTTTGAAGATTCCGATCGTGGCCATCGCAATTCTGTTGATCTCCTATTTGCCTTTTCGCAATGCGGTGGAAGATCGGCTGCTTGCCGATGATAACGGTTCTGCGCAGTCCCGCCTCCCCTTGATGAATCTCGCCTTTCGCATGATATCGGACCATCCGTTGCTTGGCGTAGGTAGTAATAACTTCTCGACTGTCATGGAAGGCTACGTCACGCGCGAACTTCAAAGAGGTTTTCTATATACCGTACATAATAAATACCTTTTGGTGTGGACTGAGGTTGGCGTGGGAGGTTTACTCGCCTATCTCGCGTTTCTATTCGGTGTATT